>ERZ860508.337-NODE-337-length-40997-cov-9.016829_pt1 | contig 40997 bp, 36 predicted proteins | sample MGYA00509976_ERZ860508 | MGnify/ENA primary metagenome ERZ860508 (study PRJEB30046, sample SAMN00715242) | human gut metagenome | study: EMG produced TPA metagenomics assembly of the A metagenome-wide association study of gut microbiota in type 2...
TCTTTACGTTCTAAACACCACCCCCATACATACCAGCTCGACCACCGGAAAACCAGATAATATGGTTCTACCCTTCGGTTGCTCTCTCCAGATGGAGCATAATACATGAACTGTATGATATGCCTGTTTTCTATTGCATTTTGGATTACCTCAATTTTCGGAGCAAGAGAGCCTTTATACCATGAAGACAAATCAATCAGCATAGAGTCTCTTCCACTAATAAACTCTGATGATCCAGTCTGGATTTTCTCCATCAGCTGACCGTAGTATCGCTTTCCACTCACACTGTCAAGGCCTCTCAGCCCCGCAAGAATCATCTGCATATCTTTGGACGTCAGAATTGTCCTATCTATACAATATCCGTCCATAATGCTAATACCGCCACCGGTCCCCTGTGCCGTCCTTATTGGAATACCTGCTTTGCAAAGGTCTTCAATATCCCTGTTTATTGTCCTGCGGGATACCTCAAATTTTTCTGCCAGTTCAGGAGCCGTTGTCTTTTCTTCCTGCAGTAAGATCGACAATATCCCAATAAGCCTATCTATCTTCATAGTTTCCACACTCCATACATATCATATCTAACACAACACGACAACTATATGTCATGTTTATTATATCCACGAAAAATTTTTCTGTAAACAAAAAGCCTACAAACATAAAGTTTTATTCCCAATGTCTGAAGGCTCAATAGCATTAGTTAAATTTTCTCTTTCTTATAAGCCGGATCATCCTACGATCCACTTGGAATCATCTGGAAATATCTCAGTGCCTCTACGATTAAGATACTTAATTACATTGTTGTTTTGCTTCTTCTTTTAATTTCGCTATAATTTCGCTATATGATATTCTAGATTCATCATATAAAGCATAAACCGCAACACCCTCAAATAGTCCGACATTATCTAATTTGCCGTTGTAGCCATGCTGTTCCAACCATTCAACTACATCATCATACGCATCTGAGTATTGCATTTCATATGCATATGGATGATCAGATTCCAAAACAAATCCTTTATCTTCCATAATAATTTTCACTTTTTTCCATCTCTGTATCAAATTCTTTACTATTAAAATATTTCATAAAATGCTCCTTCCATGTAACTGAATTAAATCATTCTAAAATATCTCAGTGCCTCTACGATTGCATTCTCCTTCTCCTTTGGACACTTAGGCTGTCTGGCATCATCTGACTTAGGCTTGTTATAATTTTCTCGCTCTATAATCCCATACTTAGCCTTAACCTGTGCAATATACAGATTTGAAACTTTCATTCCATCATTATGCTCAGCCACGTATGCTTTGATTTCCTCATAGGTTGCCTTGCTCTCCGCAGCTGTCAAATCCATCTCATCCATATCTAGTCTCACATTCACATGATGCTTCGCTTCGTGGAGTTTGGACAATAAGCAGACCGTCTCCACATGTCCAGTATTTGGGAACATATCTATACAACAGCCCTTCTTAACCTCATATCCGCTCTCCTGCAACATAACCAAATCTCTTGCAAGGCTTGTAGGCTTGCAGGAAATGTACACCATTGACTCCACGCCATAATCAATTATCTTCTTAAGTGCCTTTGGATTGATACCATCTCTTGGTGGGTCAAGGACTATGAAGTCCGGTTTGTCCTTTATGTTATCAAGTGCATTAAGTACATCATCTGCGATAAATTCACAGTTAGTAAGACCATTTATTCCGGCATTAATCTTAGCAGCCTCAACAGCCTCCGGTATTATCTCAACGCCGATAACCTTCTTTGCAACAGGTGCAAGTATCTGTGCTATCGTTCCTGTTCCGCTGTACAGGTCGAAGATAACCTTATCCTTAGTTGTTCCGACATAGTCTCTTGCCTTTGAGTAAAGAACCTCCGCGCCAAGTGAATTAGTCTGGAAGAATGAAAATGTTGTAATCTTAAACTTAAGTCCAAGAAGCTCCTCTTCGATATAATCTCTTCCAAATACTACCTCTGTCTTTTCATTTATTACCGCATCGGCAACACTGTCATTGTAAGTGTGTAAAAAGCCTGTTATCTGTCCGTCAAGTGACAACGACTTTAATCTGTCTGCCAGCTCATCCATCGGAATATCATTCACTGTAGTTGTTACGATATCCACAAGAATTTGCCCTGTTTTTACTGCCTTTCTTACAAGCAAATGTCTTAAATAGCCCTCGTGCTTCATCTTATGGTAGTATGTCAGATTTTTTTCAAGTGCATAATCATATACACACTTAAGTATTTTTCTGTAATCATTATCAACAATCTTACAGCCTGTTACTGTGACTATGTCGTACATACTGTTTCTCTTATGTAAACCTAAGGCTATAGGACCATCTTTTACCTCATCACCAAATGAGAATTCCATCTTATTGCGGTATTCGCTTGATACCGGACTTCCAATTATTCCTTCCCACTCGTATTCTGTATTTATAACAGGGTCAAGAAGCTTCTTAACTGCTGCCTCTTTCATCTTTAACTGTTCTTCATACCTTACAGTCTGGTATACACAGCCACCGCATTTCCCAAAATGCTCACATCTTTCGTTAGTTTCTGTATCTGCCTGACAGACAACTTCAAGAAGTCTTCCCTCACATTTGCCGTGTTTCTTCTTGTTTACCATAAACTTAACTGTCTGTCCCGGTATGGAATTCTTTACAACAGCCTTTTCTTCTATAACCTGTCCGTCTTCCTCCATCCTGACTACCACATTTCCCTTATTAGGAAAATCAACACTCTCCACGTAACCTGTATATATTCCGCCTTTTTTCATCTATATTCTTCCTTATATTATCTATAGTAGTAGTTTTTTTAAGACCCTCTCCAAGGTCATTATAATGTTGCATTTTAAATATATTTTTGTAAAGTCAATCGCTGTTCTTCTATCTCACACTAATACACACCCTTACATTCTCCGCATAACTATATTGCTATTAACCGAATAAATCATCCAATAATAAATGTCTGCTTTGCAACCACTTTCCTTCCCATCTTAAAACACCACATCACAAGGAAAAAGACCACTGACCGATTACATAACCTGCCAGTGGTCTATATATACCTTAGTATTATTCTTTTATTCAATACATTAACTTATGACCGCAGTCAGAATAAAATATATTACTTCTACCTGCCTTGCCCAATTAGTACTAATTAGTTCTCGAAGTCATCTTCTTCATCTTCAAAATCGTCTTCAAAGTCATCATCATCGAAGTCGTCATCAAAATCATCAAGATAATCAGGTGTAAAGTATCTGTATATAGCATATACAATTGCTGCTAAAGCTGCAACAGCTCCGATAACTGCTAATACTATAATAATTACATTACTTTTCTTCTTATCTTCTTCTGCTTCCTTCTTACGAAGAAGTTCATTAAGCTTACTTGCTGCAATAAGCTCCTCAATCTTATCCTTATTCATAACAACCGCTCCTTTCCAGCCACATAATAAAGTAAATATATTGTATCACAATCGGTTTTATTTGTCACCATATTTGATTATATCTTCTTTAATCTGGCGAAACCTGCAAGCATTTTCTTAAGACCTGCCTGCTCAAACTTCACAGATACCATATAGTCACGTTCGCCGGACTCTATAGATATAACCTTGCCCCTGCCAAACTTGCTATGTTCAACAGTGTCACCAACTGAATATCCAAGTCCTGTTGAAGTCACGCCTCCCTTGCTGCTTTTTGATGCTGACGTACCAGCGCTGACTGCATTTGAAGAGCCTGACATACCTGAAGAAGCTGCGCCTGTCTCCTTTTTAGCTGGCTTCTTTAAGTCAAATATGTCCATAGGAAACTCTTTTCCGAAACCAACCTTCTTATTCGCACCCGCATTTGCAGTATCACGTATAGCCTCTTTAGTCGCTTCATCCACATTATCCTTCTTAGGATGCGCACTATATGCTCCCGGCTTCTTAACGCTTGTACCATATGGACTTGCTGAACCATAATAACTTACACTTCCTGTATTGCGTGTTCCTGTCGCACCACTTCCATATCCAGTCAGACCTGTCCTGCTATAAGGTGTTGAAAAGCCTGTACCGCCTTCTCTTCCTGAACCATATGTAGTATTGCCATAACCTGTGCTTTTATACATACCGCCAGACTTTGAGGCACCGCCAAGCTTTACTCTGCCTGACTCCTTAAATGTTACATTGCCGCTTCCATATCTGCTGAGTGCCGCCTTTGCATTTGCACGTATATTGTATACAGGCTGCTCTTCGGACTCATCTTTTCCGCCGTATGCTATCTTTCCTTTATAACCTGAGCTGTTATTTTCTATATTAAGATATTCGTCAGGTATCTCCTTAATAAATCTTGACACCTTATTCATCTGCGTTTCACCGCGCACCATACGCATCTTTGCACTGCTCAGATTAAGCACTTTTTCAGCTCTTGTTATACCTACATAACACAGTCGGCGCTCTTCCTCTATCTCTGTCGGGTCATCCGATACTATCGTCATATAGCTTGGGAAAAGTCCATCCTCCATACCCGTCATAAATACGATTGGGAATTCAAGACCTTTGGCACTGTGAAGTGTCATAAGCATAACCTGCTTCTCTGATTCGTCAAGATTGTCTATGTCAGCTATAAGCGCAACTTCCTCTAAGAAGCCGCTAAGAGATACTTCCTCGCCCTTTTCGGCACAACCATTTTCATAACTTACAACCTTGTTTATTAATTCATCAATATTTTCCTGTCTTGCTTCTATTTCCTCTGCTGTTTCGCTTTCCGCAAGACTTTCTATATATCTTGTGTCGTCAAGCACTGTCTTTACAAGTTCCTTAAGACTTAGGAATTCCTGCTTTGCCTTGAGTGAATTAATCAGTGTTACAAATGGCTCTATTTTTCCGGCACCTCTTTTTATCGTATCAATGTTCTCCGCCTCGCATAACGCCTGCCAGAAAGTTATGCCGTTCTGGTCTGCATATTCCTGCACACGCTCTATTGTAGTCGCACCTATTCCCCTTTTAGGAACATTTATAATACGCCTTACTGCCTGCCCGTCCATACCATTATCAATCGTCTTAAGATAGGCAAGAATATCCTTGATTTCTTTTCTCTGATAGAAGCTGATACCGCCATATATTCTGTACGGAATGTTTTTCATCATAAGCTTTTCTTCAAGAACTCGCGACTGTGCATTGGTTCTGTAAAGAATAGCTATATCGTTATAATTCCAGCCATCGCGTACATATGAGCTTATGCTGTCAACCACGCCCTGCGCCTCGTCATAGCCATTTTCGTAAAGTGTATAATTAACCTTCTCACCTTCGCCATTCTCCGTCCACAGGCTTTTTGACTTTCTGCCCACATTATTCTGGATAACTGCATTGGCAGCATTAAGTATTGTCTGGGTTGAGCGGTAATTCTGCTCAAGCTTTATTACCTTTGTTCCCTCAAATGTATTTTCAAAGTTAAGGATATTGGTAATATTGGCACCCCTGAACTTATATATCGACTGATCATCATCACCAACTACGCACAGGTTGCCATATTTCTGCGCAAGCATTGATATAAGCTTAAACTGTGAAGTATTGGTATCCTGATATTCATCCACCATAATGTACTTAAATCTTTCCTGATAGTAATTAAGCACTTCTGTATCCTTCTCAAACAGTTCAACTGTTTTAAATATCAGGTCATCAAAATCCAGCGCATTGTTAAGCTTAAGTGTCTTTTGATATTCTGCATACACATTTGCAATTCTCTTGGCATTGTAGTCCCCGCATGCCTCAAGAGCCATTTCGTCCGGTGTCATAAGCTCATCCTTGGCGTGGGATATGGAATTCATAATAGTTCTTTCCTTTAACATCTTTGTATCAATGTTGAACTTCTTGCATATATCCTTTATAACGCTCTTCTGGTCGTCTGCATCATATATTGTAAAGTTGTTTGTGTATCCTATCCTGTCTATATATCTTCTTAGTATACGCACGCATGTTGAGTGAAATGTGCTTACCCACACTTCTCCTGCGCCATTGCCTACTGTCGCATCTACTCTCTCTCTCATCTCTCTTGCTGCTTTATTCGTAAATGTTATCGCAAGTATATTATAAGGTGCTACCCCGCAGTCATCTATAAGATAAGCTATTCTGTTTGTAAGAACTCTTGTCTTACCTGAACCCGCACCTGCTATTATAAGCAGAGGTCCTTCTGTGCGCTTTACGGCGCGCTTCTGCATATCGTTTAATCCATCTAAATTCATATACTACTCCTGTTCTCTACTGAATATCGCACGAACATGTATTCTTGTCATACTAAGTTAGTATATCAAATGTGGGGGAATTAATAAAGGGGAAAATTATGTTTGGTGGGGAGAATTATAGATTGGCTACGGACACTAAAATATAAGCGGATGTCTGTATTATAGACACCCGCTCATACAACATTATTAATATGCCTGATTACGACAGCTTAGTTCCACAATTACTACAGAACTTAGCTCCATTCGTAGGTGTTCCGCAGTTAGGACAGAACTTATATGTACCACTACCGGCACCTGCTGATGACTGGTTATTATTAATATTATTCATCATCTGCTGTCCCATAGCCATACCCATCTGTATGCTCATCATATCGCCGGCAATATTGTTACTGCCTTTTCCGATATTGTCTGCCATAGCCATCTGGCTGTACTTGCCCATATCAGATACCATAGCCTGTGAAGCTGCCTTATTCTGCATCTTTGTTATTTCTTCCGGATAAGAGAAACTTGCTATATTAAAATCAGTTATCTCTATACCAAGCTTCATCATCTGCATATCAAGGTCTTCCCTGATACCAGAAGATATCTCGAAAGCATTAGCCTGAAGATTAAACATATCCTTGCCTTCTTTAGATATCCACTTCATAAGAAGCTGGTCTAATACGGCAACAACTCTCTGCTTTACATCATCAACTGTATACATCTGCTTGATACCTGCAACCTTGTCAATAAGGCATACGTAATCAGATATCTTAAATGCAAAGTTACCAAATGCTCTTACAGGCATACCACCAGGAAGTCCTGAATATGGAATAGCTATAGGATTTTTAGTTCCCCAGTTAACATTAAACTCCTTTGTATTGACAAAGAGAACCTCCGCTCTCATTCCACTGTTAAATCCAAACTTAAATCCTTTAAGTGTTGACAGGAATGGTATAATCTGTGAATCGATATCGAATTCACCTTCATCCTTAAATATACCTTCTATGCTGCCATTATATAAGAATATTGCATCCTGTCCCGGACGGATTATAAGGCGGCTGCCTTTCTTTATCTCCTTATTAGTCCACTTCCAGAATATACAATCATCTCTGTATTCTTCCCATTCAACCACATTGGAAAGCTGACTTTTGAATAAACCCATGGTTTCCTCCCGATATTATCAATTCTGTTTTACTGAATACCCATCTGTGCCTTAAGTGCTGCAAGCTCATCATCAACCTCTGAATTAGATGGTTCTGCATCATACTTAGCAGCAAGGTTATCAATATTAGAATCCTCTGCTGAAGAATTAAGTTCTGCCATAGCATTAGCCTCATCAAGCATCTTGTTAGCCTTAGCCTCCATACGGCTGAAAGCTTCCATACTATTGCTTGCACCAACTACGCTTGAACCAACCTTGTTGATACGCTCCTGAGCTTTAGCTGCCTTAACTGTTGCCTTGATAGCTGCTCTTCTTGCCTCAAGTGATGATATATCTTTAACGAGCTTATCGTGCATCTGACGCATCTTAGCTGCATTATCTGCTGCCACATTATAAGCCTGTGTAAGTGCTGCCTGTGTTGTTGTAAGCTGCTGCTTCTTCTCAAGGAATGACCTTGCATCAGCCTCGTTGCCAGCTCTGAGCGCCTTCTCTGCGTAAGACTGCATCTTATTAATCTGTGCTGTGCATTCATCAAGTTCTCTCTTAGCTCTTGTTTCCTCTGCCATAACAGATGCTGTCTCAGCTTTAACCTTTCCTAAATCGCTTTCAAGGTTTCTCATATACTGGTCAATCATCTTCTCAGGGTCCTCACACTTATCTAAAAGTGAGTTGATGTTTGCGCTCATAATATCCTTAAATCTTGTTAAAATACCCATAATATCCTCCCATTCTTTAACACAAGTATAATAATGTTCCATTACAAGCCAAAATATTATTCTTCCAATAGAACTAACAAAAATATTATACTATATTAATTATTAAAAGTCACTAGTCTTTATAGATATTTATCAGATAATTCTAATATATGTTAGCCTTTTATATATATTTTAAAAAAGTTATGATATTATTCTTACTTTTTCTGTTTTAAAGCACGCTTTGCTTCTTTTGCCTCTTCCTTCGCTTCCCTTTTTTCTTCCTTAATCTCTTCCTTAGTCTTAGCCCTGCCTGCCTGCAATGTGCGGCTTGTGTAATCGTCTATAAGGCTTTCGATAATATTTTTCTTCATATAAACATCAAAACTTAACAGACAGACAAGTGTAAATAACTGTAAAAAGTCCCTGTCCTCATCATCACTTACATCTTTAAATGTGCTTTTTGCAAGCTCTGTACTGTTTAACACATCCTTTGATAATGCATCTATCTGTAGCTTTTCCATGCTGTATATTTCGCTGTATATCGTATCAAGGTCTGGAACTTCATCTGTGTCAAAGAACTTATCAGTAAGTGGATTAAGAAGCTTCTGGATATCGCTTATTGAAAGTATATTCTTAAGGTAATATATAAATGTTAAAACGTATATATGCTCCTTTGAATATTTTTTCTTTACCGGCGGTGGCAGAAGATTGTTCTTTGTATAATTATTAATCATAGTTTTAGTGAGTATCTTATCATCCTCGTGCCTCTTGACATCCGATAAGTGCTCATCCATAAATGTTGTCACCTGATCCATATAAAGGTCTATATTAGGAACATCTCCCGGTTTAATATAATTAAGCTTCACAAGTCTTTTTAAAAGTGTATTAACAAACTCCTGATTATTATTATTCATACTTTTACTCCTGATATAATACTGACTTAATGCTACAGTCACATAAAATGCAAAATAACTGCTACACTAATTTCAATCCATAGCACATATTATATAGTATTAAAAACCATATATCAAGGGTTTTGTTGTGGATGATGTAGTATTGACATATCCAACATATGCCATTTACAGTAAGTTCAGACTAATTACATGGCTGCTGATACCCTTACTCATCTCAAGAAGAAAATACTGTACACTTTTGGTATGGTATTGGACATAGTATTCATCTTGATAAGGCAGAATATTCATAGCACAATAATTAACATGAAAAAGTTGTAAAGTGGTGTTAAATATATTTACATACTATAAATAATGCTGCTACACCAGCCATTATTTCTATAAATAATATGCAGTAAATATTACCAATAACCACATACCATATAGATTATACCTGATACAGCAGCCCACATTTTACAAATATTCTTATCACGCTTAATCATAAGCAGCCTTTTATCTGCCTGCTTATCCCTGTTTTTTAGTTATATTTTCTAACATATAAACAGAATTTATATAATCGTCTATTCTACTTATTCATATCTTCTTTCTTAAATTTATCTTCTAATATAAGCAGAATTTATCTAATAACCCATTTTACTTATCTTTACTATCCGACATAATTCCAAGTCTTTCAAACACTCTGTCATACCCGTCATTGCCATAGTTCAGTGAACGGTTGACCCTGCTTATTGTAGCTGTTGAAGCTCCTGTCTTTTCTGCTATCTCAAGATATGTCTTCTGTTCCCTTAACATTCTTGCGACCTCAAATCTCTGTGCCAAAGAAAGCAGTTCATTAATCGTGCATACATCTTCAAAAAAATCATAACATTCTTTAACATCATTAAGGCTAAGTATCGCTTTAAAAAGTTGTTCTACTTCCTTAGACTTTAACTTATCATTCATATTAAACCCTCAATTCCCGCGCTAATAAATGCGTGTTTTTATCTCGTTTTAACAGTTTAACACAGTAAAGTTTTACAGTAAATACATTTAGCCAAAATTTATTTTATTTTTTTAATTTTTACTCATCCCTGCGGCCTATATAAGACTCATAAAGCCTGTAATCACTGTTTACTATAAGCTCCTCTGGGAATTCTACATCCTCAATAACCTCATATGCCCTGTCAAAGTCGCATATGCTCTCCTTAATATGTGCATCACTTCCTATAGATATGCATACTCCGTATTCTTTACACAATTTAAGCATTTTAACATCATTATCATATGCTCCCTGCCTTGGTCCATCAGGATTAAGTGATGTATTATTCACCTCAAGCAGAACGTGTTTTTCCTTTGCAGCCTTTACAAGCTTCTCATAATCAACCGGGTATCTTGAATCGTCAGGGTGTCCGATTATATTTACATAAGGATTATCCATCGCCTTTATGAGCGCACCTGTATTCTGTTCTACACTTCCCGGCTTTATACATGGAATGTGAAGACTTGCTATAACCACGTCACACCCCTTAAGTCCATACTCTTTAAGGTCTATATTGCCATCATAATCCATAATATTAGCCTCACACCCCATATAAAGCTTAACGCCATCCTTGTTTCTTGGAATTATCTTCATATTAGAAAAATACAGTATTCCTGCACTTCCCGGCATCTTAGGTGCGTGGTCTGTTATGGCAAGATGTGTAACTCCTGTCTTTGCCGCATATGCAGCCATCTCATCTATTGTGTTATAAGCATGTCCACTCACAAGTGTATGCGTATGTGTATCTATTGTGTACTTCATAATTCCCACTTTCTTTCATTAATCATTCATAATCTTCGCTGTCTTATTAGTTGTCATTTTTTTCTTTCTTCATCATAATATTATGATGTCAGACCTTTTAACACTGATATCATTATATACATTTATAAGTCCATCTGCAACGTGGCAAATGTATTATAAATGTATCAAACATCCCATAAATCTTTTTTAATCACTGAAAATATGATATACTGTGCGCAAATAATAAAATGATGCACGTGTCCCAGGTAAAAAAGTCGTTTTATACTTTTGACATTTACATCATAAAATAACATACAAAAGAAGTTCACTATATAATAAATATGATTAAAGGGTCAAAAGGTATCATCTATGCATGCTTGCATGCAATTCGATGTATACCTTAGTGACCTGCACTACACCGGGAAAGTAGCAATTCACTATGCGAAGCTAGTAAATTAGCGGATTTCGAGGTGGAGTCAGATTACGGGAATGCGGAGCATGGAGTAATCTGATTAATCATAAATTAGGGGCAAAATACCTTTTGACCCTCATATCATAAATATGAAAGTGAGTTCTCTATATGAATATTATATATTTACAATTAAAAAACTATATAAGATATGCAACCGTTGCTCTGCTCTCTGCAATACTGCTTGCTCTGACTGCACTGACACCTCTTACTGGCTATGCTGACACGCAGGCTGACTATGATGAAAATAACCGTCAGTTAGATAAGTTAAAGCAGGAGCAGGCGGCGCTTTCATCTGAGCTGGACGACCTTAACAGCCAGCTTGAAGCATCTGGTAATTCGCTTAATAACATAACAACACGCATATCTTCAAAACAGCAGGAAATAGACACACTCAACAGCAATATATCTGATATGGAGGCTGAAAAACAGAGGCAGTATGATGCGATGAAGCTTCGTATACAGTATATGTACGAAAGCAACGACTATAGCTTTATGGATGTGCTTATGAAGGCGACCGATATGGCTGACCTTCTTAAGAAGGCTGACTATGCAAGACAGATATCTGATTATGACCGTTCTATGCTTGCCGACCTGAACAACCTTATAACTTCGCTTAACCAGAACAAAGTCAGCCTGAACAACGATATGACAGAGCTTGTATCACTACAGCAGCAGGCTGTCGCACAATCTGAAAGCATTAAAAGTCTTATAGGTGCCAAGCAGTCAAAGATAGATGCGAATTCCGAGGGCATTAAAAATGCTGAGGCGCTTGCGCTTGAATATGAGAAAAAGCTTGAGGAGGAGGCTGCTGCACGACAGCTTGAAGAAATCAAGAAATTAAGCTCAGCCGATGAGATCATTAACAACACTCCTATCAGCTATGATACAAGTGACCTTGCCATGATGGCTGCCATTATAGAGTGCGAAGCCGGAAACCAGTCATACGAAGGCAAGCTTGCTGTCGGAAGTGTTGTTGTAAACAGAATAAACAGCCCTCGCTTCGGAAACACACTTCAGGCTGTCCTGTATGCACCTTCCCAGTTCAGCCCCGTAGCCAGTGGACGTTTTTCAATAGTTCTTGCCAGAGGTGCCAACGAAGAATGTACACGCGCCGCCAAGGAAGTCCTTGACGGTCACATAACTATTAATGCGCTATACTTCCATGTATACAACAGCGAAGTTGATACTGGCGGAACTGTTATCGGCGACCATGTATTTTATTAGATATACTTGTATTACATAGACTTGGGATTATAATAAAAGTATTTTCTTTGTAAGATATTTTTGTATCCAAGATAGAACTACACAACATTTTGTCCTATAAGTCACATTTTAAGCTTACTCATATATAGCATAAAACAAGAGACCTGCACAATATATTTATTTAGTCAAAAGGTCTGAACCCACCTATGAGCAAGCTCATGTGGGTTCAGACCTTTTGACCCTGGTATCATTATATATTACTATATCTTATATAATCCACCGTAACATATCCATTTTTATCATTCTTCACTGTATTATTATGGCTTACAAACATACCATTCTTAACGCCTACCCAGCGTCCTGCCTTTGCTGTGTAGCTTACGGCATCCTGATAGTTCTTTCCGTCAAAGCTTATCTCAAGGACAGCCTCCTCAACAGGCACATTGTCAACTGAAAGTGCCATCTCCTTTGTCTGCTTTACACCAGTTCTCTTTACAGTATACTTAAGATAAATAGTCTTTGTATCATCACTAAAAACTGCTGTATCAATAACCTTTTCGTCAACATTTTCATCTGTATAAGCAGCTTCACAATCAAAGTTCTGTTTACCCTTAACAGTTCTTAATACATACTTTCCATCCTTCTTAGCAACACCAAGAGCTGCATAATCCATGCCAAGTGACACAATTCCGGCATAATCACCATCCATAAGTCCGTAAAGACTCATCTTTGTTTCACATGTAAATTCTGGCGCAGGCCACTTCTGAAGAAGCAGATTGCGGTAATCTCCGACTGGTCTTAAAGGAGTTGCAGGCACTGCATTAAGCTTTATATAAGAACCATTTTCTGATGCATTTCCATATACATCTGTCTTAGTTTCATACCAGCTGTCATCATAGTTCGCATTCCACTGCCACTGCAGCATAAGCTTTTCTGTGTCGAATTCATCCGTTGTATCAGGCTCACATACAGGATACTTCTGTGTATCAGCAAGCTCCTCTGGTGTCTTTCCAATATCCGGCTTTCTGTATTCCATAACAGGCTCGCCATAATCGTTGCCGTCCTTATTAACGCCGATTATAGGCCAGTCATTCTCCCAGTGCATAGGCTGCAAATGTGTTATTCTTCCTGCTGCATATACATCCTGAAAATGTAAGAACCAGTCCTCACCTGTGACAGTATCTACCCACGCTCCCTGATGAGGTCCATTGACAGGAGAGTCGCCCTGTCTTAATACAACCTTATATTCATATGGTCCAAATGGGTTCTTAGAACGTAATATAGTCTGCCAGCCTGTCTTAACACCTCCTGCTGGTGCAAATACGTAATAATAACCATTACGTTTGTACATCTTAGGTCCTTCGATAGTTATCTGGTCATTTTCATTACCATCAAATATCTTAACCTCCTCGCCAAATATACCCATACCGTCAGGCTGCATCCTTACAACGTGAAGAACACTCTTATATCCGATACGGCTCTTTGCAACACCTGCAACAAGATATGCATTGCCATCATCATCCCAGAATGGGCATGGGTCTATCCAGCCTGCACCCGGTCTTATATTCACAGGATCACTCCATTCCCCCCAAGGGTCCTTTGTAGTTGTCATATATATTCCCTCATCCGGCATAGGGAAGCACACATAATATGTACCTTCATGATATCTTATAGAAGGTGCCCACACACCACATCCATGAATAGGATTATTATATCTGAATTCCGGTACATGCTTTAAACAGTAGTTAATAACCTTCCAATTTACAAGGTCTTTTGAATGAAGTATAGGAAGTGCCGGCGAATTAGAAAAGCTTGATGCCACCATAAAATAATCTTCCCCTACTCTTATTGCATCCGGGTCTGAATAATCCGCATAAAGCACAGGATTTCTGTAATTACCATTCTGTAAATCTGCTACCCACATAATAACCTCCATAATATACTAAACTTAATCTGATATAACATTTCAGATATACTAAATACCTTAAATGTCCCAAATATCGTGAATATCCTGAATATCCTGAATACTTTGCAGCCAGAAAATGTTTCTACTGACTGTACTGATAGTGTACAACAAAAACTTACTTTTGCCAAGACTTTTGTAAAACATTTTTGCAAAAGAACGTTATGCATTAAAATTATTATTAAATCGGTTCTAAACCTTACCCCCACCCTTGACAAAGGCCCCCAATTAATAAACCTAAAAATCCCCTCAAGCAACAGACAAAAATCATCTGCCACTTAAGGGGGATATTTTTAACAGAAATCTTTTTCAATCTTTTTAAGTGTTTCAAGTGGAATAAAGTAGCTTATGCCAAGTGGGTTAAATATCGCACCGGATGCACCTAACTCCTCTATCGCTTCAACAAGCTCCTTGTATGAATAAAGCATATTTTCATACTGTCCCTTATAGCACTTATCCATCTCGAAACCATCCGTAAATGCCGGAATAGCTATAACCTGCTCACCATCCTTATGAGTTACCTGCTCTGTAACATCTATAAAATGATGTGCAATAGATACTTCCGCGTCAGTTTCTTCTTTTACACAAGGAACCATATACTCAGAATTGACCATAACTCTTAACATATTGTTTTCTCTCTTGTCAAGAATTTGTGCAATTGACTCCTTATCAGTATTCTTTCTGAATTCCTGAAAATAAGCTATCATAGCATTCTGTAAGCCCGGATTAGTAACATAGTCATCCCTGAAGAACTCCTCATATGTACCAAATACTTCTCTAGGAATTACATATTCATTCTTATCGCCATCTGTAAGACGGATATTCTTATATCCATTCCTGTACATATGGCATAATTCCATACCAAACTGCTCTTTATTCTCAACACCTACTGATACTTCATAGCCTGAAAGCTTTAACTTCTTCTCAAGTAAAGAAGCATTCTTATTATTATAAAGCACCATAATATCATCATCAATCATATAAGGATATGCAGTTGTGTTGCAATATACAACCCACAGATGCTCTGCATTTCTTAACTTATCTGCCATAACCTTCTCATATATTTTCTCTATTCTGTTAAAATATGTAAGATCATTAGAGCTTCCCTTCTCCTTGGCTCTCTGCTTAAGTGTAGGCAGCATCTGTGTCATAACCTCAACCGCATCTGCTAAAGTAAGCTTCTCCATCATCCCTACGCCATAATCTTCGTCCTTAGTGATATGTCTTACAATATCCTGTATCTTTGTCTGATCCATAACCAACTGTTCCTTTCTAAACCGTGTAACATGTGATATATGCATAAGACCACGCTTACCACTTACTAATACACACAAATGTCTGATTGTACCACACATTACAACACATATTGTATATAATACCATAAAATGTGATATTATTCAATCAATACATTGTACATATTTTCATATTGAAAATAGTTGCTATTATAATCCGGTCTGTGTAAAATGTACCTTCCAGTCATCCATGCTCTTGCTCTGTGTAAGACATAACATAGCCATAATACGCGCCTGTTCTGCGCTCATACCTGATGCTGCTATACAGCTTCCATATTCTTCCTGTGCCATAGCTGCTGCATTATATCCACCGTTGCATAATATTACAACAGGAATTGACTCTGCTGTATCCTTTACAAGCTGTGACATAGCTGGTGAAAGACTTCCATCATTGTTTTCGGTCACTACAACTACAGCTTCACTCGTATTAAACATCTTTTCAGCCGCATATGCATCATTGCCCGCATAATCATAAACAATATTGACATAAGGAAGTGAACTTTCACCTGACACATCAAAAACATCCATATCTGTAAGCCTGCTTATAACTGTATAATTATTACTGCTATTATTTGTTGTAATATCACTAACTCCAGCACTATTTACCGTGCTATTACCACTTGTGGTAGTTTGAGTGACACCTGCATTATAAGTTTCCGGCTCTACTGCCACATTTAATGTCTCTGCAAATGTTGTATTATAATCTGTATCTTTTGCATCCTCTCTTATAACCAACAAACCTTTAGATGTGTTAATAGTATGCTGTAAAAGATATGATATCTGTTCATATATGCGGCTTCTTACTGATACAATCACTGACTCCGCATCTGTATCACAACTCTCCTGCACCTTTTTTACAACAGCAAGCATATCAGATGTATCATCAAAATCCCTTGTTTCCTGTATACACTCTATATCAGCCTGTGACTTATAATCATCAGTATTAATCATATCGCTTATACTTCCATAAGTACCTATAACTATAATCTTATTATCTGTCACCTGCATTGCTTCACTGCTATTATCCCCACTTGTACCAGCAGACGAATTGCCAGATGTACCATCATCCGTATTCTGCTCTGCTGCAACCAGCTCCTCATCAGCATCCTTCATATACTGCATTGGGTTAGCTACGAAACCACATCCAGCCAATGCACCGCTAAGCATACATATTCCCAGTAATATAGCTATATGTTTTGCCGAATTATTTTTATTCTTATTATAACTTCGCTGTTTCATTTTAAATACTTCCTCATTCCTGCACAACAGCATTTCCTGCTATGCTGCTACTTTTATTAAATACATTTAACAATACAATGCGGGTATTCCTGCACTGCAATATATTAATATTACACGAAATCGGAGCATAGTTCCATAATTAAAGTGAGTTTTCATAATTATTTTATAGTATGTCATTGTTTCAGCTGCATTATGAAGAACGGACACCACAATATAAGAGGGGAGCCGCCGGGGATACATCATCGATGCCAAAAGCTTCAATAGGATATTTCTAAGACTTTTCATATAAGCAGTGACATCTGCCGCTACCGTTCGATACGGGACATCCTTGTCCCATATCTCACTTCCACAGACCTCCTTGTCTGTGGATAGCTGAGTTATTAAAGAAAAGTCTAAGAACTATCACTATTGAACTTTAAGTGCATCTCACGATGTATCTCCGGCGGCTCCCCTCTTCTATTATGTCTGGCAGTGGCTTAATCTAATAATAAATATCCTGTTAATTATAATTAACAAACATATGCCAAAACCCCATAAGACTCTTTAAAGTTTTTCCAGAACACAAAAATAGTTCAACGATATAGCCTTCTGCATATAATCTGACTCCATCAAAATATAATAACCAAATATAACACCTACTAAATCTCACCTAATTTCGTTAATGTTACATTTATACTCGATTATGTCAATGTCAGATATAAGCAACGGGAAGGCTGTTATGCATATCGTGCAGGACACACTTGAAAGTCAGTTGTGATATTTCTTATACTTTCCTTTAATTCTCCAGATATGCGGGTACAAGGATGTACCCGCAAGTGAGGTCGCGCCACGGATGGCGCGTCCGAACGGTATCGTCCGATAACATATCTTATATGGAAAGTATTAGAAATATCCAACTGGCTTTCTGGTGTCCGAAACCATATGCGTAACAGCCTTCCCGTTACTTATATCGTCCGTTTGTAACCAACCCAACGAAATTACTTACCTCTATTATCAATCTTAGCAATATCCACAATAGAAAGCTCCTGATTATTAAATGCATGCTCAAGACTTGAAATAAGTGCATGTGCAGTATCAAGGCTTGTAAGGCAGTGAACGCCTGTTTCAATAGCATATCTTCTGATAAGGAAGCCATCTCTTGCTCTCTCAATACCATTTTCAGGTGTATCAATAACAAGGTCAATCTTATGCTCTAATATAAGGTCAAGAAGTGTAGGTGCTTCCTGTCCAATCTTATTAACCTGAATAGCGTGTACGCCATTTTCCTTGAGAACCTTTGCAGTTCCTCTTGAAGCGTATATCTTATATCCAAGTGCTTCAAATCTCTGTGCAATATCAATACCATCCTGCTTATCCTTATCAGCAAGAGTCATAATAATCTGCTTATGCTTTGGAAGTCTTATTCCAGCGCCCTCAAATGCCTTGTAAAGAGCTTCATCAAAGTTCTTAGATATACCAAGACACTCACCTGTAGACTTCATTTCTGGTCCAAGGCTTATATCTGCACCTCTGATCTTCTCAAATGAGAATACAGGCATCTTGATAGCATAGTAATCTGCTGCCTTCTGAAGACCTGGTTCATAGCCTAAATCTCTTATCTTAGCTCCTGTTATAACTCTTGTTGCAAGCTGTACGATAGGAATACCAGTAACCTTGCTGATATATGGTACTGTACGGCTTGAACGTGGGTTAACCTCGATTACATATACCTGATCGTTGTATACAATAAACTGGATATTAATCATACCCTTTACATGAAGAGCTCTTGCAAGTCTTCCTGTGTAATCGGCAATCATATCAACTATCTTAGGTGATATTGACTTAGCTGGATATACTGAAATACTATCTCCTGAGTGGATACCAGCTCTTTCGATATGCTCCATAATACCAGGTATGAGAATATCTTCACCATCGCATACAGCATCAACCTCGATTTCCTTACCCATAAGATACTTATCAACAAGTATTGGATGATCCTGCTTTATTCTGTTAATGATTCCCATGAATTCAACTACATCTTCATCAGATACAGCAATCTGCATACCCTGTCCACCAAGTACATAAGAAGGACGTACAAGAACTGGATATCCAAGTTCATTAGCTGCCTTAAGTGCTTCCTCTACTGTAAATACAGTCTGTCCCTTAGCTCTTGGAATCTCTGTCTTTTCAAGGATTTCATCAAACAGCTCTCTATCCTCTGCGGCATCTACATCCTCAGCCTTAGTTCCAAGAATAGGCACACCCATCTTCATAAGTGCTTCTGTAAGCTTGATAGCTGTCTGTCCACCAAACTGTACTACTGCTCCATCCGGCTTCTCGAATTCTACAATACTTTCAACATCTTCCTCTGTAAGTGGTTCAAAGTAAAGCTTATCAGCAATATCAAAGTCTGTTGAAACTGTTTCAGGGTTATTGTTTATGATAATAGTTTCATAACCCTCTTTCTTAAATGACCATGTACAGTGAACTGAACAGAAGTCGAACTCAATACCCTGTCCAATTCTTATAGGACCTGAACCAAGTACAAGTACCTTTTTCTTATCATGAGTTTCTGTAGCTTCATTTTCACTACCAAATACTGAATAGTAATAAGGAGTTGTAGCTGCGAACTCTGCTGCACAAGTATCAACCATCTTAAATGCTGCATGGATGTTATACTTGTCACGTAATTCCTTGATTTCTCTTTCTGTATGTCCTGTAAGTTCTCCGATAACATTATCAGGAAATTCAATTCTCTTAGCTTCTCTTAAAAGTTCTTCTGTAAGAGGGCCTTTCTTTAATGAATTCTCCATCTCAACGATAATCTGTAACTTATCTATAAACCATCTGTCAATCTTTGTTATGTCATGCATAACTGATGGCTCTATGCCTCTTCTTAAGCCTTCTGCTATCTTCCAGATTCTTCTGTCATCAACAACAGCAAGATCCTCTAAAAGTTCATCATCAGTAAGACCTGTAAAATCATATGACATAAGGCTGTCAACATGCTGTTCAAGTGAACGTATAGCCTTCATAAGACCACCCTCGAAGTTATCAGATATACTCATAACCTCACCAGTAGCCTTCATCTGTGTTGTAAGTGTTCTCTTTGCAGAGATAAACTTATCAAATGGAAGTCTAGGTATCTTAACTACACAGTAGTCAAGTGCTGGCTCGAAGCTTGCATATGTCTTTCCTGTAACTGCGTTCTTAATCTCATCAAGTGTATAACCAAGTGCAATCTTAGCTGCAACCTTGGCGATAGGATAACCTGTAGCCTTAGAAGCAAGTGCTGAAGAACGGCTTACACGAGGGTTAACCTCGATAACGCAGTACTCAAAGCTGTCTGGATGAAGTGCATACTGTACGTTACATCCACCTGTGATACCAAGCTCATCTATAATGTTAAGGGCAGATGTTCTAAGCATCTGATATTCCTTATCTGAAAGTGTCTGTGAAGGAGCAACTACGATACTATCACCTGTATGCACACCAACAGGATCGATATTCTCCATGTTACATATAGTTATGCATGTTCCGTTACTGTCACGCATTACCTCATATTCGATTTCCTTCCAGCCAGAGATACATCTTTCTACAAGAACCTCTCCAACTCTTGAAAGTCTTAAACCATTCTCAAGAATCTCTCTTAATTCTTCTACGTTATGGGCGATACCACCACCGCTTCCACCAAGTGTGTAAGCAGGACGAAGAACTACAGGATAACCAATCTTAGCTGCAAATGCTTCACCTGATGGAACATCATTAACAACTAATGATGGAGCACAAGGCTCACCTATCTTTTCCATGGTTTCCTTGAACATAAGTCTGTCTTCAGCCTTCTTGATGGTAAGTGCAGTTGTACCGATAAGCTGTACATTATTCTCTTCAAGAAAACCTGTTTCTGCTATCTCCATAGCAAGGTTAAGACCAGCCTGTCCACCAAGTGTAGGTAAGATGCTGTCTGGCTTTTCCTTTAATATAATCTGCTTTAGTGCTTCAACTGTAAGAGGTTCGATATATACTTCATCAGCAATATCCTTATCTGTCATGATAGTAGCTGGGTTAGAGTTAACGAGGCATACTTCTATTCCCTCTTCCTTAAGAGAACGGCAAGCCTGTGTACCTGCATAGTCAAATTCTGCTGCCTGTCCGATTACGATTGGACCTGAACCGATTACTAAAACCTTCTTAATATTAGGATTCTTTGGCATTGTCTTAGTCCTCCTTCTTCATCATATCCATAAATCTGTCAAAAAGATACGCTGTATCCTGTGGTCCTGCACAAGCTTCCGGATGGAACTGTACAGTAAATATATTCTTGCCCTTATAAGAAAGACCTTCATTAGTCTTATCATTAACATTTTCAAATGCTGGTTCTGCAACCTCTGGATTAAGTGTCGCTTCATCTACAACATAACCATGATTCTGTGTTGATATATATACCTTTCCAGTAGCAAGATCCTTAACAGGGTGGTTAGCACCTCTGTGACCATACTTTAATCTGTGTGTATCTGCACCTGTTGCAAGTGACATAAGCTGATGTCCAAGACATATTGCAAATATAGGCACATTACTATTATAAAGCTTCTTAATCTCTTCAATTATCTCTACGCACTCTTTAGGATCACCAGGGCCATTTGATAACATAATTCCATCTGGATTAGTGGCTAAGATTTCTTCTGCCTTTGTGTATGCTGGATATACTGTAACCTCACAGCCTCTGTCATTAAGCGACTTGGCAATATTCTTCTTTGCACCAAAATCCATAAGTGCAACCTTTGGTCCATCTCCGTTAAGAACATACTTTTCTTTGCATGTAACCTTTCTTACAACTCCTGTAACTTTGTATTCCTTAATCTTAGGAAGTACTTCATCAAGGTTATAGTTTTCATTAGTTGTAATCATTCCGTTCATAGTACCCTTTTCTCTTAATATCTTAGTAAGGGCTCTTGTATCTATTCCACAGATACCCGGTATATCATTATCTAAAAGGAACTTCTGTATAGGAGCTTCATTTCTGAAGTTACTTGGCATCCTTGATAATTCTCTCACAATAAATCCATCTGGCCATGCTTTTTCAGACTCCATATCTTTATAGCATATGCCATAGTTGCCAATCAGAGGATACGTCATTGTTACTGCCTGTCCTGCATATGAAGGATCAGTTAACACCTCCAGATATCCTGTCATCGAAGTATTAAAAACTATTTCGCTAATGACTTCGCGAGTGGAACCAATACTTGTTCCCTTAAATACTGTTCCATCTTCAAGTATTAAAAATGCTTTCATGAATGCCACCTATTTCCTTTCGTATATTAAATTGATTATTGTTTAAGACCATAAATCCCGACAATATAGTCATAATTAATGTTCATTATTATATATTTTTGAGATTTTATATAGTGCGCAAACCACAACTGTTAATAGTCTTTATATAGTTTCAATTGACTTTTGCGCAAAAAAAAAGACACAAAAATGTCTTTTTTTCTTAAACTCTATAAATATTATCATACTGTGCATAATAATTCAAGTAAAACTTATAACTAATTATTACCTGTGCTTGTCTTGCTGCTTGAATTCTGGGTTATCTCAAGCTGGCTTATATAACTCCATGTTTCACCCTTATCAGATGACTGGTACTTTGCTGCTGTCTTACCATCATTATATGTACCATCGCTGCCCTGTGTAAGATAAATTGTTATAACACCTTTTTCATCAATAACTGGAACAAGTGCCTCCTTGTATACATCATTCCACTTAAGCACATCTGACTGCTGTGAAGACGAACCTGTTTCTGACTTTGCAGTACTGTCAAGCTCCTGCTCTGGAAGGCTTACCTTTGAAAATGTCTTTCCTCCATCCTTGGTTATGTAGAGATTACCATCCATACCTTCAACATAATTAAAACAGAAGAATCCTACATTTTCATCAACATATACAATCCCCTTAAGTAGATAGTTAGCTGGTCCGCTTCCTACAGTTTTCCACGTTTCCCCACCATTATCAGTATTATATATCCTGTATGACTCTTTATCATTATCTGTCATAGCATAACCACAGACAACTACACCTTTGTTTTCATCAAAAAAGTCAACATAATAATCTTCTGCATTATATATATTGTCAAGTTCACATGTAGTCCAGTTCGCACCCTTATCATCTGAATAACAGATTGTTACAGGAAGTCTGTCAGCCTGGTTAGTCTTTCCCCCATATATAAATGCCGTCTTTGATGTTGTTATCATATAACTGCCTTCTTTAAGTGTACTTGAGCTATTATTCTCAAACATAAGATTTTCAACATCTACAGGAACTGTCGTATAATGTTCACCATCATATGTAACACTGAGTATGCTGTCCCTTATAACATATCTTGCAAGACGGTCTGTTGACGTATTAGAAGTATCCTCCTTGCTCGCCGTTATACCTGCTTTTTCATTGTACTTGGCTATGCCATATTCCTCAGGGCTCATGGCAGATGCCACATATATTGATGCTGTATTGTCAGAATGTGCATCCACATAATAACCTACAACCCACTCACACTTAAGCCTTCCGTCATCTCTTACCCCATCCCACGAAAGGAAGAAATCAGAAGAAGGATTTTTTAATATCACTGAAAAACTTATAAGTGCTATGTGTTCATCCTCATTAAGCACCTCTATATTATCTATAGCCATCTTTTTAACTGATTTACTTACTGGAAGATATTCACTCATATACTGTCTTACATACGCATTTATCCAGGTTTTAGCTATCTTTTCTGTCTCAATTCCATATACATCCGGCACAGAACTTATAACATTAGAATCATCATATGATATAGCCTTTGTCTGATACTCATCCGTTATTTCATCGCCATATGCATCTATATCAACTGTAAATGTATATCTTGACTTTATATCCAGATTATCCTGTTTACTTCTAAAATAATATGAACGTATGAATACAAATGCTACTCCAAAGCATAATAATGCTATAATAATTCTGAATGCAATTAATCTTCTTTTTTCTTTTTCTTTCTTATCCAGTTTTCTCATAACTGCACTACACCTTCTACACCATACCTACAACAGCCTAGTTTTCATGCTTCATATGCATAGCTTCTCTTACTATCTTTCTATAATACTTATACCACCATAAGAAGTACATCGCACCTGCACCTGCAAGTAAAAATACTACAATTACAAATGGATGCACTGCATACATCCAGCTATATGACAGTCTTCTTGCAAATAATGGAACACCATAAGCAAGCAGTACACATACAGCCATAACTGTACCATTAAATACACTTCTGTTCTCATACACCCATATAAAGTGGTCGAATGACATAATTGCAAACATCTCCCCTATAGGTCTTACACACATTGTAAGTATGCACAACATAAGAGAATGTAATGGTGTCACGCCAAACACATTTAATGTGATAAAATAAAATACAAATTCAGTAACCATCTTATATATAAGCTTTCCTAAGAAGTTCATATATGGACTTATAAACATTACCCTCATCATAAGATAATCCCTGTCACCAACAGTAAATAAAATATTATTCGACAGGCTGCCACATATAATTGACAACATAATAAACATATATATTATTGTAAGTTCCTGATTAGCCCTGATAAGCGGACATTCTATGCTTATAATCCTATAAGGAATATATATAAGAACAAAAACATACATAAACTTCTTAATAAATTCCCATAATATCATAAAAAACTGTGCAGCTATTCCAACTGCCAGTCTTGCCCTTGAACCTTCTGCAAATGTTTCCTCTTTTATATGATTTTTAAGAACCGGTGCTGAACTTATGTATCTTATTCCTGCATTAGTTCCCTCATAAAACCTCAACAACTTTTCAGCAAACAGCTTTTTAAACAATTTCATTGTCTGCCTCCCCTAATATATCTAATACTGCTTTTCTAATCTCTGGTATCGCCATAGTTTCTTTATCTATATGATTAAATTCACCATTATTAAGCACAATGGTATCATCCGATATTCTTGATGCCACTTCTAATATACCTGATGATATAATTATTATTCTGTTATCTTTAACTGAATTAATAACCTCAAGAAATTTTTTTATATATCCATCATCGCAATAATCAAGGGGTTCATCGAACAATACAATATATGGCTTAATAACCAGCATAGAAGCTAACTGCAAAAGCTTCTTTTCCTCAAATGTATAGTCAGCTATAAGCTTATCTCTCTGACTCACACTAAGACCGACATTTTCAAAAATACCACCCGGTTCAATATCATCATCGCTCATATCACATAGCATACTTATAAATTCATAACCTGTTATGTATACAGGAAGCACACTCTGCTTTGATGCATAGAAAATCTTTACTCTAGGAGGTGTTTCAATCTCTCCATCATCCACAGGAACATCCCCACATATGCACTCAAACAATGTTGTTCTTCCAGCACCAGCATTACCCAGCACTGAATATACGCTGCCCTCTTCAAATGTATAGCTTACATCTGTAAGAACATCTTTTTTATTATATCCTTTTTTTATATGACTTAACTTAAGCATATTATCCTCGATTCTATATTAATTTTACGGGTATTTTCTATAATAAATGTCTTATCAGTTTATATAATATTAATAAATTAAAAACTTTTTATATATAGTAATTCTATGCAATGGTATTATAATTCAATATACAATGATGTCATGTTCAAAATGTATTTGACCACTAAATGACGTACACGGATTGCTACGCAATCATCCAATACCTCAAGCTCCCATAAAAAGTCGTATTCTATGCCTTTTTATTCTGTTTTCGGTATTAGGCAGGTCAAAAAGTCAAAAGCCTTATCGTGCAAGCACGAACGATTCTTTTACCTTTTGACCCTTACATCATTATATTAAAGATTGCTGACTTTGTAAACACATAACGGTTGTAGCAGATATATACAGCTTGAATTTATTTAGAAACAATGGTATAATTTCAAGACATTTTTCACTACCGATACATACAGAATTAAGGCATCTGTATACAACAAACTATATTATATTTAAGAAGGATTGTTTATGAAAACTTTTAAAAAAATATGGTGGCGACTGCTTTTTGCATCTTACGCACTTGTATATCTTCCATGGTTTTTCTTTCTTGAAAGTAAGATTACCATGGATTATCCTAACCTCCACATTATCAATGGTCCACTTGATGATATGATACCATTCTGTGAAGTATTTATAATTCCATATTTTTTATGGTTTGCTTACATAGTGGCATCATGCGTAATTATGGTGCTTAAAGCTGATAATCAGGAGTTCATAAGATTTGCACTCTCCCTTATTATCGGCATGTCCTTATGTATGGTGATATGTATGGTATATCCTAATGGACTTACTTTAAGACCTGATACTCTTCCCGACAATGCATTTGGAAGACTTGTAGCCGGATTATATTCAACTGATACTCCTACTAATGTATTTCCAAGTATCCACGTATATAATTCAATCGCCGTCCACACTGCACTCTCAAAGTGCAAGGCTTTAAAAAATCACAAAGGATTACTGACTGGTTCTTTAATACTGTGTATTCTTATATGCATGTCAACAGTATTTTTAAAGCAGCACTCTTTATATGATGTCGGCGGTGCTTTCGTGCTTATGGGTGTTATGTATTATGTTTTATACATACTTCCCGAAAGACGTGCACAAAGACAAGCTGAAAATGAAAAGCATTATGCAAGTGCTGATGAATAAAATATAACTTTAAAACCTTGAACATAATATAATTTTGACACATACATCATATGGTGTTATACTATGCAAAGATATTATCTGGGGAGCAGACGGCTTATGCCTGGCTGAGAGGGAATTTAATTCCGACCCATTACCTGATATGGATAATGCCATCGTAGGGAGTTCTTTTTATCTTATAAATTAACTAATTGAATTAGATTATTAATATCAATTAAAACTAATTTAAAAAAGTTATCAAATTTATTATAAACATTTTATTAATTATGGTCTGATTTTTATGTGCAGTCTTTTATTATGATATAAAATATATATTATATTAACAATCATTTTTTTGCATAATTATTCATTTTCCTACTGACATTCTATATTTTCCCTGATACTTATCACACCTGTAAATGATAAATGACTATGAAAATTTATTATATTTTCTATATTTACTCATTTATAGCTTATATATCACATTTGCATATATGTAACTTCTCATTACTTTAAATGTAATATGTACTGTGATATGTTTTTGCGAATAATAATTTTACACATATGATATGTACTCATGCGCATACGGCACATATCATCAAACACACAATAATGTGCGCAGAAATGAGGATTACTATGGAATACACAACTCAGATGGATGCCGCAAGAAAAGGCATAATTACTAAAGAAATGGAAGCTGTTGCCAAAAAAGAATATATGGATATTGACGAACTTGTTAAGCTTGTAGCCTGTGGAAAAATTATCATACCAGCTAACAAAAACCACAAATGCCTTGAACCTAACGGCATAGGTTCTATGCTTCGTACTAAGATTAATGTCAACCTTGGTACTTCAAGAGACTGCGTTGACCTTGATATGGAACTTGATAAAGTCAATAATGCTGTAAAAATGGGTGCTGAGGCTATTATGGACTTAAGCTCATTTGGTGATACAAGAAAGTTCAGAAAGAAACTTACTACTGAATGTCCAGCTATAATAGGAACTGTTCCTATATATGATGCTGTTGTATACTATCACAAGGCTCTTAAGGATATCACTGCAAAAGAATGGCTCGATATCGTAAGAATGCATGCTGAGGATGGTGTTGACTTTATGACTATCCATTGCGGAATTAATAAAGCAACTGCCAAAAAGTTCAGGGCTGACAAGCGTCTTATGAACATCGTCTCAAGAGGCGGCTCTATCATATATGCATGGATGGAAATGACTGGAAACGAAAATCCATTTTTTGAATATTATGATGAAGTCCTTGACATATGCAGGGAATATGATGTCACTATGAGTCTTGGTGATGCCTGCCGTCCGGGATGTATTATGGATGCTTCTGATATATCACAGATTGAAGAGCTTGTAACTCTTGGTGAACTTACAAGACGTGCGTGGGAAAAGGATGTTCAGGTTATGATTGAAGGTCCAGGACATATGCCTATCAACCAAATTCAAGCAAATATGGAAATACAGAAAACTATATGTAAGGGTGCACCTTTCTATGTACTCGGACCTTTAGTAACTGATATTGCTCCCGGATATGACCACATCACATCTGCTATCGGTGGCGCTATTGCCGCTACATATGGTGCTTCCTTCCTCTGCTATGTAACTCCGGCAGAACACTTAAGACTTCCTGACCTCAATGATGTCAAGGAGGGTATCATCGCAACTAAAATAGCCGCACATGCTGCTGACATCGCCAAAGGTGTACCTCACGCAACTGACTGGGACCTTAAGATGGATAATGCCAGAAAAGTACTTGACTGGGATGCTCAGTTTGACGTAGCCATCGACCCTGAAAAAGCAAGAAGATACAGACAGGAAGCCAAGCCAGAAAAGGAAGACACCTGCTCTATGTGCGGTAACTTCTGCGCCGTTAAAAATATGAACAAGATAATGGATGGCGAAATCGTCAGCATATTTGATGAATGATAAATGATAAATGATGAATACTAAATAATGAATAATTATATCCAGATTAATAATTAGCTGATTATGGTATATGTTAAAAGAAATTCACCATAACAATTTATTATTTATGGAATAAGATATTAAATTTCTTAATAAGGCGTTTTTGTAGTTATGCTTATACTTTAAGTAAGCACTTATATTGTTACAAAAGCGCCTTATTTTACTGATTTATATCTTTATATACAATCCAGCTTCATATCTACATATTATATTCCTTATACAGCCTCTCTAATTCTTTCTTATCCGTTACTTTTATAAGTTCTTCGGAACGTCCGTCTTCCTTTAATTTTGCTATCAAATTAAGCAGCTTTTCTGTCGTCTTTTCTTCACCTTCTATTTTTCCACGCGCTTCTCCTTCTATTTTGCCACGAACTTCACCTTCTGCCACTCCATCCGCATAACTCTGCTTCTTAACGCCCTCTATATACGCTTTCTCATCAAATTCTGTCAGTAACATATCTGTCACCTCCGCCTTATTATGTCATTCTTATAACCTATGTATATCGCATCTTCTATTGTGTTAATTGTTATGAGGCTGTCATCTGTATGGCTGGTGTCATTCAGCGCATTATCCAGACTCAGCAAATCCTTCTTGTTATTAAAAACCTTCCTGAATAATGTATCCTTGTATTTTCTGTTCAACTTTAACTCCATATCCTCTCCTGTATTCTTATATTTTTTTCAGAAACATTATTTATTAATAATGTTCTTTATCTATAAAAACACATTTTGAATATATTTGCAATATACTTTTTATATATATGTTGTAATCCACCCGATTTTTGTTGTAATTGGACTGATTTTTGTAGTGGGATAAATTTCATTTCTGATACGTTGATAGAAAAATTTGTCTAAATAATTTTTAATAGACATCTTACTTACAATACTATCTTAATTGTATTCTTAAAATTTGATATTAAATAATCTGTTGTTATTATACTCTGGCTTTTGACACTATTTCCTGATATTATTTATTTTAGTCACTTTCTGATTGGTTATTATTGTCTTTCTCTTGACCCTATTTGATAATATCTAAATTCAGGTCATATCTGACTAGGGAATTATTGTTATTTCCTTGACTATCTATTGTTTTTCTTTTGACTCTATTATCTAATACCTTGATTTAAGTCATATTGTATTGGCTATCTATTGTTTTTCTTTTGACTCTATTATCTAATACCTTGATTTAAGTCATATTGTATTGGCAATCTAGTGTTTTTTCTTTGACCCTACTCGCCAATATATCAATCTAAGTCATACATATCCAACCCAATAATTAATCTCAATTAAGCCAAGTTCCTCTCTATCTGACATGCTTAAGATAAGCATCCACGCTATTACTGTCGCTTATAACTTTAATATGCTCGTCATTGGAGAATACATAGTCGGCGTCGGGCATTATCTGCACATCTTCGCCGCGCACAATTCCAATAATATTCATCTTGTATTTCTTTCTGACATCCGCCTCCCTGATACTCTTTCCAACAAGCTGCGGAATAACCGGAACTTCAAATATAGCATATTCATCAGAAAGCTCTATATATTCAAATATGTGGCTTCTACTGCATTTCTTGGCAAGTCTGTAAGCTATATCCCTGTCCGGATATATAACTTCGTCTGCTCCATTTTTTAAAAGAAGCTTTGCATGAATATCCCTGCTTGCAACACTTACAACGTGCTTTGCACCAAGCTCCTTTACAAGACTTGTTGTTTCAATACTGTTCTGGAAGTCCTCGGAAATGCATACTGCAACAGTATCGAAGTTCGATAAGCCAAGGCTGTTAAGCACGTCCTCATCCGTGCAGTCACCTATTCTTGCACTTGTTGCCTTTGACATAAGCTCTCTTACCTTGTCCTCATCCTCATCTATTATCATAACCTCATTGCCAAGCGCTATAAGCTTCTCTGCAAAATGATGTCCAAACTTACCAATACCTATAACTAATATTGAATTCATACTTAATTCCTTTCCATTATATACAGCTATATATTTTTGTTAATTAAATTTTCCATACTAAACATCATTTATATATTTCAATCATTGATAAGTAAATATCAACAAAATATGAAAAATAAATTATTTTAGTTTTGGATTAAGATGCATTTAAACAAATAACACCTTCTTGCTGATTAATATTTTCCTCCGGTTAACCTTCTGCGCCACGTTTCCAAAACATCTCGAACCAGCCAGCATCATCCCACATTAACATGCTCCTCAGGATTAAGCAGCTTAACCTGCTTTCTGTTATAAGCAAATGTTGATGCAAATGTAACTGTTCCTATTCTTCCGCAAAACATCAGTAATATAATAACTATCTGTGAAGCCACATTGAGCTGTCTTGTTATACCCGTTGAAAGTCCGACAGTTCCTACTGCCGAGAACACCTCAAGACATAGGTCCTCAAAATCAAAACTCTGCATACCACTGATAATAAGCAGCGCTGCAACAGCCATAATAAGATTAAGACCTATAACCATACTGGCTTTCTTTATATCCTCATCTGCAAGCCTTCTTCCATATATATTACAACCTGAAGCATTGCGCAGATTAGACCATATATACACCATTATAATCACGATTGATGTAGTCTTTACGCCACCTGCGGTCGAACCCGGACACCCTCCTATAAACATAAGTATAATAGTAAGCAGCTTGCTTGCCTGAGTCATAGCACCAAGGTCAACCGTGTTATATCCTGCTGTTCGTGGCGTTACCGCCGCAAAAAGTGATGTTATAAATCTGTCGGCAAAAGGCATGCCTGCCTCAACACCATCTCTTTCAAAATACATAAACAATATCGTTGGCACAACAACAAGCACTATAGAACTGACAACAACAATCTTAGTATGGAGAGTATACTTCTTAAAATACAACTTATTATGCTTAAGGTCAGCCCACACTGTAAAGCCTAAACCACCGATAAGTATAAGTGCCATAATTGTTATATTTACAACATAATCATTGTAATAACCTGTGAGCGATGAATAAGGCTCGTATCGTCCCATAAGGTCAAAACCGGCATTGCAGAATGCAGTTATCGAATGAAATATACTGTTATATATACCCCTTGCAACACCCATCCGCGGAATAAACCTTAGCGAAAGAACTGCCGCACCTATCGCTTCAAATATAGCAGTTCCAACGATAACATTTCTCATTAGCCTGACTATGCCCCTAAGCACGTTGGAATTCATACTTTCCTGTATAAGCGTTCTGTTGGCAAGACCTATATTTCTGTTAAAAAACAGCGCAAACACAACACCGATTGATATAAATCCAAGTCCACCTATCTGAATCATAATCAGTATCACTATCTGTCCGAATAATGTCCAGTATGAAAATGTATCAACGACTACAAGTCCTGTAACGCATGTAGAACTTACAGAAGTAAACAATGCCTTGATAAATGGTGTCCACTGACCTGTCCTGCTTGACACCGGAAGCATAAGAAGCACCGTACCTATTATTATGACTGTAAGAAAACCAAGTGCCATAATCTGGGCATGTGAAAGTCTGCTTCTGATTTTGCTAAATAAACTCATAATATTTTTCCTCTTAATATCCACACAAATGTATATGTTCTTTATATCAATTCACAATCATTGAATAAATCGGACATAAAATATAGATATTATATTTCTATATATTTTCACATCATTTTTTTCTTCTTTAAAAACCAGAGCACACCTATACATATAACAAGTATTATTCCAACTATTATATAAAAGCCATAAGGTGTGGTTGAAAGTGGCATCCATCTGCCGTCCACATTCATTCCGTATATACCTGAAATAATCGTTGGTATAGCCATAACTATAGTTATAGAAGTAAGTATCTTCATAACATTGTTCAGTCTGTTATTAATAACAGATGAAAGCAATTCTCTTGTACCATCAATAATATCCCTGTATATAGTCGTCATCTCGATAGCCTGCTGGTATTCGACTGTTACATCCTCAAGAAGCTCCATATCCTCCGGATACTGCTCAAGTCTTTTATATCTCCTTAATCTCTCAAGGACTATACTGTTTGACCTGAGTGAAGTTGCAAAGTATACAAGCGTTGACTCAAGCTCGTGCAGTTCGATAATATCCGTATCGTGTGTATCATCCCCGACACGTTCTTCTATCTCTGTTCTTTTCTTATCTATTCCACGAAGATAAGCCTGATATAACATAGCTGAACGGAACATCATTTCATATATAAAACGCATTTTCTTTTTCGTGCTGAAATCCTTTAACTTATTTCGCACAAAGTATGTAAGAACTGGCGTTTCTTCCCTGCATATCGTGATTATGGCATCATTTTTTAAGATTATACCAAGAGGAATTGTTGTATACATTTTCTTTTCATGTCTGACCTCCGGCGTTGGAATATCAACAAGTATAAGTGTATAACCATCCTCAAGACTTATACGCGAACTTTCTTCCTCATCTAACGCAGTCGCAAGGTCATCCGCATCTATATCAAAATATCCGGACACAAGCGAAAGCTCACTGCTTGTAGGATTAACCATATTTATCCAGCAGCCATCTTCAATATTATCAAGCTTGCTAAGTACTTTATTATCGGTTTTATAGATATCTACCATAATTCACCTCCAGCACCTTAATTGTTTCTGCGGCGCGTCTTTACAAATATATTTCTTTCATCCTTAACCATCCGCCTGCATGTCACAGGACACTGTGTAACACACTGCCCGCAGCCTATACAGTTATCAACATCATATATAAGTCTGCCAGTATTTTTATCATAATATGTTGCACCTGTAGGACAGTACTTTTCGCACCTGTTACAGCCTGTACATACAGCACCTTCTATCATCTGAGGTCTGTAATATGCCTTAAGAAGAAGCTGGGATAGTGCGCCTTTTCTGAAACTTCCATATAAAAAACAGCAGTCCATGCAGCAGTTGCAAAGCACTATTTCATCATTAACTGAATATGTTCCATAATGATAAAGTGTGTGTATACAGCCCTTTTGTTCAAGCTCATCCACCAGCCTGACAGCCTCTTCATATGTTATATGCCTTGCCACGCCAGCCTCTGTGAGCTGCTCTGCCATTCTTCCGACTGCCATGCATGACTCTATCGGCATATCAAAGTCACAGCTATTGCCATTTAACATTTCCATAGTACGGCAAAAACAGTTCATAACAGCAATATTATCCTTATTCCTATCAAGAACGTCAATAGCTTCACCCTTTGTATATACAGTCTGCTCTGCACCTACACGTTTATCAAGAGTTATCTTTTTCTTTCTCTTAGGAAGATTATTACGGCTGTCTGTCACAACTGTGGACATACGTCCCTCTTCCTTTGACATATTATTAGTGTTGACATAATTCATGTATGCCCTTACAGGTGCGATATTGAGTTTCTTTAATAGCTCCTCAAACTCTGCAAACTTTGTGATAAGTGCTTTTCTGTTATCATTAAGTTCGCCTGATGCATATAATTCTATCCAGCCGGGAAATATGGGTGCAAGGTCATATACGCCTTTTTTCTGGCTTTCCCATATGCCACCTTTATCTTTTATACTTTTGTATAAAGCTTCAAATGTATGCACATTTTCATCACCTGTAACCTCATAATTCTTCTCCAACAGGGCTATAAGCTCTTCCTTTGTATAATATCCAGCTCCCATAAGAAGCATACAATCTATTTCTTCCTCAGTATATACTATCTCAAAGCAGTCAAGTATACACTGTACAAGCGGTATTGCAAACTTTGACTTTCCATTCATGAGCTTTCCAAGCCTTACCGCTTTTTCCTTAAACTGACTTGTCATTTTACCTGCTGCCCCTGCACTTATTTAGTTTCATCCTTACAGTGTGCGCGGCATGATGAACAGTCGCCGCTGCACGCATCGCCAAGTCCACTTTCCTTATGTTTGGCTGACACCCATAAAAATAAAACTACTACAGCAAACAGAACAACTGCTCCTAATATTATATTAATTATCTGTGACATAATAATCCTCCATTCTTACATTTTGTTCTACTTTCTTCTTGCTTTTCCTATCTGGTCAGTGAGTGAAAGAAGCATATTTCTTAACAGATTACGGCTGTCTTTATCAAGACTTGCATACTGTTTTATGACTTCTCTTGTACTTCTGAACCTGTCTGCTGTTATATCAGAAAGATTTCTTGCACCACATGCCGATAACAGTCCAAAAAGAGTTTCCACAAACTCAGCCCTTTTTTCATTGTCAACGCTGTTAATCCAGTTGCTGAATGCCCTGTTAAGCCTTCTGCTCTGTGCACTAAGCCTTTTAGCAGTCACCATACTAGCTCCTGACACCTGCCACGACATTGCATCATGCTGCATAATTCCTGTCTGTGAACTTTTAACTATAATATAATCATCATCATGCTCAAGCAACATTCCGACTATAGAATTCTCCGGCACAATACTTTTGATATAAGGAAGCATTGACTGATATTCATCACTTCTTACTACACTTATATCAAAGCCCGGTCCGTCATTATTGTATACACACTGTATTTTCTTTCTTACCCTTTTACTACAGTGTATAGCCGAATATATTGCAAGATTGCCACCTTTGGAATGGCCGCCCACATACAGCTTTCCCCTTATATATGAACACGTATCATCAAGATACTTAACCGCATCCTCCTGTGATGGAACAGGCGATATAAAGCTCATATTAAAGTCCTCCTTCCAGCCTACAAGTGTGTCATCCGTTCCCCTGAACGCCACATATGTACACTGTGGACTTAGCTTTATATGAAATGCGCCAAACTGTTTTTCCAGAGTTTCATCCACCATATCAACATAATCAGACAGAATTACATCCCTGAACCGGTTTGTCTGCGCCGCTTTTTTTAGAAGCTTTGGTGCATCTTTTATAAATGACTTATCCTGCATAAGTTCTTCTTCTGTATGAAGGTCAAAGAATAACTGTGCTGCTGCTTTTAGTGTTATTCCCTTATTCATTTGTACAGACGGAATTACGTCCCTGAAGTTTACATACGCTAACTGTGACAGTATAACGTTATCCACATCATTAAATGGTGACTGGTCAAATGTGAGGTCACCACGCCATTCGAGATAATCCATTACATTCCCCATAATAATCTCCGTTTCTGCCATAAGCCATAGATTTTATCTGAAACTTACTTAACACCAGATAAAATATTGTTAATACAGCATTTTATATTAAGTTGATTTCAAATATTACTTTAAATTCTTAAGTTCATTTACAAGTTCTATATCAGATGCCTGCACCTTCATATTGGCTGTTACAGGAGCCTCACCCGGCTTTGTAACTGTCACCTCTATAATTGTGCCCTCTGTTATGCCGCCAGACATACAACGGTTAAAAAATGACACGAACTTTGGATGTGTCGCCGCAAACTTGTTTTTTGCATTCATTATTTTCATAATAGAACCTGGATTCATAATTATACTTCCTCTCTTATATAAGTTTATCTTAATTCCTGTTTATCTTAATTTGTCTTATTGTAACGTACTTTTTCCTTTAATGTAAAATTTTATTATTTATAAACGAACAATTAAAATATTGTAAAATTATTTCACTACATTTCTACCTCACCGCAGCTTTTTTCTTAAGCCTTGCACATATAATAAATCCTATGCACACCGCTGACGTTATTCCCTCTGACACTGGAAAGCTGCTCCACACGCCATTCATTCCAAACAGGCGTGAAAGTGTTATAGATATGCCTATCATAAGCACAAAGCCTCTCAATACTGACACAACAAATGATTCCTTTGCCATCTCAACCGCACTGAAATATCCGGCAGATATAATATTAAAGCCTGCAAACAAAAAGCCTATGAAATATATTCTCATACCAGTATACGCAAAACCCGCCAGCTCCACAACTCCCTCACTGTTAAAAAGGCTTACAAGCTGGCTTGTGAAACCTGCCACCACCACATATATGACAGCAAATAAAGTTACTGATGTTATTATACTATATGTGTATACCCTTGACACGTCTTTTTTATTGCCCTTTCCATATGACTCACTTATAAGAGGCTGTGCTCCCTGCGAAACTCCGTTGAATATAGCAGTTCCTATATAAGCATAGTTCGCAACAACTCCATATGCTGCAACGCCGATATTGCCCGTAAGCGAAAGCATAAGCATATTAAAAACAGTCGTTGTCACTGCCGATGCCATCTCACCTACAAATGCGGCTGTTCCTAACATACATGACTCCCACAGCATTTTAAGCTATGGAACGTGCCACTTAAAGACCACTGTATTCTTCTTTCCCATAAAATGTGTCAGACACACAAGTATGCTGCATATAGGTGAGGCCGCTGTCGCCATAGCCGCACCAAGCAGTCCAAGCTTCATAGGAAACATAAATATATAATCAAATATGATATTAAAAAGACTTCCTGAAAGTGTGGCAAGCATAGCCCTTGAAGGGTCGTTGTCATTTCTTACATAAGCACTGACTATATAGTTACACATAAAAAACGGCGTGAACATAAGAAATGTCCTTGTATATCCTATTCCTATCGCCGTAATCTTATCATCCGCGCCCATAATGTGCAGAAGCTTATCCGGCGCAAACAGTCCGACAAGTATGAACAGCACGCTGAGAATACATGCACACATTATCGCATTGGAAAAATAATCGTCAGCATGCTTATCTCCCTTTGCCCTTAATATCTTGAATCTTATCGCTGAGCCAACGCCCATCATAGAACCGAAAGCGAATATGACACTGAACATCGGCAGCACCAGATTAAGTACTGTTATTCCGTCTGCTCCCGCAAACTTTGATATAAAAAATGTATCAGCAACAACATAGCACGATATTCCAAGCATACCGAATATATTCTGCGATACATATTTAAAAAACTTTCTGCCTATACTCATTACATTTCTCCGTATATTATTATATGTATATTTTTATATTATTACTATTTTATTTTTGTATGACGTTATACGCAAATCATTAAAAATATCACACATTCTGCATAAACATTTTCTGCCCTCTTAACGCTGGCAGCTTTAGCATACCTGACACAATATGTTAGATATATACTTATATAATTTACATTATTATTGAGAATAAAGCAAATGTTTAGTTTTATAATACGTTTATTTAATTGATGAAGAAATGTAATATATTGAGTCAGAAATATTTTTAATTTTATCATATGCTTATTTAATTGATGAAGAAACGCAATATATTCAGTTAGGAATATTTTTAGTTTTATCATAATTACATTTAACTTGTGTGAAATTTCATTGCTGATTGCATTTTATTTGACTTTCAAAATATTTTAGTATAAAATTATTTTTACTGACGGATTAATTCTATTTTTATCAATCCGCATTATTATTAAGGAGTTTTATATTATGGCTAATATTACAATAATAACTGATTCAGCATCAGACATTTCGCAGAATAACAATAAAGGTGTCACTGTACTTCCTATGACTATAACATTTGGCGAAGAAAACTATGAGGACGGCGTGTCGCTCACACCTGACAACTTTTATATGAAGCTTATCGAAAGTTCCGCTCTTCCTAAGACCAGTCAGGTAAGCCCTTACGCTTTCGGGCAGGCTTATGAAAATTCTCTTAAAAGTGCCGACTATGTAATCGTTATAACTCTTTCCTCAAAGCTGTCCGGTACATATCAGAGTGCCTGTATCGCCGCTGACGACTATGACGGACGTGTATTTGTCATTGACAGTGAAAATGTAACTGTCGGCGAGCAAATTCTTGTCGACTATGCACTTTCTCTTATTGATAAAGGTATCGAAGTGAATACTATAGTCAGCCAGCTAAATACAATGAAGAAGCGCATACGCCTTGTGGCTCTGCTTGACACTCTTGAATATCTTAAGAAAGGTGGACGAATATCCAGCGGCGCTGCATTTCTTGGAAATGTACTCAGCATAAAACCAGTTATCGCCATTGTTGACGGTGAGGTATCTTTCCTTGGAAAAGCGCGCGGTTCCAAGCAGGGCAACAACTTTCTTATCCAGCAGGTTGACACTTATGGCGGAATAGACTATTCACTTCCCGTCCTTCTTGGCTACACAGGATGTTCCACTGTTCTTATGGACAAATATATCAAAGACAGTAGTTCACTGTGGGAAGGCAGAATACCAGTTCCCGATATCATACAGGTTGGCGCTACAATAGGAACTCATATCGGTCCCGGTGGAATAGCTGTTGCATTCTTTTCTAAGGAATAATATTATGGAATTATAATTTTGGTTTCATTCTTTATCTGGACAATTCATTTGGTTGAAATGTCAAAAGGCATTTATATCAATATTTAATAGAGTTTTTACTGCTTTTGACCTATGAACTGTCCAGATATGTGAATTTTTTCAATTTTTTTAAAATTATGCTTGACAAATTATTGTTTTATGTGTATTATATCACTTGTGTTCGCGTGAATTTATTTTCACACTTTCACTTTAATACATATGCGCGAGTGGCTCAGTGGTGGAGCACCTCCTTGCCAAGGAGGGGGTCGCGGGTTCGATCCCCGTCTCGCGCTCTTTTAGATAAAAAAAGGACTTTCCCGATTGGGAAGTCCTTTTTTGTTATCTAAGAAGTGCGATGCACTTCTTGAACTCATACTGCTTCGCAGTATAGGTTCGGAAAGTACTTTTTATATTTCCAACAAATATTTTAAATCACTCGACTCTATTACTCTTTTCATGTTGTTCCCTGTTGTAAATATTTTTAAAGATTTGTTATTACTTTTATTACATGGCATTATATTACTTTCTTTTGTCGCTTTATTTAATAAATCTGTAAAGTATTTTTCCCAACTAAAGAATTCACTGCTTTCAATATAGTTATAGGGCGCCTTTAATACTTCTGTTATATATGGTTCATTTAAAATGTTTGAATTTAATAATAACCATTCAAACGATTCCGGTGTAAATAGTATGTATCCCGGAATACTATTAATCAATATCATTGTATTATTCATTTCAGAACCATATGCTGCTCCGTCAACTATAATCAATGTTGTTTGTGAATTATTTTTATTTACAATTTTTTTAGATACATTCGTTTTTCCATCTGCATGTTCACATTGTATATTGTGTGTTTTTGCATATTCATTATAGAATTCATATCCTGTTTTTGAATCTTCTGTCACTATTTTGGATATTATAGCATTTTGAGCTATATTATTGCTTTTATATATCTGCTGCTGTTTGCAAAACATCCTATTTCCAATCCTATTTGTATCCAGTTCGTATATTTCATGTATGCTATATGGCAGATTACCTAAATCCTGCCTTGTTATTAAAACATAGTAATTGTCAGATTTCTTTATAACTGTGGCAAATTCCTCTGTATTTATAAATTTTGCTCCTTCATCCACAAATACTATACTCTGCTTTATCTCTTTTAAATCATTCTCCCAATTTTTCCCCTCAAGTATTACGCACGGCCTATCGCATGTCAGCTTAATTCCACTTGCCCTGCCATCATTTTCAAACTGCTTTATCGCTCTGTATAATGTTGATTTACCTGTCGCACTATTTCCCCTTAATATAGTTATATTCCTTTCGACTGTAAGCTGATAATCTACTTTTCTGGTCACTACCTCTATATCATATTTACCAATCATATTTAACCTCGCAATATATCACCATTTATCTGTATCAATTCTGGCATTGAATGTACAATCTGATTTGTGTTAATAACATTTATTTCAAATTCTTTTCCAAAATTCATATTATGGAGCAGCCTTATATATATGTCTTTGTTTTCAGCAATTTTTAATAACCATTTTGCACAATTATCACCACAAGCTGATGCATTAATAATTAAATCCGGATTGTTATATATTAATATTAATGTTTTTGCTCCTCCAGATATATCCTTTGGACTTATCAAACCAAGTATTGGACTTGCTATGCAATTTGCTCCAAGCACTTCTGATTTATCTATATCTTTTATTATTTCTTTTGCCATATCCGATATAAGCCATTCTTCATCATATGTATTATCAAAATACATATCTGGGTCATATATAAAATCCTCTCCATATTTATCATATAACTTCTGATATGAACCATATTCTATATTAAGCATCCTATATCTCCTTATTTATTGCTTATTTTTATTGTATATTTTATCAATTTAAATTATTTATATCTTATAGCAGAATTTTTATTATTATTTCTTTAAACAGCCTATTTTTATACATACTATAATATTAAACTATAAAATATTTTTTGTTAATATCATATTATAATATTAATATAAAACATTCAATATTTTTTAATTTTTTTTGAAATTATGCTTGACAGATTATTGTTTTACGTGTATTATATCACTTGTGTTCGCGTGAGTTTGTTCTCACTCATTCACTTCTTTATATTATGCGCGAGTGGCTCAGTGGTGGAGCACCTCCTTGCCAAGGAGGGGGTCGCGG
>ERZ860508.353-NODE-353-length-39733-cov-9.550885_pt1 | contig 39733 bp, 37 predicted proteins | sample MGYA00509976_ERZ860508 | MGnify/ENA primary metagenome ERZ860508 (study PRJEB30046, sample SAMN00715242) | human gut metagenome | study: EMG produced TPA metagenomics assembly of the A metagenome-wide association study of gut microbiota in type 2...
GAGATGAAATCGTCAGATGGATGTCATCATGTGTTTCATTGAACCGCTTTTCAATCTTTTCAAATGCCTTAACTGCTTCCGGTTTGTAGGAAACCACTTCGATTTCTGTTTTCCCGTCTGACCTTTTTTCACTTCCGCATCCGGCAAGACCCATCATACACATGCCAAGTGCAAGCACCGCTGCAACACGGCGGAAAATATTTCTTTTTGCCATATTCCTCTCTCCTTTTTTGCAATATATCCGTTTACTTTTTTGATAATCTGATTATAACATACCTTTATGCGTCCTTAAATATCTACATTTTTTCAGTTTTATACCGAAATGCAATATTTTATGCTATAATAGACATTGATGTCGCATTTTGGTATATAAGGAGTATTTTATGAGCAATATATTATTTAATATTTTTCCGAATGAAAATTTTATTGATCTGTGTATGTATCAGTTTGGATATGAACAGTGTGATCCCGGTCATTCTTTTGGTCCTGCCACACGCAATCACTATCTGTTCCATTACATTCTTTCCGGAACCGGAACCCTTATGGCTGACAATGCAAAAGGTGAAACACAGACCTATTCCATAAAAAGCGGGCAGGGATTTATTATTTTTCCAGGTCAGATCAACACCTACATTGCCGATAAACAGCTTCCCTGGGAATATATGTGGATTGAATTTGATGGCTTGCGTATAAAAGAAGTTTTAAGTGTCACAGATTTGTGTAAAGATGCCCCCATTTATCATTCACACTCCAAAGAATTGCGTGAAAAACTTGCTGATGAAATGCTTTATATTGTAAATCATCCTCATGAATCTTCTTTTCATCTCATTGGCCATCTGTATTTATTTATGGATTATCTGCTGCAGTCAGCAAAATCTACTAAGCTGGTTTCCAGTGGGCGCATGAGTGATTATTATATAAAAGAAGCAATCAATTATATTGAACAGAATTTTCAGAATAATATCTCGATCGAAGATATCGCTACAGTATGTGGCATCAACCGAAGTTATTTGGGGAAAATCTTCCGCAACTCAATTGGCCGCTCTCCGCAGGAATTTCTTATGAACTACCGCATGGTAAAGGCTACCGAATTGTTAAAGCTGACATCCTTATCTATTGCGGACATCAGTTCCGCTGTCGGATACGAAAATCAGCTTCATTTTTCCCGTGCATTTAAAAATATTTATGGTATCTCCCCACGGGAATGGAGAAATCAGAACAAGTAACAATAGATAAGATAGATATCATTCCTATCAATACTTAATACTTCAGTATCATTACCTTGTCCCTTGAACACTTCCATATCAGCAAAAAGGACATCCCCTGACCTGTAAAATCTACAGTTCTGGAATGTCCTTTTTCCCATACTTTACTATATTTTTAACACACGATGCTGCTTATCCACAATCTATTTGATTCCAAAATGACTAAATGCCTGCATAATCGCCTCTTCCTTCTCCGTTGTACACTGTGGCTGTCTCGTATTCTCTGATTTAGCCAGATTGAAATTCTCACCGACATCCAGTCCACACTTCTTCTTAATCTGTGCGATATACAGTGATGAAACCTTAAGTCCTGTCTGCTCCAATACATATGCCTTTATCTGCTCATATGTCGCATTTCCTTTGAATTCAGATAAATCCATATCCTCCAGAGAGAAGTCCACCTTCACTTTTCTGCTGTCGACCATTCTCCGTTCCACTTCGGTCCGCGCTGAGCAAAGATCCTCCGGATCTTTAGCGCCCTTGGAAAGTAAAACAACAGTCTCGACATGTGTCGTATGCGCAAACTGATCCACAGCCCGGACACGTTTCACCTCATACCCGCCTTCCGCCAGCACCTTCAGATCTCTCGCCAGTGTCGCAGAATCACAGCTCACGTAAACAATACGTTCCGGCTTCATTAGAAGCATCGTTTCTAAACATTTTTCATCGCAGCCTTTTCTCGGCGGATCGACCACGATCACATCCGGGTGCAGCATAGCTGTCTTTTCATTTTTATGCTCCGCATAAAACTCCGGCAGCACTTCCTCTGCTTTTCCTACGAAAAACTCAGCATTGTCAAAGCCGTTTCGCTTCGCATTATCCTTTGCATCCTCGATTGCCTGCGGTACGATCTCGACACCATAAACATGTCCTGCTTTTCCTGCGAGAAACAGGGAAATCGTTCCGATTCCACAGTACAGATCCCAGACAGATTCTTTTCCGGTCAGATCTGCATACTCTAACGCGATGCTGTAAAGCTTCTCAGTCTGCTCCGGATTCACCTGATAAAAAGACTGCGGTGAAATATGGTACGAAATTGCTTTTCCGGTCCGCGTGAAATCAGTACAGTCACGCAGATGAATATAATCTGTGATATAGGACTGTCCCCAGATCGTCTCTGTCCGTTCTCCGAGGATCACATTTGTTTTATTCTGGTTCATGTTAATGGAAATACTTGTCATCCCGGAAATACTCTGCAATTTTTCAACAAGCACATTCTGTGCTGGAAGTTTTTTCCCATTAATCACGAGGCATACCATGATCTCTTTTGTTGTAAAACCATAACGGATCAAAACGTGCCGTACAAGACCTTTTCCGCTCACCTCATCATATGGTTCAACATGACATTCTCTCATATAGGAAAGAACTGCGTCTAAAATGTCCCGATTCTCGGTAACGCCAAGCATACAGTCCTTCACCGGAATGATGCTGTGTGTACGCGATGCATAAAAACCGGCAATGATATTTCCCTCTTTATCCTTTCCGATTGGGAACTGCGCCTTATTCCGGTAACGGTAAGGCTCCTCCATGCCGACGATCGGCTCCATTACGGAGTCCACAAAAGTTTTGTCAAACCCGCCTAAACGGATCAGATTGTTACGCACTTTATTTTCCTTGAATTCCAATTGTTTCGCATAATCTATTGCCTGAATCTGGCAGCCGCCGCAGCGTCTGTGCAGCTCGCATTTTGGTTCTGTGCGGAATTCAGACGGAGTTATAATGTTCTCCACCCTCGCGTAGCCGTAATTCTTTTTCAGCTTCGTAATGCGCGCCTTGATCTCATCGCCGATCACTGCATCCTTAACGAAAAAAGTCATGCCTTCCAATTTGCCGATGCCTTCTCCGTCGATTCCCATATCTTCAATTTTTAATATGATAATATCGTTTTTATTCATTCTTCGTTCTATATTATTTCCCCTATCATAACATTTATTTCAGACTTGATCTTCGGATATTGCTGTCGAGCAGACGGTTGAATCCCTGCCATTCCACATTATTTTCCGGTACATTGACAAAAATCTCACGGATTGTCTCCATTTTTGCATCTATATTATCTGCAAAGCTAAGTGCCAGTGCCTCTGCAAGTGCCGGTTTCTTCGGAGAACCATACTCCAGTTCGCCGTGATGTGCGAGAATACAGTGTTTTAATTCATTTGCCATGCGCACCGGGAAGCCTTCGATCGTGCGGATACGCTCCCCTACCAGCTCTGCGCCGATCATAATATGGCCTAATAACTGACCTTCATCCGTGTAATCATTTTCCGGAAAAACAGATAATTCTTCCAATTTTCCGATATCGTGGAAAATGGCTGCTGTCACAATTAAATCACGGTTTAACATTGGATAATAGTTTGCAAAATAATCACAGTGTTTTGTCACGCTCAATGTATGTTCTAACAGTCCGCCTACAAATCCGTGATGCACTGTTTTCGCTGCGGAGTGGAATTTGAAACGTTTTTCAAAATCCGCATCCTCTAAGAAAAAGCTGCTCAGTAATTTCTTATAATAAGGGTTCTCCACGGAGCGGATAATTCCACACAACTCTTCATACATCTGATCGATGTCTTTCTCACTTACCGGAAGGTAATCTTTTGGATCATATTCCCCTTCCTGCACTTTTCTCACACGCTTAATGGAAAGCTGCAGATTTCCCTGAAAGCTTGTGATATCTCCCATGACTGCAACATAATCAAGCGAATCAAAATCGTCAATTCCAACAGAACCCGGGTCCCAGATTTTTGCATCCAGAATTCCTGTTTTGTCCTGTAAAATAACATTTTCATAAGGTTTTCCTGCTTTTGTCAGCGCAGACTGCTTTGTCTTGCACAGGTAAATCTCATTAATACGCTCGCCTTCGCGAAGGCTCTCAATATATTTCATAACTAATATTTCCTCCAAAACTTGTATTTCTTTTGTATTAAAAATCCAGTAACCATTCAGCATCTTATGCACAAACTATGAAAACTGCCCTGACTCTGAATTATTGCATAATCTGTTTTTTGTTTACTGTAAAACACTTACTGTCACAGGACACTTGATCTCTGTATAACCGTCTTTTCCCTGTCTCTGGATCGTGACGTCCACCACGTCTCCCGGTGTGAGGGAAAGCACTTTCGTCTGGTAGCCGTCCACTGAAATGACCGCATCACCGTCGATTTCCGTGATCACATCACCGCTCTGCAATCCTGCTGCCATTGCCGGTGAATCCATTTTTACATCCTTGATATAAACACCTTTCGGAATGTCATTTTCCTTTGCAATGGTATTCGTAACCGTAGTAACTTCCAGACCGATATACGGAATGTCTTTGTTATTAGACAGCATCTCAATGACCGGTTTCAATTCAGAGATTGAGATCGCAGTCAGTGTATTCTGATCCCCTTCACTGCTGTATCCCTGTGTGACAAGACCTATCACCTCGCCATTTAAGTTGATCAGCGCACCGCTTCCGTTCCTGCTTCCCACAATATCGGTTGTAAAAATATCGTAGTTCGCATCGATCGTGGAAATGGAATAGGAAGACGACGTAATATTTCCCGTTAAAATAGAATAATTCGTTCCAAGCGGACTTCCAACTGCCAGTGCAAGCGTTCCCTGCGTGATTGCCAGCGAATTGCCAAGTACTGCAACCGAGATCAGGTTCATCGTATCATTGTCAATCTCGCTAACCGGCACACTGAGCACCGTAATTCCGGTGTTTCCGTCATATTTTTTTATAGAAGCTTCCACGGAAGTATCATTGACAAAGGTGACATAAACAGAAGATGCTCCTGCGATCACCTTGCGCTCTGTCAGGATCAGAAGCTCCTGTCCGCTGTCTGCAATAATAATTCCGGAACCCTGTCCCTTGCTCTCATAGGCATTATTAAACCAGTCCGTGTTGCTCTTAACCCCAGTCACTGCCACGATAAACTTATTCGCCTGTTTTCCGATCGCATACATCTCATTCTGTAGCGCCTGAAAATCAGAAAGTGTCAACTGTTCATACACGATCTGTGCCTCGGAATCCGGTTCCGCTGTCTCGGTTTCCGTGTTCGGCTCCTCCGTCTCAGTCTCCTGCTCCGGTTCATCTTTTGGAATCGTGATCGTCGGATCTTCCTGTGGATGAAGCAGTTCCTCCATTTTAGACTGCGACAGTACGAATGTGACACTTGCTGTCAGCCCGAACACAACCGCTAAGATCACGACAAAGCATACATGATAAAACAGCTTCTTTTTGTTCACTGGTTTTTCTTTTATTTTCTCGCTGATAAATTCATATTTATCCTGTTTGTTTTCCTGCATGATATTCCTTTCCAGACAGCCACGTTGCCCTGTCTTTAAATGCAATCAAGCTTGTTTCCGTTTCTTCGCTCCATACATGAAAAATCATACCAATCTATATTATAAATTGAAACACATACGCTTGCAATACTTTCTTTTTTCCGCAATTTCAAGCAAAATGCCAAGGTACTGCCTGAACAGCAACTTTTTCTTTTCATAAGTTTCACTTTGGTCTATAATAAAAATTGATCAGCCAGAATGACGTTGGAGTAATTTTGTATTATGAATGAAAAAGTTTTAAAAACCTTAGAATATAATAAAATATTGAACCAGTTGTCGGAATACGCATGCAGTCCGGAAGCGAAAAAACGGTGTCTGTCCCTGCGTCCGATCACTGACAAAGCACAGATTGAGCAGTTGCAGCTACAGACCAAAGACGCATTAAGCCGTCTGTTCCGCTGCGGAAACCTCTCCTTTTCCGGGGTGCACAGTGTCAACGATTCACTGAAACGTTTAGAGATCGGTGCTTCCTTAAGCGCCACTGAACTTCTCTCGATCTGCTCTCTGTTAGAGGCAGCCAAGCGTGTGAAAGCCTTTTCCCGCTCGGAAAAAGAAGACGTTCCGGACGATTCACTGACCGGATTTTTCACAGAGATCGAACCGTTAACGCCTCTCTACGACGAGATCAGGCGCTGCATCTTAGCAGAGGATGAGATCGCTGATGATGCCAGCAGCACACTCCGCTCGATCCGCCGCTCCATGCGTGGCATGAATGATAAGATCCGCGCACAGATGAACAATATGATCAACAACAGCACCACCAGAAGCTATCTGCAGGACGCTGTGATTACAATGCGCGACGGACGCTACTGTCTCCCGGTCAAAGCCGAGGCAAAATCGCAGATCCCCGGCATGGTGCATGACCAGTCTTCCTCCGGTTCCACCCTTTTCATTGAGCCAATGGCAGTCGTGAACCTGAATAATGAATACAAGGAACTTTTATTAAAGGAAAAAGATGAGATTGAAAAAATCCTTGAAAATCTGAGCAGTCTGACCGCTAATTTTTCTGAGCAGATTGCCACAGATTATACGATTCTCGCAGAACTTGATTTTATTTTTGCAAAGGCAGCTTACGCGCAGACCTATAACGGTGTCGCGCCGACTTTTAATAATGAAGGCTATCTTCATATTAAAAAAGGACGGCATCCGCTGTTAGATAAGAAAAAAGTGGTTCCGATCGATGTCATGCTCGGCAAGGATTTCAAGCTTCTGATCGTTACCGGTCCAAACACCGGCGGTAAGACAGTCTCCTTAAAAACCGTGGGACTTCTTACGTTAATGGGACAGTCCGGGCTTCATATTCCGGCTTCCGAGCGTTCTGAACTTGGTATTTTTGAGGAAGTGTTTGCCGATATCGGAGATGAACAGAGCATTGAGCAGAGCTTAAGTACCTTCTCCTCCCATATGACGAATATTATTCATATTTTAAAGAAAGTAAACGACCGCTCGCTCGTCCTTTTTGATGAGCTCTGTGCCGGAACCGATCCGACGGAAGGTGCCGCGCTTGCAATCTCTATTTTATCCAAGCTGCATCTGTATGGGGCACGCACTATGGCGACCACCCATTACAGTGAATTAAAAGTGTTTGCTCTCTCCACGCCGGGCGTTGAAAATGCCTGCTGCGAGTTTAACGTCGAAACTTTAAGTCCGACTTACCGACTTTTGATCGGTATTCCGGGAAAAAGTAATGCTTTCGCGATTTCCGAAAAACTCGGTCTTGGCAAAGATCTGATTGAGGATGCCAAAACCCGCATCAGCGAGAATGATGAAAACTTTGAAGATCTTCTCGCCGATCTCGAAAAAAGCCGCGTGACCATTGAAAAAGAGGAAGCCGAGATCAACCGCTACAAACAGGAGATCCAGTCTTTAAAAGAGCGTCTTGAACAGAAACAGGAAAAATTAGATGCAAGCCGCGACAAGATACTGCGCGATGCAAACGAGGAAGCTTTCCGGATTTTAAAAGAAGCCAAAGATGTTGCAGATGAGACGATCCGCAATTTTAACAAATATGGAAAAGCAAATGCTCCGATGAGCGAAATGGAAAAAGAGCGTACCAGACTTCGCGACAAGATGAACGACAAACAGAAAAAGCTTGCTGACCAGAAGAAAGCTGCTGTGCCAAATCACAAAGTCCCGAAGAAGCTCCAGATTGGCGACACTGTCAAGGTGATCTCCATGAATTTGAAAGGTACCGTTCACACCCTTCCGAATGCCAAAGGCGACCTTTATGTGCAAATGGGAATCCTTCGTTCCCTTGTCAATATCAACGACCTGATTCTGATCGATGAGGACTCTCCTATGATGTCTGGCGCAAAGGCGAACAAGACCGGAGCCGGAAAGATCCGCATGAGCAAATCCGCTACAATCTCACCGGAGATCAACCTCATTGGAAAAACAACAGATGAAGCGATCGCGCTTTTAGATAAATATTTAGATGACGCATATCTGTCCCACTTAGGTTCTGTGCGCATTGTGCACGGAAAGGGAACGGGTGCTTTAAGAAATGCGGTACATGCTTATCTGAAACGCCAGAAACATGTAAAATCCTATCACCTTGGCGAATACGGCGAGGGTGATGCCGGAGTAACCATTGCAGAGTTCAAATAATAAGGAGGATCTATGGCAGCGAAACAGAAAATTTTAATTGTAGATGATGATAATAATATTGCAGAACTGATTTCCCTTTATCTCACAAAGGAATGTTTTGATACAAAGATTGTAAATGACGGAGAGGAAGCGCTCATCGCTTTTGAGCAGTATAATCCAAACCTTATCTTATTGGATCTGATGCTTCCCGGCATTGACGGCTATCAGGTATGCCGCGAGGTGCGGGCAAAAGCAAATGTACCGATCATTATGCTCTCCGCAAAAGGTGAAATTTTTGACAAAGTATTAGGGCTTGAACTTGGCGCAGACGACTATATGATGAAGCCTTTTGATTCCAAGGAACTCGTTGCCCGCGTCAAGGCTGTTTTAAGACGTTACCAGCCGGTAAAGACCGAGGAGGCGATCCCGGATCTGAAATGTGTCAAATACGAAGATCTGGTCATCAATCTCTCGAACTACTCTGTCATTTATATGGGGCAGGCAGTGGATATGCCGCCGAAGGAACTGGAACTTTTGTATTTCCTTGCTTCCTCCCCAAATCAGGTTTTCACCAGAGAACAGTTATTAGACCACATCTGGGGCTATGAATACATCGGTGACACGAGAACCGTGGATGTGCATGTAAAACGTCTCCGCGAAAAAATAAAAGACCATGCAAACTGGAGCCTTGCTACGGTATGGGGAATTGGTTACAAATTTGAGGTCAGAGATTAAATGAAACGTACATTATACCTAAAACTCTTAGGTGGTTATCTGCTTTTTGGTCTCCTTGGCTTTCTCATCATTGCGACCTTCACATACCACCTTACTTTCCAGCACCTGGAAAAAAAAGAAGCGCAGAATCTGTATCGCGAATCTGCGCTGATTTCATCCAGTTATGCGCAGAATTATTTCAGCAACACGACAACGCTCGATGAAATCAATGAACAGCTCTGTGCGCTCGACACCTATCTGAATGCGGATATCTGGATTGTAGACACACATGGAAATATTCTGATCAATACTGATTCCACGGAAAAGACGGACGAAGCCATTCCCGGTTTTAATATGACCGACTTTGGCAACCGCTACTATCGCGTCGGAACTTTTTATGACTATTTTCAGGAAAATGTATTGAGTGTTTTTTCCCCGATCACGGTGAACTACAAAGTGCGCGGCTATGTTATCATCCACAAACCGGAATCCTACATTACCGCTTCCGCGAACAGCCTGTCTGCGATCGCCTATACCACACTGGCACTTATTTTTGCAGCGGCATTTGTTGTGCTGGCACTTTTTACATATGTAGTTTATATTCCAATCCGTAAGATCACGCATGCGGCTGACGAATATTCCAAGGGAAACTTCGACGCCAAGATTGATGTGCACTCCAATGATGAGATCGGTTATCTTGCCGCCTCTTTAAATTACATGGCAAATGAGTTGAACACCTTAGAGGATGACCAGCGAAAGTTTATTTCCAATGTCTCCCACGACTTCCGTTCTCCGCTCACGTCGATCAAGGGCTACGTGGAAGCCATGCTAGACGGTACGATCCCGGTTGAAATGCAGGAAAAATATTTAAATATTATTCTCTTTGAGACAGAACGTTTAAATAAACTGACCAAGAGCCTTTTGGAGTTAAACAAATTTGGTTCTCACGGGGTAATGTTGGATGTGACAGACTTTGATATCAACCAGACGATCAAGACAACACTTCTGACTTTTGAGGGAATCTGTGCCAACAAGCACATCCGTTTCGACCTGATTCTTTCCGGTGAGCAGTTGTTTGTCACTGCTGATTTCAGCAAAATCCAGCAGGTACTCTACAACCTGATTGATAATGCGATCAAGTTCAGTCATCAGGATTCTGTGATCACGATTGAGACAACCGAGAAAAATGAGAAAGTCTTTGTTTCGGTCAAAGACACCGGAATCGGTATTCCAAAAGATAGTCTGAAAAAAATCTGGGAAAGATTTTACAAAACCGACCTCTCCCGCGGAAAAGACAAGCGCGGCACCGGTCTTGGTCTTTCCATTGTAAAAGAGATCATTCAGGCACATGGTGAAAATATCAATTGTATCAGCACCGAGGGTGTCGGTACGGAATTTATTTTCACCCTGCCGATCGCCAAAGATAAAGAATAAAAGCGTAAAGCGGAAGCTGTGTTTTAAAGCAGCTTCCGCTTTTCTGAAAATATCCACAATGATTCTATACGCTTCTCATCCCACTTGTTTCTCTAACTTCCGCAACAGTGTCACAATCGGAACAATCAATATTCCACAGAAGAAATTGCTGATGCCATGCACAAAATCCCACGGCAAGCCAGCAATAATCCAGGCAATCATCCCTTTGAAACTCAGTCCAAAAAGAATTGCCTGCGCCGGGGCATAGAGTGTTCCAAACAAAAATCCGTGACATGCGTTTACGATCATATACACAATTGGCTGTATCTTCTTCGGAATTTTTTGTGGGAGCAGCATGGTCACGCCCCAAAGAATCGTCCAGAGATACAGATACGGTATCCACCATGTCGCAAATCCTGCAAACAACCCATTCAATAATACATACGTGTAAATCGGGTACAGTGCTTTTTTCCGATAAACAAGTGTAAACGAAATGGTAAAAACTCCAAGTAAATGTACATTCGGCAGTAATTCCATAAATACTTTTGATGCATACATCAAAGCACCCAGCATACCGAATATTGCCACTTCCCTCGTTTTCAGTTTCATTATTTTTCTACCTTAAACTCGTAGGTATCGCCTTCGTTCACTGGAGTGGAATCCACACCTGTGCTTGCATACTCTCCATTTACGTAAAATGCCCAGTAAGTTCCATCTGTATCATAATCTGCGGTGATGCCGTTTACTGTCTTTACATAAAGACCATATTCGCTGTCATCGCCTTCGATCAGATTCAGCTCTAACAAAGCGTCGCCGACTGTTTCTTTATCTGTGCTGACCACAAAGTTTGTCTCGTTTCCATCTGCATCCACCACGATAAAAGTAAATTTAACACTGCCTTCGCCTAATATGATCTCCTGCGCCGCAGCAGCATCCACACTCTCCATCTCTGCAACCGCTTCTGTCTCTACCGTTGTCTCTGTGTTGACAATTGCTGTCTCTGTGTTTTTCTGGGTATCTGCTGTTCCCTCTGTCTTGTCACCGCATCCCACTACAGTAAATGCCATAGCCACAACCAGCATCATGCAAAGCAACATGGATTTGATTTTTTTGCCTGTTAATTTCATTTTGGTTTTCTCCCTTTTTTCATTTTAATACACAATCACAAAACTCTAACCTAAGCTATACAAATTGTGAAAAATTATATTTACCTTTTTATGAGTTTTGCAATTACTTGTAAAAGCAACAGGCTATATGTTAGCATATATCTTTTTTGTTGGCAATGCATTTATTTTATAGCCGTTCACATATTACCCAGCACCGTTTTTTGTAAAATGCAATTCCATATGCGAGAATATCTTCTCTTCCGTCATTGCGAAGTTCCTCGTCATATCTGCGGTCTTTAATCTGCCTCAGTGCTGTTTCACACATTTTTTCCATGCCGTCTAATGACGCAGAATATTTAACTTCTATCACAATTCCGGCATCCGGATTTTCGGGTTCGATAAAAATATCACAAAAACCGTCCCCTGATTCTTTGTTTGACTTTATCAGCCACTCCGGTTCACTCCTTAATAACCCGATCAGTAAACCATGATAAAAGTTTTCTTTATACTCATCACGGGCTTTTGTATCCAAAATACTGATTGATTTATCCAAAATCGCCGTCATACGCTTCTGGATTTCCTCTGCATTGCCCTCTAAAAAAGCCTTGCAAAATTCCTGCACAGGTTTTGCGTCCTTCATAACAGTCTGCTTAAACCACTCTTGTATCTGGATAATAAAGACTTCACGAATCTCGCGATTCGGAATCACAAGCCTGTATGCACCGTTAACTGCTCCGCCTGTCCTTGTCAGATAACCTGTGGTAAACAATACACTCCATAAATTATCAATGCTGTTATCAATTTCATCATAAGTCAGATCAAGCCGGATATTTTTTTCGATTGCTTCTCCGGCAATCAACTGTTCAATCTCATCTCTCGTCGTTTTATCTGCTTTATCCACAAAACGTTTTACCAGATCATTGCTGCTTGTATTAATCCAGAATGCATCTGGTCTGGCGTTTGGATCTGCCACCAGTTTTTTCACATAGTTCATAACATCCCACGGACAGTAGATCTCCGTATCTCCAAAGCGGTATCCGTCATACCACTCCTTGATATCCGAATCATGTTCCATCAACTGATAGTCTTCTAACAGCTTGTGTACTTCATCCTCTGTAAATCCAAACTGTTCATCATGCTCTACGTCGACGATCGAGTTAATTTCAAAATTATTCAATCCTGTAAATATACTCTCTTTGGATACTCTGAGACATCCTGTTAACACCGCAAACTGTAAGAACTCATTCGTTTTTAAAGCCTGCCCGAAAAACCCACGGAGCATGGAAACCATTTCCTGATAATAACCATTCTGAAAAGCTTTATCCAGAGGGACATCATATTCATCAATCAGAATGACTGTTTTTTGCCCATAATGCCTGTATAAAAGCTGGGACAAAGTCTGCAGACTGAATGTTAATTCGCTTCCATTCATAGTATATCTGCCACCATTTAAGGAAACCAGTGACTGATATTTCTTTTTTTCATTCTCCGATAATTTTTCACTGCTCCTAAGAAATGAAAAACGCTCGGCTTCATTTCCGATCAATTGCCGGAAATTGTCCTTTGCATCTTCAAAGGTCAGACCGTCAACACCTTTCAGGGAAAGAAAAACAACCGGATATTTTCCCATATATTCCTCACACAGTTTTTCGTTCTGTGATATACACAGTCCATCAAAAAGTGTACTATCCGAACCGACTTCAAAGAAGTTCTTCAGCATGCTCATATTGAGTGTTTTTCCAAAGCGACGTGGTCTTGTAAAAAGATTCACTTCTCCCCAATTCTGCAAAAGCTGCTGAATAAGTCCTGTTTTATCAATATAATAAAAGCCTGCTTCCCGCAATTTTTTAAAATCATCAATTCCTACCGGTAATTTTAAAGTGTTCCCCATAGAATCCTCCAATGAAAGAAATCCGCTATACTATGTTTCTTAGTATAGCGGATATATTTTGAAAACACAACCAACCTTGTTATCTGACTATCTACTTTTTATATCGTGATTTCATCACTCAATAATTTCGCCGTTCGTCAAATACAAATAAATTTGTATTTTCCTCTCTTTCGCTCATTATATCATAAGTTCCACTCTGCTCTCTATCACTATCCCTGATTTTTCAATTCTTTCTTTTTCCTGCTCATACTCTCCCGGCAGCATGCGCCACGCAAGACCGCAGCCCGCAGAAATCTCCTGTGGTAACGGAATCAGTCTGCCCGCAATCCCCTGCGCATGGCAGTAATCTTCCATTGCCATTGCGGCTGTTGTCGTGTGAAAAGTAAGTATCTGGTAATTTTGTTTTGTGCGCATATCGTCGTCACCTCCGCTACAAACCAAGCACATTAGCCAGTTTTTCACAATTTTCATCTGCTGCGAAAATATTCACACCGTCTAAATCCGTACTCCGGTTCGAAAAAGCCGGGAATAGAAATCCGGCTTCTGGTATTCCTGCTTCATATTCGCCTGCAAGCGGGCAGACTGCCACCACCAGAAAACGATACACTTCTTCCGACTCCCATTGGCTCTCTTTATCAGCGCCTTTTATTGGAACATCATAATTTCCACAAAAAACCTCAATTGCATAAGACTTATCCACAGAATAACGTTCTCCGATATATTCATACAGTGAATATAAAAGTGCATCATTTTTGAGTTCACAGTCTCTTAACGCCGTCAAAAGATGCCAGATACTTCCCGGTTTCTTCTGTTTACTTTCAATTCTGTAGTTTTTCAACTGTTCATTCGTTTTTGCATAAGGAACCGTCTTGGCAATTGCAAGCTGCTTTTCCTTGTCTGCCGGAGAAAGTTTCAAAAAGTGTGTATTAAAGGAACCGTCAATGAACCCTTCTTCATCCATATAGGCACCTGCTACACGGTTAAAGCAATTTCTCGCGACCGTCATTCTTCTGGTCAGTTCCAGCATGTCTTCTCTGTCGATGTGCATGATGTTTCTCCATTTTTTTATAGTTCCCCTACCCTGACGATCTGATTGCAGATATCAAGTATTCTGGGACGATGTGTAATAAGGACTACTATCTTATCGTTATCTATGATCCGATTTAAAAGTGTAATTATCTTTTCTTCCATCTTAGAATCAATTTCAGCAGTCGGTTCATCCAGAATCAGCATTTCAAAATCACCCAGCAATGCCCTCGCAAGACCAACCCTTCGTCTCTCACCGCCAGAAAGCTCTGATATATTTTGTTCCTGAAAATGCTCTATATCCAATGCCTCAAAAATTTCGTGCTTTGTTATGCCCTCTCTGCCAAAGCAAATATTGTTTATGATTGTGTCATCATATAAAAAAACATCCTGTGGCAGCACTGCAATTTTACTTCTATAGGAACTAATTTTCTGCTCTATGCCATTAACCAAGATCTTTCCTTCCAATGGTTCGATTTCTCCTGCCAGCATATGTATCAAGGTTGTTTTTCCACAACCGGAATTCCCGATAATTCCAATTCTATCACCTTTATGAATTTCCATGTCAAATTTCTGTAAAATTGTTTTTTCATCATCATAAGAAAAAGAAACCTGATCCAGCTTAATAGAACGGATTGAATCCTCCTTAGTTACAGCTTGTTTTTCATTCACCAAAAGTTCTTCTAAACGCTGTTCATTGACTTTTGCCTGCTGTCTGCCAAGATTTAAATCTGTAAGATTACGGATTGGTTCATTTAAATATGATGTATAGGAATATATCGCAAAAACTGATCCTATCGTACACTGTCCGCGGGCAACAAAAATCACTCCCAAAATAATCGTTATTACCGGCATCATTTCCAGAATAAACCCTGACAATGCCAGTGTAAGTGATTTCCAAAGCTGAAGATGTATCGACTGCTCACTGAATCTATCAGCCTTTCTCTTATACTTTTCAACGAATTTTTGTTCCTGCATGTATAACCGAATCGTTGGTATTCCTTCAAAAAAACTTGTTGTTGTATTCAATAATTCCGAATACTCTTTTCGTTCTTCCTTCGCATATTTCCGCAGTTTTTTGTTGATTTCTTTATAAGAATAGAAATAAAGAACACACGTGATCAAAAGTCCCATACCGATCACAATATTGTAATAAAAAATAAATGCAAAATCAACAAAAATCGTTACACCATTTACTACCAGCATAGGTATGGTAATCAGGCAATTATCCGCATACTGCCCTGCATCATTTAAGACTCGATTCGCAAGATCACCATTCTTTTTTCTCTGAAAAAAAAGATATGGATTGCCTGCTATTCCCTGAAACATCTGTACCCGCATTGCCGTTTCACCCAGATACAACATTTTGCACCACTGATAATTCTGCAGCCAGTCAAGAAAAAACTGTATCACTACAAATGTAATGATTACGATTGCACGCCTGATAATTTTTGTATTATCTCCATTTCCTAAAATATCGATCATCTGTCCTAACAGCCATGGAACGATCATCGTTACGACTGCGCTAAGACAGCTAAGAAATATCACATAATATTGTTTCGTGTGCATTTCTTCCATCAAAGCTGCTTTCTTATTTTTCATCTGCATAAACAATGTCAATTCCTTTCAGACATTCTATATTTTCCTGAATCTCTTTTGGAGCAATCTTCTTACTTTTTCCATATTCAGGTACATTTATTATCCCAAGTCTTTCAAAATATTCAATATCATCTACGCGAAACGACACTTTTAATGCTTTTTTGGTCTTTTTATGATCCCGTAGGAACCAATATTCCTATTTTTCTGTCTTTTCATGCAATTCTTTTGCAAATCCATGCGTTACTCTATATAATGAAGAAAAAACTTTTGATGATAAAAGGTAACACAAATGAGAATTAAAAAAACATAATAAAAATGTGATTATTTTTATCATAACTTCTTACTCGGAATATCTGGATGAAGCTATGCGCTTTCATGTATTCCGTTATCTTTCAAAACCATTGGAACGCCAGCGCTTTTTCCGCAATATGCAGGACGCTATGGATCTGTACCACAGGCTTACTTTCCTGCTTCCTGTTGAAACCAAAGACAGTGTGTACACAGTCTCATCTTCTGATATTATTTGTATTGAGGCGATTGATTGAAAAGTGCTGGTGCATACACTAGATACTGCCTATGAATCTATTCACAATATGGCACTTTTAAAAATATCTATTTACTTTACTTAGAAAGCACGAGGTGACAAACTATATGGAAAATATCATTGGTTATTTTCTTTGTTTTCTTATCGAAGGAATTGTACTTTGGCAATATGCAGCCACTTTATTTATCCCGAAATATTCTAAGCAAAAACAAATTTTATGCCTTATATGTTCCTATTTTTTTCTATTTCTTCTAAGTTTACTTGGAAAAATGTGGCTTAATTGTCTCTCTTTTGTGTGCATAACATTTGTTTATCTTGTTTCACTTTACAAGCTCAGTTGGTATTCTGCCCTTTTTCACTCTATTGTTTTCGAAACTTTAGTCGGGATCTGTGAATTGCCCATTTACAGTCTGATGTCCTGTTTTCTTCCTAACTACGATATTCAGATGTCAGGACCTCATAACAAAATTTTATTTGCTCTCTTTAGTAAAACTCTTTTTTTATTTTTTATGTACTTTTTGATATATATTTTGAAAAACAGGCAAAATCGCTTCCAGCAATATGACAAATCTGTATTTGCCCTATTTCTGATTCCTATCGCAACATTATTTATCATTTTACTATTGTTTCATATTTGCGATTCTCCAACTATGACTGCTTATCAGAACCGCCTGATTACAATAAGCGCGTTTTTCCTGCTCATTGTTAATCTTCTGATTTTCGGTCTGAACCAATACAACCAGAAAAAACATCTTGAATTTACTGAAATGCAGTTACAATTGCAGAAAGAACACGATTCCGCAGAATATTATAAAATGCTCATTGCGCAAAATGAGAATCAGCGTATTTTAATTCATGATATGAAAAAACATCTGCAGTCTATCGCACTGTTAAATGAGGAAAATCAAAATGAAAAAATCAGCGCCTACATTGATCAATTAATGCATTCATCTGATTTAATGGAATTTTCTAAGATATGTGATCATAAAATGCTAAATAATATTTTATGCCGCTATAAGAAGGTTTGTAATGAACTACATATTACTCTGCATGCGGATATCCGCAGTAACACTACTACGTTTCTCCCTGATTCGGATGTAACCTCCCTATTCTGTAATCTGTTAGACAATGCAGTGGAAGCTTCGACCCATATTAAGGATGCCTATATTGAAATAAATGCTGCTAAAAGAGAGCATACCCCCTTTATCATCATTACAATGATCAACTCCTGTGCCTCCAATCCGTTTACTCCGAATGGAAAACTCGTTTCTTCCAAACCAGCACCTCAGGCACATGGATTTGGCATAAAAAGCATAGAAAAGATTGTTCATAAATATGACGGAAATATGCAAATGTATTATGAGGAATCCTCCTCTACTTTTCATACCATTATAATGCTAAAAAGAAATGAATAAATTTACTTTCTGATCTCCTGCCACACCTCAAGCAGCCTCTCCATCTGGAACGCCGCATTTGCCGGGCTTGTGGAGGGAAGCTTTATAATCTCTCTCTTGGTAACCGGATAGGTGTACTTTCTATACAGGTCATATGCTTTCGCACCATTGGCATAAATTGTCCGGATCGGTGCGTGGTCTAAAATAACGGACAGATCTGCCGGTATCACATTCCGGATTGAACTGTCAGAAGAACCTGCAATGTCACACTCTGCGATCACATCCCAGAGTGCAATATGATGTTTTAACAGCAAAGCCTTTTTCTCCGGGATTCCCTCCGGCACAGGCTCTTCAAAAAGTGCCGCAATGACCTTCCAGAAACGGTTCTGCGGATGTCCATAATAAAAATTCTGCTCTCTTGACTTCACGGAAGGAAGCGTTCCGAGGATCAATATCTCTGAATTTTCATCAAAAATGGGATCAAATTCATGTTTTACATGTGTTAATTCCTGATTTTGCTGTCTCATGTCAAATTCCTACAATTCTATAATATAAAAGGTATTTTTGCCAGCCTCTTTTGCCCGGTACATTGCCTCATCCGCTTTTTGGATCAGGTTTACATAATCCAATGTTTTTCCTTTTGTGCTCACAATGCCGATACTGCAAGGCACTGGCATTTGTTCCTTTGTCTTTGAACTTGTATACTTCTCATTCAACTGTTTTAAAATACGTGAAACAATATCTTCGATCTCGCTTCTGCTCATATCCCCAGCATAGCCAAACACAAATTCGTCACCGCCATTTCTTCCGACGAATCCTTTTAATTCCCTCTGCAAAACACCCACCACAAACTGAATGACTGCGTCTCCCTCCTGATGACCGAAGTTCGTGTTATAATCCCGGAAATCATCAATATCGAGAAAACCGAGTATAACCTGTTCTCCGCTTTCTGCCGCCTGCTGCACCATAGAAAGCAGGCTCTGCTCAATCGCTTTTTTATTCTTGATCCCGGTGAGCGGATCAAGCTCTGCAAGTTCTCTCAAATGGTGCTGCCTCTGTTTTTCCTGTATATCCTCGCCCTCAATATAGGCCAGCAGCTCATTGATCCCTGCGGAAAGTTTTCCGATCTCATCCTTAGTCTCAACCGGTATGCGCAGTGAATAGTCCTGCTCTGTCTTGATCCGGGTAAATGTATCCATAATTTTCTCGATCGGTGCAAGCAGCCTCTTTGTCATTATGTTCTGTGTGATCAAAACCCCGAATGTGACAAACGCAACTGCAAATGCCATCAGAAAACTGTAATTATTCGTTCTCTTTTTCTGGGCGCTGAGATTCTCTGTGATACGCACACCCCAGTCCGTGCATTCCACATTTGAATAGTACGTAATATAGGACATTCCCTGATAATGGTAACGCACTTCCCCCTGCGGATTCTCCTCATGATCGATTGCATCCCACGCCTTCTGGAAATCCTCCCGGTCCTTCTGGCTGCTCGTAAATCCTGAGAGACTCTCTTTCTGCGTTGTAGTTCCCGCCGTAATGATCGCATAATTTCCATCCAGAAGATAAAATGTTCCCTCTGCGAGCGAGTCCATATTCAGACGCAGCTGGTCAAAATATGCGGTATCCAGTTCTTCCGCAATATAGCCAATCAGATTGTCATTAAAAAAGACACCAATATACGCCGGAACGATTTTTTTCAGTCCATCGTCTGTCTCCCTCTCATAGCAATCTCCTATAATGAAGTCTCCGGTATGAAAACACTCATCCACGTATTTCATCTCACTGATCTCGCTGATGTCATAATTTTCACTCGAACCTACAATATGGAAATTTTTATCAAGAATAGACACACTCGCCACGTATGTTCCGTATTTCTTGCGCTCCTTTAAGACATTGTTCACATACTCCTGATCCACCGGATTGTCACTCTCCCCCAGACTGTACCGGATTGCATCCTGTGTCAGCGAATAGTTCGCCACCATCTCCATCTCTTCCCGCCTGTCCCCACAGAACTTCCGGATATTCATAATCTGGTTTTGGCTGACTGCTTTCAGATTCTTTTCCGCCATCTCATCGATTGTCTGATTAGTCTCATATATGGAAAACAACCCGAAAACCAACACTGGCACTAAAGTAAAAAATAACAATAATGTTAAAATACTATTCTTTATCTTCATCGTTTCTGCACTTCTCCAAGTTTCGTTCTATCATTTCATCCTAATGAACGCCCGTTTTTTCAAATATGAATATATTTTATCACAAAAATACTTTTTCACATACAATAAAATATAAGTTCCGCAAACATTTTATTGCCAAAAAAAGAACAGTCCTCACATTTTTTATGTTAAGACTGTTCTTACTGTCCACGTTCAACTTTTATGAAACTTCGCACCGGTCAAATTCCAGTATCACTTTGAATAAATCTCCATCCACGAAAAGCTGCATTTTTCCATGCATCAGTTCCATCAGGCTCCCTGCGATCGACAAGCCCAGACCATTTCCTTCTGTGTTTCTGGAACTGTCACCACGGACAAATCGCTCCATCAGCTCCTCGCTGGAAATGTTCAGCGGATAACTGGAAGTGTTGCGGAATGTGATCTGCACTTTTTCTCCGCTCTGCTCTAAATTGATATAAACTCTTGTCTTTGGCTGTGCGTATTTGCAGATGTTGTTCATCAGATTATCAATGACACGCCAGAAATGTCTGCCATCCGCCATAATATAAATCGGTTCTTCCGGCTTTTTGATCTGAAGATCTAATTTGTTCTTCTCCGTTTTCTCCTTAAATTCCCCTACCGTCTGCACAAGGAACACCCCGGCCTCGAGTTTTTCCAGATTCACAGAAAGGCTTCCGCTGGAAGCTTTGGACGCTTCTATTAAATCTTCAATTAACTTTTTCAGGCGCGCAGACTGACGTTCCAAAACCTCTAAATATTCCTTTGCATTCTCATTTGGGATCTCCTCTTTTTCCAGCAGATCCACATAGTTGATAATGGAGGTAAGCGGTGTCTTGATGTCATGCGAGACATTGGTGATCAGTTCTGTCTTGAAACGCTCGCTTTTCATTTTCTCGTTTACCGCTTTGGAAACGCCCTCATTGATGCGGTTTAAATCTGCCGCATGCTCTTTTAGTGCCGGAAGCATACGTTCCGTGTCGATCTGATAATCCATATCGCCCTCCGCGATATGTTTTCCTCCTTCCTGAAGTCTCTTCATCTGAATTAAGATTTCTCCACCCGCAAACAGAATCACGGCTTTCTCTGCAAACCAGACGATCATGATTTTAGAATAATCAACACCAAACACAACAAAGATCAGAACTTCCAAAAAGTTTACGCCAAGAAAAATCGCAAGTCCTTTCCACAGGATGGACTTATTCTCGCCCACTTTGTTCCAGCCACGGTAGATCGAACGGAGCACTTTATAGATGAGAGTATTTCTCCACCACTTTCCAAGCTTGATACGCACTGCAAAATCCAGAAGATACCCTAGTGCCAGCCATCCGCCACATAAAAGCAGAAAAAGCATTGCCGCCGCATAAAAAACATAGTTGTCAGGACTTCCGGCATTGCCAAGCAATGAAATGCCCACTGCCAGACTTGATTCTGCTGCTAAAAATATGACAGTAAACAGATCGACCGGTACTTTGCAAAGAAAACCTCCCTGCACCTGTTCCTGATCTTTTTTATGCCCTGCTGCACTTACCAGATAAACAAGACTTGCCACAAACACTATCAGGCTGAGTGCAAGGATCACATACACGCTGTATTTCATGTGATCTGCCAGATTCACAATATAGTTTATCTGGACAAAATAATCGCTGCCCCAGACTCCGACACCCTCTTTTTTCATAAGACTGTCCGCATCCGGAATCACAGATAGTACATAGTAATCGGTTCCTGCATCACTGCCCTGAACAGTGGAAAGGAAATCTGCCTCGGTGGAATCATAATCGGTACGGTTTTTTATCATATCATCCGGCAGCCCTCCGACATAGGAAAGCTCTACCGGCTGCGATGTAACCGTTGTCGGTGCACTCACGACTGTCTCTGACACTGTGACCTGCTCTGTCTGCTGTTCCTGCGTATATGGATAACGCATCTCTGCCGTCCAGTCTGATGTTCCATAAGAATAGGTGGTCGCAGTCAGCTTCCAAAACGTCAACGGTGCATTTTCCAGAATATTTTTTACATTGCGCAGATCATTTTCATCTGCACCCTTTGCATTCTGGATGGTAATACAAAGTACCGCCTGACCGTCACCTTCTGACATCCCCTGCTGCAGTGCCTCATACTCTTTATCTGCCGTATTGTATACATACGCATAGTCTGTCGTCTCTCCGGTACTGTCATCCACCAGTGTCACTTTCACTTCTGACACCGGGAAATACCATATTTCAGCTGCAGTTTCTCCTTCTTCTGAAATCTGTGCAGCTGACACATCTGACACCTGATAATAAAAAATACCGCTATCTGTATCATACACATATTCATTGATATATTTATTTCTGTACTCTCTGGTACTGTACGCAATGTAATACCCGCCAAGCACAGAGTTATCCACATAAATCGATGTGTCAGCATTCATATTACACTGAAAAAGATGAAGATTGTCGAGACTTACTTTCTCATCAAAATTCGACTGCACATAGGTGCTCTGCTGATTCAGATCCAGTTTTTCCAATTCCTCGTAATTGGACGCTTCCACAACTCCATACCGGAAGTTGGTATCCTTAAAATAGGTTTCATTTTCCGTGTTATTCAGATTCAGCAGCACTCTCGCAGAGTACTTTCCGGCAATCCGTTCAAACTGCTCCTCCCGGATGTCTTCTACACTTCTTGTATAAAACCCAAGTTCACTGATGGCATATGCCCCGGCTGTGCCTGCCAACAGCATCAGTGCTGACACTGTGATCAAAATCCACGCAATCAATTTTACAATGCCTGATTGTTTCCACTTATCCATACCTTCTGTCCCTGCCTTTACATGTTTTTGATGTGCAAGTCTTGTATTTTACGCTGTATTCACTTACACTTCCATTTTATAGCCTCTTCCCCAGACAACTTTTAAGTGTCTCGGTTCCGCTGGATTGTACTCCACTTTTTCCCTCAGGTGTCTGATATGTACCGCAACCGTATTCTCATTCCGAAACGGATTATCGTTCCACACTTTCTCATAAATCTCATTCGGGGAAAAAACCTGCCCCGGATGCTGCATCAGAAGTTTTAAAATATCATACTCGGTTCTTGTCAGCTGCACTTTATCCCCATCAAGTGTCACTTCCTTCGTGACATCATTCAGTTCGATTCCACCGATCACAATCGTGTCCTGTCTGACTGCGCCGCCTCCCAATTTCATGTAACGCCTGAGCTGGGATTTCACACGCGCCTGCAGTTCCACCGTATTAAACGGTTTTGTTACATAATCATCTGCTCCCACGGTAAGCCCGAGCACTTTATCGGTGTCCTCGCTTTTGGCGGTGAGCAAAATAACCGGAACATTGCTGACTTCACGGATTTTCACCATTGCGGTGATGCCGTCCATCTCCGGCATCATAATGTCCATAAGAACAAGCTGAATATCTTCATTCTTTAAAATTTCCAATGCCTCTCTGCCGTTGTAAGCCTCAAAAACCTGATAACCATCTGCCATCAGATATATTTTCAATGCGGAAACAATATCTTTTTCATCATCACATACTAATATACGGTACATCTTCTTCTCCTCCGGATTCGAATGTTCTCAGTGCATCACTGAAGCATTCTTTTATGATCATGCACTTATTGTAAAGGATTCTTTATGAACTTCCAATGAGGTAAAACATTAAGATTTGATGAAGTTTTGAGCCCTCCATTGATATTTTCGTATTCTGCTGCTTTACTTTCCATGCATTGGAAGCATTACCAGCCGCCTCCTATTGTCCATTTATTACATACTTGTTACAATACATTTGTCCTTAAGAAATATGTTTGTAACATTTAAGCATAAGTTCCCAATTTCTTCACGGAATTGAACACCGGTTTGGAACTGCTTAAAGGACAACCGATAGCGATTTCATATGCTGTCACAAAATAAAAATAAGGAGGTCGTCACTATGTGTTTTACAACTAATTGCGCTGAATTATTTAATCTGATCTGCAAATATTTTAAATTTGGTTGCTAATTCTATTTCAGATTTTCAGCTATATCATGATGGATCATCATTTTGTATGATATGATTTAACAGGAATACGTTTCTGTTAAATACACAAAAAGAGTTCCACCTGATGTTTGTTTTCTACATCAGAGTGGAACTCTTTTCGTTATACGTTATTTCTTCTAAAATAAAATTGTAACTGTTCTTATTTTAGCAGTACTCCTTTATATATTCTGCAAAATATGGCAGCGCAAGTGAAACATATCCCTGTCGATTATTCAATATTCCTCTTTTTATCAGACGATCCCTGTACATTGAATAACTGCCTGCTTTTTCACCCATAAGCTTCAGCACTTCATCCCGCTTATACTCTTCCTTTTCTGTCAGCAATCCTGCCAGAAATCGATCCATTTCTGTCATCTCTTCCCATATTTTTTCATAGGAATATGCAAATAATTCTGACTTTAACTTTGAAAGGATATCTTCCAGCGTCTCATTCTCTTTTTTCTTAAAACACAGCACTCCTAATTCCTGAAAAGCATAGGCATATCCCTTTGTAATCTTCGCCAGCTCTCTTGCCTGACTGACATCAATGTTTAATTTGCTCCTGTACATCTCCGTCATTCTTATCATATTCAGAGGTTCTGTCTTCACTGTCGTCGCTCTTCTGAAAAAGGTAAGGTTGTTGACGTTGCAAAGTTCCTGAATATTTTCATATAAACCAGTGCATACAAAATAAACCGGATAACCCGCACGAAGCCATCTTCCATATTCTGATGCAAACTTTATCATCTCTTCTGATTTTGATACTTCATCAATCCCTATTAATATCTTTTTTCCCTTCTTCTGGACATTCTGTATCATTTCTTCAACCTCTACACCAATGTCAAAGAAATGATTACTCTTGTCCGCTGTATATCCTATTCCACCGCCAGAGCCCAGCACTGTTGCTGAAATATTGATTCCAGTTGTTTTTTTCTCTTCTGAACCGAAACCGGCTTTGACTAACATTGCCGCTATCTGTTCGAGGATATCCCTTGTTGGATTCACATCAAAAACAAGCCAGTTTATATACCTGTTTTCATTATTCTTCAATTCTTCTTCCACCTTCGCAAGTATCACTGTTTTCCCGGAACCTCTGACGCCTGTTATTTTATATACCGACTCTGATGGATTTTCATATACAAAATTTTCTAATATCTCTTCTGTTTTTTCTGTGTGTATATAGGTATATTCCGGAGTTTTGCTAAATGTTGTTGTAAATGGATTCTGCATAAGTCACCTCACAATATTTTTTGCCGTTTATAGTTCTTTATACTTTTTGTAACATTTTATAGTTTTTTATACTTTTTCTATTGTTTTATACTTTTTTATAGGTTTTTATACTTTTGTATTTATTTTATACCTTTTTATACTTTTTAGCAATAATTTCTTTTATATAAAAAAAGAAGATACCAGCATATCTAATGCCAATATCTTCCAAAATTTTCATTTTCTTTACTCTGCCTCCCGCAGCCGTTCCACAATACTCTGTCTGCTTCCCGCCTGATAAAGTACCGCAGGGATCAGGCAGCCGAGCACAGCAAACACCGGAAGCATCGCAATAACCGGAAGGATTGTGAAATGATAAGTGCAAAACCAGAACATCTTCTCCATCATGTCTCCTGATAATGGTCCGCAGACCAAAGACAGAAGAAACGCCACCACCACAGAACCGGCAGTGTAAAACAGCCCTTCCTGCACAAGCATCTGCTTTAACTGGCGGTTTGTCATTCCAACCGACTGTAACACTGCAAACTCTCTTTTTCTTGCAAGGATTCCGGTCATAATCGCATTGAAGAAATTTAAAATGCCAACCAGCCCGATGATCGCACACAAAACACCGCCCAGAAGGAAAAACATTTTCTGAAACTGTTCAAATTCACTTCGGATAGAAGCTTTGCTCTCATACATCAGAACAGAAGTATCTCCTGCCGTAAGTTCCGCAAGATAACGCTCCGCTGCATTTTCCGCTTCCATATCCGGAGTATCAAACAGATAGAATTTCCGGATCAGCTCTGCACCGCAGTCCTCCTTCATCCGTTCTGCCGGAAGGATCGTGTCATATCCTGATCCGCTATAGCGGAATGTCATGGCATATGGAACTTCCACAAGTGCGCACACAGTATAGTCCACTTCCCTTGGTTCTTCCTCACGGATCTCCACATACTCTTCCGGCGTTGTCGCAGGATCAGCAGGTTCACCTGTCCTGGTGTCAATCCCATACATATTCTGGTAAACCATGGTAAGCGTATCCCCAACTTTAGGATAGCGTTCTATATTTTCCACATTGCCATAATCATCTGTCTCGACACGGATCGCAATTGCATTTATATTCTCATCAAACAAAGGATCCAGTTCTCCATCCAGTACCGTCACCTTTTCAAAGAGTGCCTCATCCAGACCTTCCAGTATTGTTGGAGTCTTTATTTCACTGCCCCTTTTTTCATAATACTTCACTTTTTCTTCCAGCTCTTCTTCGCCAAGATACGGTACTGCCATTTTCTTATATTGCTCTGTATCCATCCATACCATTGTGGTCATATCTGTCATATAGCCGCTGCCGCTGACCGTCTCACTCGTGTTTTCCTGAATTTCTGCAATAGTTTCTTCTGAAATATATTCATCTGCATCATTGTAGCGGAAATAATCTGTGCTGCTCACGATAAAATCGGCGCATGTTCGTTGTGAAATATATTTTTCCGTATCAAAGCCACCCACAAAAGAACAGAGTACATTCAAAAGTGTCACCGAAAGTGCCAGGGATATCACAACAAGAACTGTTTTCTTTTTGTTTCTTCCCAGATTGGCAAATGCCATCTGATAAACCTTTGCTCCATGCGAGCTGCGGCGCTTTTTCTTCACACTGACACACTCTGTATATTTTGTTGCTTCCACCGGAGAAACTTTTGCTGCCATTTTTCCGGGCTTTGTACAGGAGAGGAAAACAGTGATCACTGCAAAGATCGCAGAGCCGGCAAAAATAACCGGGGAACTGCTGATCGTTACATGTGTTCCCACAACTGTTGTGCCCTTTAAAACAATAGGTGTCAGCCATGCCCCGATTCCATATCCCAGAAGAAGTCCGGCCGGAATGCCAACCACACATAAAAGGAATGCCTGCTGTCTGATCATTCTTTTTAATTGCCGCGGCGTTGTTCCGATTGTCTTAAGCAGCCCGTAAAACCGGATATCTCCGGTAACTGAAATCTGAAAAATATTATAAATAATCAGATATCCGGTAAAAATCACAAGAAGCAGAAATGCTGCAATCGCAGCAAGAAGTTCCGGATCCATCCCTGCATTTAGCTGTGAAGCAGTAAGACCCCAGTTGACTCCGATACGGGCACTGTTCTCCTGATCTCTCGTATTCCAGTCATATCCTAAGTCTGTGTCGATTTTCTGCATCTGTTGTTCAATATTTAATTTTGAAGGCAGCATGACATTCAGGTCTGTCCGGAAAGCTTTCTCTCCTGATGCCACCCACTTTTCTTCCATTGACTTCACGTAGTCTTTTGATACATTGATATAATGAACCGGTATCAGATCATCATATTCCCAGTATCCTGACAGGATAAATGTATCCGTTTTCTGAAATCCCCCATTCGTTTTATCTCCAGCCTGATACTCTATCGTCACCTTTGCTCCAAGCTCCGGTGTCACCCCGAGCAGCTTTAATGCGACCGTGTCCATTGCGATCTCATTGCTCTGCTCAGGCTCCCTTCCTGTCGTTGGTGTCGCATAGCTCCATTTTGTACAGTTTTTGTCCATGTAACTGACTTCTGCCGGAACTTTTCCAAAAACACCTGTGGTGCAAAATCCACATACGGTGCGTTCTCCAGCTTCCCTGATTCCCGGATGTGCTGATATTTTTTCCACCTGTTCCTCACTCAGTTCTTTGAATGTTCCGTCCGCATAGCCGCCTGCCTGTCTGAAATTGTAAGTTTCATAACTCTCATTCAACGACATAAGAATTGTGAAAAGTGATGTAAATAATAACGTGGTAAGAGCAATCGCAAAGATTGCGATAACATTTCTTTTTCTGGACGCCCACAGCGATTTATAGCTTAGTCTGCGTATGCATTTCTGATTTTTTACTTTCATAATTTTTCTCCGTTTCCTATTCGAATCTGTCCTGTACCTGTCAGTGTCTTTTACTTTATAATACGTCCGTCCTCAATTCGAATAATACGGTCTGCCAGCTGCGCGATCTCCTCATTGTGTGTGATCATCACAATAGTCTGTGCGAATTTCCGGCTGGTCACTTTCAAAAGACTCAACACATCCTGACTGGTCTTTCCGTCCAGATTTCCGGTCGGCTCATCCGCCAATATGATCGCCGGTGCTGCAGCTAATGCCCTTGCGATCGCCACCCTCTGCTGCTGTCCGCCGGAGAGCTGCCCCGGAAGTGCATCCAGTCTCTGCTGCAGTCCAAGTGTCTCTGTAATGCTATCGATAAATTTCCGGTCTATCTTTCCACCGTCCAATTCAATCGGCAGCACGATATTTTCATAGACATTCAAGACCGGAACCAGATTATACGCCTGAAATACAAACCCGATCTTTCTTCTCCTGAAAATTGTAAGTTCCTCATCCTTCAATGCAAAAATGTCTTTTCCATCCACAAACACTTTTCCCTCTGTCGGTCGGTCAAGTCCGCCTAACATATGTAAAAGAGTTGATTTTCCACTTCCACTTGTGCCGACAATTGCCACAAACTCGCCCTTCTCCACCGTAAGGTCCACACCATCCAGTGCATGTACAGCTGTCTCTCCGCTTCCGTATATTTTCCTTAAACCACATGCTTTTAAAATTCCCATAATCCTCCTTGTTTTGCGAAGCAAAAAAATCTGTATATAACATTTTTTGTTACATACAGATTATCACACAATATTCTTTCCAGACTCTTTCCACGGCAAATGAAATTCTTACAGAATTGAAAGAATTCCATTTACTATTTTAAAACATATTTCTACGATTCCGGTATAGTTGATGTACTTTTTCAAAAATTATTTTTAGGCAGATAAATGGAAAACTTACTTCCCTGTCCGTATACGGAGGACACTTTGATATAGCCACCCTGCTCCTGCAAAATTTCTCTGGTCAGGTAAAGTCCGATTCCAACGCCCTCTTCATCCTTTACCAGTTCTGATCGATAGAACCTCCTAAAAATCTTCGGCAACTCCTCTTCCCGGATACCACATCCGGTATCTGCAATGTCAATTCTCACAAACATTTCATAAGAAATAGCCGAAACGGATATTTCCCCATGCTCTGTGTATTTTATCGCATTATCAATCACATTACAGATTGCTTCTCCTGTCCACTTCGGATCAAAATAAGCTTCAATATCAGTATTATGTAAACTTATCTGTAATCCTTTTTCCTCTGCTTTCTGTTTCAGTTCCCATACTGCACGCTCTAACATTGGCTGTAGCTTTTCCATCCGAGGAACAAGCTGTAAAATTCCATTTTCCAGACGTGATAATTTCACAAGCGACTCGATCAGAAATTTTAATTTCTGCGTCTGTTCATGGATTGCAGACACATTTCCTTCAATCTGCTGTGGAAGCTCCTCTTCAAGTAAAAGCTCACTATATAAGAGAAGATTTGCGATCGGCGTTTTTGTCTGATGGGAAATGTCTGCGATCAATGCTTTTATTTTGTTTTTCTCTGCCTCTACATTTTGTGCGGACAGAGCAGATGCACTTAAGTAATGGGCAAATTTTGTCTCCAAAGCCGACATGCGTGTCTCGTCGAATTCTCCCTCTGTAAATTCTCCCTTGACTGCCACATTCAGCATTTCTTCTATTGTATCCATTGTTTTCTTTGTGCGTCTGTAATTTACAAAAATAATAATTGCAGTAACTGTCACGCAGACAAACACTATGAATATCCACATATCACTCCCACCTGTAACCAATTCCATACACTGTCCTGATCGCATGCTCCGCTCCGAGTTTATCCCGAAGTCTCTTAATGGATACCGATAGTGCATTCTCATCCACATACTCAGCGCCATCGCTCCAGACACGGTCCAGTAAAAGTTCTCTGCGCATATTCATGCCCGCATTTTCCACAAGAATCCGCAACAACTTCTGCTCGGTCTTACTGAGTTCGATCTCCTTACCGTCCACCATGAATTTCATCCGGTCAAAATCAAACACATACGGTTCTTTGCGGTAAACGTGTTCGTTATCCTTTTCTTTTTCACCCATTGCCGCCGCTTTTCGAAGCTGTGTATTCACTCTTGCGCGCAGTATCGACAAGGAAAATGGTTTTGTGATATAATCGTCTGCTCCAAGCTCCAGTCCATTTACAATATCGCAGTCGGTATCATTTGCTGTCAGTAAAATAACCGGGCAATCCGGGCATTCCCTCTTTACGCTCTGTAAAAAATCCAATCCGCTTCCATCCGGCAGATTGATATCCAACAGGATCAATGCTGGCATTCCACAGAGCAGTTGTTCTTTCGCATCTTTTAAATTTTCGCAGGAGACAATCTGCCTGTCTGTTGCTGATGCATAAAGTCCGCTGCACACCTGCATGCTGTTATTATCTGTTTTTAACGCCTTGCATAAGCCCTGATTCAAAGCTCTGTCATCTTCTATAATTAAAATTTGCTGCATTCTTCCTTCTGCTTTCAGTCGTTTTTTTCATTATACACGAAAAAATCCCCAAAGTATATTCCATACTCCAGGGATTTTATATCATCTGAACTGCTATAAACAGCTATACTATGAATTAAACTAACTCAAGTAATACTTCTAAAGCGCCGTCACCTTTACGCTGTCCGATCTTAACGATTCTTGTGTAACCACCGTTACGATCTGCATACTTAGGAGCGATCTCATCAAATAATTTTGTTGTAAGATCAACTTCTTTTGTATTTTTCTTCTTTCCAGCAGCTGCTGTTGGAACTTCTGTTACAGTGTAAAGAACTTTCAGCATTTCTCTTCTAGCGTGAAGACGGGAAGGCATATCTTTTTTGATTGTCTTTTCTACTTCATCATAAACAGTTACTTTCTTACCGTCTACTACTTCTTTTACTCTCTTGCCTTCAGCATCTTTGCGGGCAACTTTAGCTTTTACAGTAACTTCTTCGAAGTTATCTTTTTCTCTTACTGCCATTGCAATAAGACCTTCAGCGATTTTACGTACTTCTTTTGCTTTTGCTTCAGTAGTAACGATTTTACCGTTGTTTAATAATGCTGTTACCTGACCTCTTAATAATGCTTTTCTCTGGCTTGATGTTCTGCTTAATTTACGATATTTTGCCATTTTTAAATTCCTCCATTTGTGGTGTACATCCGGCCACGCTCTTTGGACTTACTTACCGAATGCCTTTTATATAGTTGCCACTCATGAAAATGTGGGGTGTTGTCACCTCACACGGACATACTGCATGCTCATTGGACTTACTATTTCTGCCCGTTTTTCATAAGGTACCCTTTGAACATTAGCAGTTCAAAGAGAAGTGCACAACTTCGTTGTGCTTTATCGGAGTAAAACCGCAGGTTTTACTCTTCACCCTGGTTTAACTGAAGTCCTAACTCTTTTAACTTCGCTAAAACTTCTTCTAAAGATTTACGTCCAAGGTTACGAACTTTCATCATGTCTTCCGGAGTTCTGTTTGTCAATTCCTCAACAGTGTTGATACCTGCTCTCTTCAAGCAATTGAAAGAACGAACAGATAATTCCAGTTCATCGATGTTCATTTCAAGAACTTTTTCTTTTGCATCATCAGCTTTCTCGATCATAACGTCAGCCTGCTGAGCAGCTTCTGACAGGTCGATGAAGAGATTTAAATGCTCACTTAAAACTTTTGCAGCCAAGCTTACAGCTTCGTCTGGTTCAAGAGTTCCGTTTGTATAAACATCTAATGTAAGTTTGTCGTAGTCAGTAATCTGACCGACACGGGTATTTTCAATAGAAAGATTTACTCTCTCTACTGGTGTATAGATAGAATCAATTGCGATTACGCCAATTGGAGTATCTTCTGTCTTATTTTTGTCTGAGCTGACGTAACCTCTGCCTTTTGTGATAGTAAGCTCCATGTATAATTTACAATCAGCACCACCATTTAAGTTAGCGATTACTAAATCTGGATTTAAAATCTGAATATCAGAGTCAACCTGGATATCAGCTGCAGTTACAACGCCTTCACCTTCGAATTCAATATAAGCAACTTTTGGTTCATCGGATGAACTATTATTGCGGATTGCAAGTTCTTTGATGTTCATGATAATTTCAGTAACATCTTCCTTTACTCCAGGAATTGAACTGAATTCATGCAATACACCATCAATCTTAACCTGGCTAACAGCTGCACCTGGTAATGAAGAAAGCATAATTCTTCTCAAAGAATTACCAAGAGTTGTACCATAGCCTCTTTCCAATGGTTCTACAACGAACCGGCCGTACTTCTTGTCTTCTGAAATTTCAGCGATTTCAATCTTAGGTTTTTGAAAATCGAACACTACAAAGTCCCTCCTTCTCGGGTTTTTTGCTTACATTAAAAAGTAAACGCCATATGATCTGGCAAAACTGCCAGACAATGGCTTTACTCTTGTTAATCCGTTGCTCCGGTTTATTTAGAATATAACTCGACGATAAGCATTTCATCAACTGGAACGTCGATCTGCTCTCTGGAAGGTAATTCTTTTACAGTTCCCTGTAATTTCTCAGCATCTACTTCTAACCAGTCTGGAACTAATCTTCCACCAGTTACTTCAACGATGTCTTTCATTCTCTGAATGTTTTTGTTCTTCTCTTTGATTTCGATAACATCGCCAGCTTTTACAAGGTAAGAAGGAATGTTAACCTGTTTTCCGTTAACTGTAACGAATTTGTGGTCAACGATCTGTCTAGCTTCTTTTCTTGTTCTAGCAAATCCTAAACGGAATACTACGTTGTCTAATCTTGACTCTAAAATAGTCATTAAGTTCTGACCAGTCATACCTTTCATCTGATCAGCTCTCTCATAATAGTTGTGGAAAGGTTTTTCCAAAACACCATAGATGAATTTAGCTTTCTGTTTTTCTCTTAACTGAAGACCGTACTCAGACATCTTCTTGTTAGCTCTTTTTAATTCTCTATTGGATTTTTTATCATATCCTAAGTAACTTGGCTCTAAACCAAGTGATCTACATCTTTTAAGAACAGGAACTTTATTTACTGCCATCTTAGTATCTCCCTCCTAATTAAACTCTTCTACGTTTTGGTGGACGACATCCATTGTGAGGTACAGGAGTAACATCTTTGATACTTGTAACTTCAAGTCCGCATGCAGAGAGCGCACGGATTGCTGCTTCTCTTCCTGATCCTGGTCCTTTTACGAATACGTCTACTGATTTTAATCCGTGAATTAAAGCTGCTTTTGTAGCAGTTTCAGCTGCCATCTGTGCAGCATATGGAGTAGATTTCTTTGAACCTCTAAATCCAAGACCACCAGCACTTGCCCATGATAAAGCATTACCTTCAGCATCTGTAAGAGTAACGATTGTATTGTTAAAAGATGACTGAATGTGTGCCTGTCCGCGTTCAACGTTTTTCTTTACACGCTTTTTTGTCACTTTTTTTGTAACTTTAGCCATATCTAAACTAACCTACTTTCTCTAATAATAAATGATTAATTGCATCTTTAAAAGCAGTCACAAAGAAGCTTATTTCTTCTTATTAGCAACTGTACGCTTTGGACCCTTGCGAGTTCTTGCGTTTGTCTTTGTCTTCTGTCCACGAACTGGAAGACCTTTTCTATGACGGATACCACGATAACATCCGATCTCCTGAAGTCTCTTGATGTTCATAGCGATTTCTCTACGTAAATCACCTTCTACAGTCTGTGTATTATCAATAACTTCACTGATTCTCTTAACTTCGTCGTCTGTTAAGTCTCTGCAACGAGTATTAGGATCAACATTTGCTTCTGCAAGAATACGATCAGCACTTACTCTACCAATTCCGTAGATATAAGTTAAACCGATCTCAACACGTTTTTCTCTTGGTAAATCTACACCTGCGATACGAGCCATGTGTTTTTTAACCTCCATTAATTCTCCGATGCTTTGTGCATCTAAGTTTTTATTATCAACGTAAAGTCACTTTGACCTCATGACTTCCTACAAAGCTCTTCTTCCCTATGCCTTTTGGAAGAATCTTCCAACCCATAACGGCATAATATCTTTGCTGTCGATTGCAAGCTAAGCAGCTCCGTTGTCGTCCGGCCTGAAATGTGTGCCATCGCCTGTCAACCATTTTTCGATGTTCTCTCTGTTATGTCTCGGTATTAACATAACAAAGCAGCTATCCATTGCTGTTATTATGATAACAGTGTCTACAACCTAACCAGGTGTTCCACTGCAGCCGCACATAATGAATTTGTAATAGTTATGGTACTATTACGATCAGAATAAGGAATAATTAACCCTGTCTCTGTTTGTGTTTTGGATTTTCACAGATAATTCTGATGCTTCCTTTTCTTTTAATGACTTTGCATTTTTCGCAAATAGGTTTAACTGATGATCTTACCTTCACAGCAAATCCTCCTTTCTTCTCAAAAGCCCCTTTTTGCACACACAAAAAGGCACTATTCAAAAGTGTCCGAATAGCATTATAGCATGTGCTTATTAAAGAAGTCAATGATTTTTTCAAATAATTTTTATTTATCTCTCCAGATGATTCTTCCTTTTGAAAGATCGTATGGGGACATTTCGATAGTAACTTTATCTCCCGGTAAAATACGGATGAAATTCATACGTAATTTTCCACTAATGGTTGCAAGGATCTGATGACCATTCTCAAGTTCTACCTTAAAGAATGCGTTTGGTAACTTCTCAACTACTACTCCTTCAACTTCAATAACATCTGCCTTTGACATATAATCCTCCTTGTTTAGCTGTTCAGCTGCTTTTCTATTATTTTTATTGCTTTTCTGATTGTGATATCTGTTGGTTCACCGTCAAACAATCCGGTTATTTCATCGGATATATGTTTGATTATCTGAATATGTTTTCGATTTTTTTTCTTCGGTTTTGTAAGTGGTTTTGTTGTTCCATTTACCAGATACACAAATTCATCATCTTTTTTTATGATCAGATAATACTGATTTCTATCGTGTCCTGACATGGACTTTGCAAATTCAATGTTCATAGTCTTCCCTTTTCCGGTGGTTATTCCCATATATGAGCTGCAATCTCTGAGTCTGTCAGCGTCAGGATCTCCGGTCTTCCCTCTGTGATGATGATCGTATTTTCATAGTGTGCAGATAATGACATATCTGCTGTGATCACTGTCCATTCATCATCTAACCACAATACATCCGGTGTCCCGATATTGATCATCGGTTCCACCGCAAGCGTCATTCCGGATTTTAATTTGATTCCTCTCCGTAATTTCTTATAATTCGGAATATCCGGGTCTTCATGGAGATGCGTTCCGATTCCATGACCACAAAGATCCCGCACGACCCCATATCCAAAACTTTCTGCATAACTGCCGATTGCTCCGGATATCTCATAGAGATGTCTTCCTGCGGTTGCATATTTCATACCTTCAAAAAAGCTCTGTCTTGTGCGCTCGATCAAAAGCGCTGCTTCTTTTGAAATTTCTCCCACCGCATGTGTTCTTGCAGCATCTGAATGGTATCCTTTGTGGATGACACCGATGTCCAGGCTCACAATGTCGCCTTCCTGGATAAATTTTTCTTTGGATGGTATTCCGTGCACGACTTCCTCATCGATTGACACACACACAGAAGCCGGATACCCACAATAATTTTTAAAAGATGGTTCACAGCCAAAGCTTCGGATCATTTCTTCCCCGATTCTGTCTATCTCATAGGTAGACATCCCTGGTCTTAACTCGTTTCCAAGCTGTTCGTGTACTTTTGCAAGTATCTTCCCGGCTTCCCTCATTAATTCCAGCTCTTCAGGTCTTTTTATCGTGACAGACATCTTTATTCTCCTAAAATGGCTACGATATCAGCAAATACTTTTTCCATTGGCTGGGTACCGTCAACTGTCTTTAAAATATTCTGTGCTTTATAGTAATCGATCAGCGGCTGTGTCTGTTCATGATATACGCTTAAACGTTTCTGAACTGTTTCCGGCTTGTCATCATCTCTTAATACAACCGGACTTCCGCATCTGTCGCAGATACCTTCCACTTTTGTTGGAATGGAAACAATATGATAGGTTGCTCCACAATTTAAGCAGGCACGTCTTCCGCTCATTCTGTTTACAATGTTCTCGTCCGGAACATCTACATCAATGGCATAATCCATTTTCTGTCCGATTTTCTCAAGTGCTGCAGTGAGCGCCTCTGCCTGAGGAATGGTTCTTGGAAATCCATCTAAGATAAATCCATTTTTGCAGTCATCCTGCTGGATTCTGTCCATAACAAGATCACAGGTAAGTTCGTCTGGAACTAATAAGCCCTGATCCATATATTCTTTTGCTTTTTTGCCAAGTTCTGTTCCGTTTTTAATGTTGGCACGGAAGATATCTCCTGTAGAGATATGTGGTACGCCGTATTTATCTGCGATCTGTTTTGCCTGTGTTCCTTTTCCAGCTCCTGGAGCCCCTAACATTATAATTTTCATATAAAAATTACCCCTGACCTTTCCATATATTCAATGTTTCTGCGCCTATTATACGAATTTTGACGCTGCTTCGCAAGTTTATTTTAGCTCTTTCCTTTATAAAACTTCAAAAAACGCCGGGCCACAAGACCCAGCGTTTCTGTTTTAGTCATTTAAGAATCCTTTATAGTAGCGAACACGCATCTGAGATTCAATCTGTTTTAATGTTTCGATAATAACACCAACAATGATGATGATGGATGTTCCACCAAAGGATACATCAGCATTAAATACTCCATTAAAGAAGATTGGAATAAATGCTACAAATGCTAATCCAACTGCGCCTATAAAGACAATGTAATTTAAAATCTTATTCAGATAGTCACTGGTAGGTTTACCAGGTCTGATACCCGGAATAAATCCACCTGCTTTTTTCATGTTATTTGCAATTTCTAACGGATTGAATGTAATCGATGTATAGAAATAAGCAAATGCAATGATCAAAATGATATATACCACAAGACCAATGTTATAAATTGGTTCATTTGGATTACACCAGTTAGACTGGGACATACCTTTTAAGATCTTACTTCCAATACCTGTTCCATTTCCCTTGCCAAGTAAGCTTGCAATAATGACTGGTGTCTGTAATAAAGACTGGGCAAAGATGACTGGGATAACACCACTGGTATTGACTTTCAGAGGAATATGTGTTGACTGACCGCCAACCTGTTTTCTTCCCTGAATTTTCTTGGAATACTGAACCGGAATTTTTCTTACTCCGTCCTGAAGTAATACTACAAATACTACCATTGCAACGATGATTGCAAGGATAATAACTGCAGCAAGAATTCCCTTTGGAACTGTCTTTCCAGAAATAAACTGCTGATATAATGTTCCGATATCATTTGGCATACGGGAAATGATGTTGATTGTCAACACGATGGAAATACCATTTCCTACACCCTTCTCTGTGATTCTCTCACCAATCCACATAAGGACTGCAGAACCTGCTGTAAGAGTAAAGATAACCATAATGATATTCATAACATAAACAGCGGTCGAATCACTCTGTTCTAAGTATCCACCTCTTGAGAAACCAATTGCCATAGCGATTGCTTCAATCAAAGCTAAAGCAACTGTGAGGTATCTTGTGATCTCGGCGATCTTTTTACGACCATCTTCTCCGTCACGCTGCATTTCTTCCAACTTAGGAATAGCAATAGTAAGAAGCTGCATAATGATGGATGATGTAATGTATGGTGTGATATTCAATGCGAATATAGATAAATTCAAGAATGATCCACCAGTAACGGCATCAAAAAAGCCCATTCCATCAGCGGTCTGACTAGCAAACCAGTTTGCAAATACTTCACTGTCAACACCAGGAATAGGAAGCTGACTTCCTATTCTGATGACAACTAACATTAAAAATGTAAAAATAATTCTTTTGCGAATATCTTTAATTTTGAATGCATTACGGAGTGTCTCTAGCATTAGATCACCTCTGCTTTTCCACCAAGAGCTTCAATTTTCTCTTTTGCAGAAGCGCTGAATGCGTTTGCCTGAACTGTAAGCTTCTTAGTAAGTTCTCCATTTCCAAGAATTTTTACTCCATCTCTTGGGTTCTTAACGATACCAGCTTCGATTAATGTCTCTACAGATACTACTGCGTCATTCTCGAAAGCTTCAAGAGCGGAAAGATTAATTCCAACGATTGTCTTAGAGTTTCTGCATTTGAAACCTCTCTTTGGCAATCTTCTGTATAATGGCATCTGACCACCTTCGAAACCTGGTCTAGGAGCACCAGAACGAGCTTTCTGTCCTTTATGTCCTTTACCTGCGGTCTTACCATTTCCTGAACCGTGTCCACGTCCTCTTCTGAAATTATCGCTATGAGCTGAACCGGCAGCTCCATGTAAATTGGATAAATCCATCACCGACACCTCCTTATCTTATTTTTTATGCTTCTTCAACTTTTACGTATGGTGCAACTTTGCGAAGTGCTCCAGCTGTTGCAGCGTTGTCTGGTAACTCAACTGTTTTGTAAAGTTTTGTTAAACCAAGAGCCTCGATTGTTTTTTTGTTCTTTGGAACAGCACCAATTGTAGATTTGATCAATGTTACTTTAAGTTTCTTATCTGCCATTTCAAATTCCTCCTTAACCCAGAATCTCTTCAACGGATTTTCCGCGGAGTTTTGCTACTTCTTCAGGAGATTTTAACTGACCCAGAGCGTCGATTGTTGCGAATACAACGTTCTGTTTGTTGTTGGAACCTAAAGATTTTGTACGGATATTTTTAATACCTGCTAACTCACATACAGTACGGGCTGGACCACCAGCGATGATACCAGTACCTTCTGGAGATTTCTTTAATAATACGGATGCACCGGTGAATTTACCCTGAACATCATGTGTAATACTATCAACTTCGTCTAACTTAACGCTGATGAGCTTTTTCATTGCATCTTCTTTTCCCTTACGGATAGCTTCAGGAATTTCAGTTGCTTTTCCTAAACCTGCACCAACATGACCATTGCCGTCGCCAACAACAACCAAAGCTGTAAAACGCATGTTACGTCCGCCCTTAACAACTTTTGTTACACGTTTGATTGATACTACTTTATCATTTAATTCTAACTGACTAGCATCAATGATTTCACGTTTCATGTTTTCGTTTCCTCCTACTAAAAATCTAATCCAGCTTCTCTTGCTGCATCGGCTAAAGCTTTAACTTTTCCCTGATATATAAAACCGCCTCTATCAAAGACAACTGTTGTAATACCCTTATCTAATGCTTTTTTAGCAATTACAGTACCAAGTTTGGATGCTGCATCTACGTTATTAGTCTTCTCTAATTCTGCTTTTAACTCTTTGTCAAGAGTAGATGCAGAAACAAGTGTATTTCCAACTGTGTCATCAATAATTTGAGCGTACATATGATTATTGCTTCTGAACACAGCTAAGCGTGGTCTCTGTGCAGTACCTGCAAGATGATGACGCATTCTTCTATGTTTATTTTCACGAACTGCTGTTCTTGATTTCTTACTAACCATTCTTCGTCACTCCTTTAATTATTTCTTACCAGTCTTACCAACTTTACGTCTAATAAC
>ERZ860508.356-NODE-356-length-39636-cov-3.368409_pt1 | contig 39636 bp, 41 predicted proteins | sample MGYA00509976_ERZ860508 | MGnify/ENA primary metagenome ERZ860508 (study PRJEB30046, sample SAMN00715242) | human gut metagenome | study: EMG produced TPA metagenomics assembly of the A metagenome-wide association study of gut microbiota in type 2...
TCTATAATCCGTATATTTCAATATACTGCCGTTTAGAAAGGAATGTGGGATCTTGAACGAATAAATTTTATTGTGACAAGCCTCTTTTTGCCGTATAATGGCGATGAGGAGGTTTTACAATGGATGAAAAAGTTATCGAAAATATTATACCAATAATAGCGGTTGTTGTAACATGGATTTTGGCAAGAATAAAAAATCCTGATTATGGGAAAAGGGATTGGAAATGTAAACAAAATAGAAGCGCATTTGGGAAATATTCAATCTACTTAATTTGTGTTTTTCTATTTCCTATAGCAACATATGTAATTTCTATAGGATTTAAAAAAATATTATTTATTGATGAAATAATACATATGGTAGAAAACAATACTGAAATGCAAGATATTGCAGTAAAGATATATATGGTGGTTGTTACAATTGGAATTTATTATGGTGCATATAGGCTTATAAAAGCTTTTAGAACCCTTTTTATTCTGAAGCGTATAAATTCAAAAACTAAAATTGCCTTAAGTGCAATATTGTATGGTCCACTTATTGTTAATTGTATGGTAAGTATTAGAATAGCAATACATGTAGATATATCATACTATGAAAACATTGTATCCGCATTGATAATTGTGTTTCAAATAGTTGCAATTTTTATCTTAGATGGAGAAACATCATACCAAAATAAGAAAATGACAATTTACATGGATGATGGAAGTAGCGTTGATGCCAACGTTGGGGATGTATGCAAAAAGGGAAAATGGTTGAGAATTATTGAGAACAAAACTACAAAGGAAGAGAAACTTGTTGTTTTTGACGACATAAAAAGTATCGAATATCATGATTGAGCAGGCTATAGCAAGCCTGCTTTTTTTACGCATAAATTGGTACAAATAGTACGCGAATAGGCATTATACTTTATTCATAAAGATTAAGGAGACTTATCATATGGTTGAATTCTTAAGGGACAATTGGCAGTTGATTACTGCTTTTGTAGGTGCGGTAGCATTCCTGTATAGACAAGTGATTGCTACACGAAAGGGTGTCAGGGCGTTGCTCCGTGCGGATCTGATTCGCCTGTACAATAAATACCATGATGATCTCGGATATTGCCCAGTGTATGTCAAACAGTCCTTAGAGGACGAGTACCAGCAGTATCATGCACTTCATGGCAACGGAGTAGGAACACAGTTATATAATGCTCTGATGAATTTACCCACAGAGCCACAGGAAGGAGAGTAAACTATGTTTAAGAATTGCGTATTCAAAGTATCAGTAGACACTCAGAAGTGGATGAAAGCGGCAGCAGTCCGCGCGGTTAAGACGATGGCACAGGTTGCCGGCTCAATGCTTGTGATCGGAGCATTTAATGATACGGCATGGTCGCTGTTAATTCAGACTTCATTGGTAGCCGGACTTGCGTCCGTGCTTACATCCATTACCGGCATTCCGGAAGTAAAGGATGGTGAATAATATGAAGATCAATGTACATGCAGGGCATAACCCGGACGGCAAGATCGCTTGCGGTGCAGTTGGACTGATTAAGGAGTCCACAGAGGCGCGCAAGGTCAAGAAGAAAGTGATCCGACTTCTCAGAAAGAAAGGGCATAAGGTGTATGATTGCACCTGCACCAATGGGACAAGCCAGACGGATGTCCTGAAGCGTATCGTGACGAAGTGCAACAAGCACAAGGTGGATCTGGATGTTTCCATTCACTTTAATGCCGGAGCCAGCGATAAGAAAGGCAACGGCAAGATGACCGGAACGGAAGTATACGTGTACAGTGCCACCAGCGCGGCGAAGCCAGCGGCACAGAGAGTCCTCAAAGAGATTGAGGCGCTTGGCTTCAAGAATCGCGGTGTTAAGATCAGAACGGATCTGTATGTGCTACACAGAACCAATTCTCCGGCAATGCTGGTCGAGTGCTGCTTCGTGGATGATAAGGATGATGTGGAACTGTATGATTACAAGAAAATGGCAGCTGCTATTGTTGCGGGAATTCTCGGATAGGAATAATATAATAGGAAGGAGCAGGGTGAACCTATTCCTTCCTTTTTTCGTTATAGGGTATTGGTATATGGCGGTCCGGACGGTGAGCTCAGTGCATCCATGCGCTACCTTTCGCAGCGATTCTCGGCCGCAAATCCACGTGTGGCGGGACTGTTGACCGATATCGGTACAGAAGAACTTGCACATCTTGAAATGATCGGTGCAATTGTGAGACAGCTTACCAGGGGCTTGTCAGCCAAAGAACTTGAAGCGGCAGGCTTTGCACCTTATTATATCGATCACACCGCTGCTGTATGGCCACAGGCTGCCGGAGGCGTTCCGTTTAATGCCTGCGAATTCCAGTGCAGCGGCGATGCGATCGCCGATCTTGTGGAGGATATGGCTGCGGAGCAGAAGGCGAGAAAGACATACGATAACATTCTTCGTGTGGTCGCAGATCCGGAAGTCGCGGATCCGATCCGTTTCTTAAGAGAGCGGGAGATTGTGCATTTTCAGAGATTTGGTGAGGCACTCCGTCTGGTACAGGAGGAATTGGACAGTAAGAATTTCTATGCGTTTAATCCGGATTTTGACTGTGCTTTCAGAAATTCGAAGGGAAATAAGCCCCAAACCGCAAAATAAAGTATAAATGGAAAATAACAACTTGTTATTTTCCCCTTACAAGAGTATTATAGATATGTACAGAGCAAACCTAGAAGTATGGATTTGTTTATTTAAGTAAGATGAGGTGGAATATGGGGAAAACAAAGGTCAAAGTACAAAAAATCAAGAACGAAAATGTTCGTGCACGCGTGCAGAAATCCTTTTCAATCGTTATAGTGATGCTTGGATGTGCCGCACTCGTTGGAATCATTGCATTGTTTGCAATGACATCGCTGTATGAGCATGCACTCAAGAATTATGGTTTCTCACAGGGAGATATCGGTAAAGCAATGGTAACATTGGCTGAAACCAGAAGCTCGCTTCGTGCGGCGGTCGGATATGTGGATACCGCAGAGATCGCTGATATGAAAGACTCATACGATCAGAAAAAGGAAGCTTTTCAGGGATACTTTGCTGATATTAACGATAGCGTAGTAACAAAAGAGGAAAGTGAACTCTATGATCGTCTGTCTTCGGAATTGGATGAGTATTGGACACTGAGTGATTCCATTCTGGAAGCTGGAATGACTACCGATCCTGGTGCATCTTCACAGGCACAGAGTCAGGAGTACAATGAGTTAAAGGGTAAATATGATGCAATCTACAGTGATTTTGCAACTCTTATGGATTTAAATGTTACCCAGGGAGATTCGCTTGATGTGACACTCCGTGTTGTAAAGTGGATCCTTGTCATTGTAATGTTACTGATCCTTGTTGTTTCCTTTATCATTTCCAGGAGACTTGGAAACAAGATCGCACTTGGAATCGAGAAACCACTTAAGGAACTTCAGGAACGTTTGAAGACTTTCGCACAGGGTGACTTAAGTAGCCCGTTCCCTGAGGTAGAGGTCAAGGATGAGATCGCCGAGATGGTAGAAGAGACCAAGGAGATGGCAGATACGCTGGATCGTATTATTACCGATGCCGGAGAAATCCTTGGATCTATGGCAGATGGCGATTATACGGCAAAAACAAAGATTGAAGATGAGTATGTCGGACAGTTCGTTGCATTAAAGGATGCAATGCGTAAGATGAACCGCAAGATGAATGCAACCCTCAAGGAAGTTGCAGAAGCATCCGGTCAGGTTCGTGCAGGTTCCGAAAACCTGGCAGAGTCCTCACAGGAACTTGCAGAGGGCGCTACGGAGCAGGCTGGTGCAGTGGAAGAACTGACCGCTACGATTGAGACAATTACAAGCAATGTGGAGCAGACATCCGAAGATCTCCTTGTTGCTTATAAGAACGCTAAGAATTATGCGGATGTAGCAGATCAGAGCCGTGCTGAGATGGAAGCAATGATGGAAGCTATGAACCGCATCAATGAGACATCCCAGAAGATTGCAACGATTATTTCCGACATTGAGGATATTGCAAGCCAGACGAACCTCCTGTCACTGAATGCAGCAATTGAGGCTGCCCGTGCCGGTGAGGCAGGAAGAGGATTTGCAGTCGTTGCGGAGCAGATTGGAAGCCTTGCAGATCAGAGTGCAAAATCTGCAGTTGATACAAGAGAACTGATCGAAGGTGCATTGCATGAGATTGAGGCAGGTAATGAGGCTGCCAAGAATGCAACGGAATCGATGCAGCGTGTTGTAGTCGGTGTCAAGGAGATTGCACAGTCGGCTAAGATGCTCAGTGAGAACTCTGCTCAGCAGGCGAAGGCAATGGAAGAAGCCGAAAAGGGTGTTGAGCAGATTTCCGATGTTGTACAGTCGAACTCAGCAGCATCTGAGCAGTGCTCGGCTACCAGCCAGGAGCTTTCTGCACAGTCTGAGTCCTTGAACGAGCTGACTTCTGCATTTATCCTGAGAAACGATTGATCAGTATAAGTCAGAGTTTTGAATGAGAACCTGCCTTGCCATTCTATTTGATGGCAGGGCAGGTTTTTTATGATTATTGATAATTTTTTGCGGTTTAGCATCGTTGAAAAATTAAAAAACAGTGTTATAATAACGTTGTTACAAAAAAGAGGTATGTGAATGAGAACAGAAGCAAGCGGAGTGACTGAGGCATTAATTCAGAATGCTGAAAATGAGTTTTTAAAATACGGATTCAAGGATGCAAGTTTGCGAAGAATTGCATCTGCCAGCGGAGTGAGCACGAATTCCATTTATTCACGATTTGGTGATAAAGCGGGACTTTTTCGGGAAATTGTTAAAGAAGCGGCGGATGGAATGATGGATATATATCTGGATTGTATTCAGAATGCAGAAAAGGCATTAAGTGTTGAGCGTGCGATTCAGGAAGGGTCGGATGGAACCGATGTGGTGCTTAAGTATATTTACGAGCATAAGAAAGCATTTCAGCTTATTTTTTGTTATTCGGCAGGAACCGAGTACGAGAATTATTTTGACCGCCTTGCAGAGATTGAGGAGCGTTATTATCAGAAATTCGCTAGAAAATACTCCGGTGATGGGAAAAAAATCGATGATTTTTTTATTCATGTGCATTGCCGCACAGGATGGCAGTATATGTATGAGGTACTGACGCATGATAAGACTTATGAGGAAGCGTACAATTACATGAAAGACGTTCGAAAGTTCAACTATGCCGGCTGGCGGGCAATGCTTGGAACGGATGACTAATGGAATGAATTGGTTAATTAGCAGTATGTATGAATTTCAAAGCATACTGCTAAAAAATAAACTATTTGTTAGAATAAACTAACATATGTAAGGAGGAACTTCATGAAGGACAAAAAGCAAAGTGCAATGTCGAGACTGATGGATATGGCAGGAAATCACAAGTATTTTTCCTATGCATCCTGTGTCCTGGCTGCAATCAGTGCGTGGATCGCTTTGATTCCGTTCTATGATGTCTGGCGTATGATCAAGGAAATCCTTGAAGTGAGACCGGATTTTTCCAAGGCAACGCATATTACATCTTATGGCTGGCAGGCGGTAGGATTTGCGTTGCTTGCGATGGCATTCTACATAGCAGCACTGATGTGTTCGCATAAAGCGGCATTTCGTGTGCAGGCAAATATGCGGATGAAGATGATGGAGCATATTATGCGGCTGCCGCTCGGATATGTGGAGGCAGAAGGAACCGGCAAAATCCGGAAGGTCGTTACGGAGTCTTCCGCAGCAACGGAAACATTTCTGGCACACAATCTTCCGGACAAGGTAATCTCTAAGGCAACGCCTGTTGGTCTGCTTGTGATGATGGCAGTATTTGACTGGAGGCTTGGCCTGTTCAGTCTGATTCCGGCGGCGCTTGCGTTTCTCATTATGGGAACGATGATGATGGGACCGAAGATGGCGGAGGATATGAAACAGTATCAGAATTCGCTTGAGACGATGTCTTCGGAGGCTGTGGAATATATTCGCGGAGTGCCGGTGCTTAAGACATTCGGACAGACAATATTTTCGTTTAAGCGTTTTAAGGCAGCGATTGATGAGTATGAGAAGTGGACATTGGGGTATACAAAGTCAATGATGATTCCGATGATCGGATTTACGGTATTTTCAAACGGGATTTTTGCAGCGCTTATCATTGCGGCGTACGTATTTGGAGGAAATACCCTGACGGATACGTTTGTGCTGAACCTTATTTTCTACATACTTATTACATCGGTTCTGACCACAACTCTGATGAAGGTGGCGTATGCAGGGGAATCGCAGATGATTGTTGAGGATGCCTTAAACCGGATGGATGAAGTTCTGGGACAAGAAGAACTTCCGGATGCTGCAAAAGGAAAGAAGGTGAAGGACGCATCCGTAGGGCTGAAAGATGTTACGTTTGCTTATGATGATACGAAACAGAATGCAATCGATGGTGTTTCCATCGAGATTCCTGCTGGTGCACATGTTGCTTTGGTCGGACCCTCCGGTGGCGGTAAGACAACACTTGCATCTTTGATCGCCAGATTCTGGGATGTGAAAAGCGGCAGTATTACAATCGGTGGAGTGAATGTGAAGGAGATTAGTTCCGCGGATCTGATGAATCTGGTATCTTATGTATTCCAGGACAGTAAGCTTCTGAAGATGAGCATTCTGGAGAATGTCCGGATGGGGAGAGCGGATGCAACGGATGAGGAAGTGGTGGAAGCGCTTAAGAATGCCCAGTGTCTGGATATTATTGAAAAACTTCCGCATGGAGTCAATACTGTCATTGGATCTAAAGGGACTTATGTATCAGGAGGAGAGATGCAGCGGCTTTCGATTGCCCGTGCGTTCCTTAAGAATGCACCAATCCTGATTCTCGATGAAGCGACTGCGTTTGCGGATCCGGATAACGAGAGACTGGTACAGCAAGCGTTTGAGAATCTGTCTAAAGACAAGACGGTGATCATGATCGCACACCGTTTATCGACGGTAACAAATGCAGATCAGATTTATGTACTCAAAGATGGAAAGATTGCAGAATCCGGTACACATGAGAGATTGCTTAAGACGGATGGTATCTATTCGCATATGTGGAGTGAATATAATAAGTCTGTCAACTGGCAGGTACAAAGAGGAGGTGCAGACTGATGATCGAATATTTAAAACATAAATATGCACTGTCTGACAATGGTGCAAAGAAAATGGTAGGAGCATTTGCCGCGGTAACACTGGCAAATCTTGTACTGATGCTTCCGGTAGGTCTGCTTTATGTATTGGCTTCTTATCTGCTGGATGGTAAAGTGCCGCAGGATAAGCTGCCTTTTTTCATCGGGGGGATCATTCTCGTATTTGCATTGATGGCTGTCACAACCTATCTGCAGTATCAGGCGACTTTCTTTTCTACTTATGTTGAAAGCGGTATCAGACGTCGTGCGCTTGCGGAGAAATTAAGAAAGCTTCCGTTGTCTTTCTTTGGAAAGAAAGATCTGTCGGATCTTACGAATACCATTATGTCGGACTGCGCAAGAATCGAGACGGCAAGCTCGCACTGGATTCCGGAGCTGATCGGTTCTATGCTTTCAACAACACTGATTGTGATTGGTCTGTTATTCTTTAACTGGAAGATGGCACTTGCAGCAATCTGGGTGATGCCGATCGCATTTCTTATTGTACTTACTTCAAGAAAAGGACTCAAAAGCGTTCAGCGAAAAACGCTTGCTTATAATCTTGCCTGTCAGGATGGCATTCAGGAGGGGCTTGAGACCATCCGTGATATCCGTTCCAACAATATGACGGATAGTTACATGAAGGACCTGGAGAAGAAGATCAGGGATGTAGAGAAGAATGCTATCGTTTTAGAATTTAAGAATGCTGCATATGTCTGCTCGGCGCAGATGATTCTTAAGCTTGGAATCGGAACGGTCGCTTTGACAGGAAGTATTCTTCTGATCAAAAATGAGATCAGTATTCTGACGTTGTTTGCTTTCCTTCTTGTTGTGACAAGAATGTATGAGCCGTTGCAGATCGCATTACAGAATCTGTCAGCAATCATCAGTATGGATACGACCTGTGAGCGCATGGATGAAATTTTATCGCATGAGGAGCAGACGGGTACAGAGATTCTGACCAATCAGGGATATGATATTGTGTTTGATCATGTCGGTTTCTCCTATGAGAGTGGAGAAGAGATCCTCTCAGATGTCAGCTTTACGGCGAAGCAGGGATGTGTAACGGCATTGATCGGACCATCTGGTGGTGGCAAGACTACGGTGACAAGACTTGCAGCCAGATTTTGGGACTGTAATAAGGGACGAATTACGGTTGGTGGAATGAATGTAGCAGAGATTGATCCTGAGCGGCTATTGTCTCTGTATTCGATCGTGTTTCAGGATGTGACACTTTTTAACAATACGGTAATGGAGAATATCCGGATCGGAAAGAAGGATGCGACGGATGAAGAGGTAAAGTGGGCTGCGGAACTTGCCAACTGCACTGCATTCATCGAGAAGCTTCCGGACGGCTGGAATACGATGATTGGAGAAAATGGATCGGAACTGTCCGGTGGAGAGAGACAGCGTATCTCGATCGCCCGGGCATTCCTTAAGGACGCGCCGATCATTCTGATGGATGAAGCGACTGCTTCACTTGATGTGGACAATGAATCGGTAATCCAGGAGTCCATATCCAAGCTGATCGAGAATAAGACAGTTCTCATTATCGCGCACCGGATGCGCACAGTTGATGGTGCCGATCATATCGTGGTGCTTAAGGATGGTGTCGCCTGGGAGCAGGGAACACCGCAGGAACTGAAGGCAACGGACAGCATCTACTGGCATATGGTAGAAACGCAGCTTGTGACCGAACAGTGGAAATATCAGTAGAAAATTGATATAATGAGCGCGAAGACCAAAGTGAGCATGAAAACAAAACAGGACACACATGCTTGCATGATTGGCGAACGGCGAATCGTGATATATTGCGAAAGGAACATATCTATGGAACAGTCCAAACGAAATAGAATCATAGAAAAATTGATTGAAAGCCATACTACGATCTCCACGATGGAAAGCTGTACGTCCGGTTTGATTGCATCGATGATCACGGACACAGAAGGGGCATCCGCCATCTTTCCGGGTGGATTTGTGACGTATCTGAATGAGACGAAAATTCTTGTGGGTGTCGATGCACAGGTTATCCGAAAGTACGGTGTGTATTCGAGAGAGTGCGCCGAGGCGATGGCAAAGACGGTGCAGGAAAAGCTTGGCACGGACATCGCGATCGGAATTACGGGAACGACCGGCAATATCGATCCGAACAATGCAGATAGCGTTAAGGGGCAGGCATACTTTTGTATCGTGATACGGGATGTGGCATATTCTTATGAGATCAGAGAGGATGTTGCCGGAATGAGCCGGCATGAGATCAAGCAGATGTATGCAAACCGGGTGATGGAGAAATTGGACGGATTACTTTCAGATGATGCACGTACAAAATAATATACAAGAACATATGAAAAGCAAAGGAGCTTACTAGTAGTTCCTTTGCTTTTTTTATTTGTAAATACGAAGATAGGGAGGATACGATTATTAGATTAAAAGACACAGGATTAACAAAGCAGGACATTAAGAATCAGGTGGACGACATCATGCACACCTTCAACTACCCATATACCATTCCACAGGCACTGCTTGCTGAGAAGGTCTGTACTATACTTGGAATGGACAAAATCTTCTATCAGAACTCCGGTACAGAGGCCAATGAGGCAATGATCAAGATGGCTCGTAAATATGGAATCGAGAAATATGGTCCAAACAAATATCATATCGTTACTGCGAAAAACGGTTTCCACGGACGTACCTTTGGCGCAATGTCTGCAATCATGATCGAGCGGATCAAGGAGACAATTCAGGAACAGGTTGATAAATAAAACAAATAAATTGTAATGAAAATGAAACAATATATTTATTGATTGCTTTGAGACTTTTGTATATAATATATGTAAAAAGCAATGGGGGTGTATGTTATGGCAATTGCTGCGAATCTCTTACAAAGTCTTGTCCCGATTTCTCAATTTAATAAAGGTCAGGCAGCAAAGATATTTGACAGACTTCGTTCGGAAAAGGAACTTATTGTTTTAAAGAATAATCAACCTTCTGCAATTATTTTGTCACCGGAAGAATACAGAAATAGAAGAAGATTATTTTCTCCTATTAGAGGCTAATAAACGCTTAGAGGGTAATGAAGTAAAGAAGACTGTTTCATTCGATTCTGTAATGAAACATTTAGGAATCAGTGAATCAGAAATTTTAGATGCGGAGGATGTGGATATCGAATCTTATGAAAATAAAGTTTAAAGATTTGGGTATTAGGGTGGTTTATAAAGTCGAACGAGTAAGCGACATTATGAAAGTTATTGTTATTTCGGCGAGAACCGATGAGCAGGTTTACAAAGAAGCTTTAAAAAGAAAAGACAAGCATAGATTGTAATAGAAAAAAGATGGAGGACAAATAAATGGGAGTTCAGTCAATTGACGCAGAGGATGATCAGTTTGCATATCGTTATGATACACAGCTTCTGATCGATAAGAGAGACAAGGATCTTGACGAGGATGAGATTGCAGATTATATTACGGAGCATTTTGAGGGCAACAGTTTGATTGCTGCGGGAGATGAGGATTTGGTCAAAATTCATTTCCATACAAATGAGCCGTGGAAGATTTTAGAGTATTGTAACACCGTTGGTGAGATTTATGACATCGTTGTGGAAGATATGATTCGACAGGCGGATGGTAAGCAGGGCTGATAAAGTGGCAAAACACACTATTTTGGTGTATTCCACGTTGCGATTACACCGATTTCGGTGTATAATAATCGCTATGACAATAAAGGAGAGAATATTTCAAAATGAGTAAAGTTAGAACAAGATTTGCACCAAGTCCAACAGGAAGAATGCATGTAGGAAATCTTCGTACCGCATTATATGCGTACCTTATCACGAAGCATGAGGGCGGCGATTTCATCTTAAGAATAGAAGATACCGATCAGGAGCGTTACGTGGAAGGCGCAGTCGATATCATTTACCGCACACTGGCTGAGACAGGTCTCATCCATGATGAGGGACCGGACAAGGATGGCGGATGTGGTCCGTATGTACAGAGTGAGCGTCAGGCAAAAGGCATCTACTTAGAGTATGCCAAGAAGCTCATTGAAAAAGGCGAAGCATATTACTGCTTCTGTGATAAGGAGCGCCTTGAGAGTTTAAAGACAACGGTTGCAGGAAAAGAGATTTCTATCTATGACAAGCATTGTCTGCACCTGTCCAAGGAAGAAGTAGAAGAGAAGCTTGCATCCGGAATCCCATATGTTATCCGTCAGAACAACCCGACAGAGGGCACAACAACATTTGAGGATGAAATTTATGGCGATATCACGGTAGATAATGCGGAACTGGACGACATGATCCTGATCAAGTCGGACGGATATCCGACTTACAATTTTGCAAACGTTGTGGATGATCATCTGATGGGAATCACGCATGTAGTACGTGGTAACGAGTATCTGTCTTCCTCACCGAAGTACAATCGTCTCTATGAGGCGTTTGGATGGGAGGTGCCGGTATACATTCATTGTCCATTGATTACGGATGAGAATCATCAGAAGCTTTCTAAGAGATGCGGACATTCTTCGTTTGAGGATCTTGTGGAGCAGGGATTTTTAACCGAAGCAATCGTGAACTTTGTTGCACTGCTTGGATGGAGCCCGGCAGACAATCAGGAGATCATGTCACTCGACGAACTGGTTGCGAAATTCGATTATCACCATATGAGTAAGTCACCGGCGGTATTTGATTATACAAAGTTAAAGTGGATGAACGGTGAGTATATCAAGAAGATGGATTTTGACGCCTTTTATGAGAAGGCACTTCCATATATCAAGGAAGTGATCACAAAGGATTACGACCTCAAGAAGATTGCGAAGATGGTACAGACGCGTATCGAGATATTCCCGGATATCAAGGATCATATTGATTTCTTTGAGGAGTTACCGGAGTATGATGTTGCTATGTATACTCACAAGAAGATGAAGACGAATGCCCAGACTTCCCTTGAAGTATTGACAGAGGTTCTTCCGATTCTTGAGAAGCAGGATGATTACAGTAACGATGCACTGTATGCGACACTCCTTAAGTATGTAGAGGAGAAGGGCTGCAAGAACGGTTATGTTATGTGGCCGATCCGTACCGCAGTATCCGGCAAGCAGATGACACCGGGCGGTGCGACCGAGCTGATGGAAGTTCTTGGCAAGGAAGAGTCTCTGGATCGTATCCGCAAGGGAATCGAGCTTCTGAAAGCAGCACAGGCATAAAGACAGAGGTACTATGAATTACAGCAAATCACAGCAGGAGGCCATCCGACACAAGGATGGCCCGATGCTTGTTCTTGCGGGACCCGGATCGGGTAAGACCGCAGTTATCACCCAGCGAACCATCAATTTAATCGAGCAGCACAATGTGAAGCCGTCTAATATTCTGGTTATCACATTTACCCGCGCCGCGGCACAGGAGATGAAGCAGCGATTTCTGGCAGCAACAGGGACGGATCGTACACAGGTGACGTTTGGAACATTCCACGCCATCTTTTTTATGGTGCTTAAATACGCGTATCATTTTGAGAGCAGCAATATTGTTACGGATGAGCAGCGCTATCAGTTTATGCGTGAGATCTTATCGTATCATCATCTGGAGTATCAGGATGAGAACGAGTTCATCAGCGATCTGTTTGCAGATATCAGCAGAGTGAAGAATGAGCGGATTCCGCTGGATCATTTCTACTCAAGTCACTGTGGGGAGGATGTATTTCGCAAGATTTACCAGGCATACACAAGAAGACTTTCACAGAACCGGCTGATCGATTTTGATGATATGCTGACTTATACATACGAATTGTTCTCACAGAGAAAGGATATTCTATCTGCCTGGCAGAGACGCTATCCGTATATTCTCGTCGATGAGTTTCAGGATATTAATCAGATTCAGTATGACATTGTGCGTATGATGGCACAGCCGGCAGATAATCTGTTTGTTGTGGGCGATGATGACCAGTCAATCTATCGTTTCCGCGGTTCCAAGCCGGAGATTATGTTATCTTTTGATAAGGTGTATCCTGCGGCGAAGATTGTTACATTGGAGCAGAATTATCGCTGTACACCGGCAATCGTGGCTGCTGCTGGAAATCTGATCTCGCACAATAAGAAGCGATTTGATAAAAAAATCAAAGCGGAAAAAACAAACGGAGAGGCGGTACGCTTTTTCCAATTTGAGGATCAGAGGCAGGAGAACCAGTTTATCATTGAAGAGATTGCAAAGGCAAAGAGGGAAGGCGTGCCTCTTTCTGATATTGCAGTGTTGTTTCGGACGAATCTGCAGCCGCGGCTTCTGATGGAAGCAGATGATGTCTGCAAATCTTGCATTTACGACGAAGGACAGGATTCCAAATATCTATGAGCACTGGATCGCAAAGGATTTTCTGACGTATATAAGAATTGCGCAGGGAAGTACGAAGCGAGCAGATTTTCTGTCCGTCATGAACAAGCCGAACCGCTATATCGGGCGTAACAGTCTGTGCGAGCCGGAAGTGGCATTTGATGAGTGGATGAAGATGTACGATGAGCAGCCATGGATTGCGGAGCGAATTGAGAAAATGTGGCATGATACGAGAATTTTGAATTCACTCAGTCCGTATGCGGCAATCAATTTCATCAGGCGGGGGATCGAGTACGATGATTATATTGCGGATTATGCAGAGTATCGCAATATCAATAAGGAAGATCTCTACGAGGTGGCGGACGAAATCCAAAGTAGCGCAAAGGGATACAAAACGCTTGAAGCGTGGTTTACGCATATTGAGGATTATAAGAAGGAACTCGAACTTCTTGCGAAGAAGCGGGCAGATATGGGAGATGCAGTCACACTTGCGACACTTCACAGTGCGAAGGGGCTGGAATTTGAGCGTGTCTATCTGATTGATGTCAATGAGGGAATGACGCCGTATAAGAAAGCCGTGCTGGAACCGGATATCGAGGAGGAGAGAAGACTTTTCTATGTAGGAATGACGCGTGCAAAGGAGAAGCTGACGCTTTGTGCGGTCAAAAATATACGCAATAAGGAAGTGGACCTATCACGATTCTTAAGAGAGGCAGGGGCACAGGTTGATCCGCAATCAAATGACAGAGATCACAGTAAAGAGTAACAAGAAAAACGCCGGGAGCATATCGCTCCCAGCGTTTTGTCTTATTCGTCGTCTTCCATTGCATTAAACATATCATCATCTAAGAATTCATCGAATTTATCGGCCGCGATCTCGTATTCCTCATCGCCTTCGATCGGATCGATGCTCGGAAGTCCTTCTTCGTCTTCGGCGTAGCGGTACAGATATACATCGCCTGTCTCATTTCCCTGCTTATCAAGTGGCATTAAAGCGATATAATCGCGTCCGCCTGCTTCATAAATCGTAAGGATGGAGCATTCTACTTCGCCTTCGTCTAATTCTAATGTAACACGGATATCATCTGCTTCGTCCGGAGTAACCGGTGTTGCCTTCTCGTTATCTGCCATATTGTCCCCTTTCTGAAACGATTATTCATTGTTTTGTTTCATTATATAGAGTCTCATTTGGCTTGTCAATGAAAGCAGGGCGAAAAAAGATCGGATAAAGCGATATACAAAGACACCAAAAAAAGGTATAATCAATAAATGAGACTAAGACAGCATAGGATATGGCGGTAAAGAATGAATTATAAGATCAAAGAGGGAAATTACGAAAAACAGGGAGTACAGCAGCTCGGGAAGTGGACGATCTTCACGTTTGAGGGCGAGAAGGAGGACGATTGCAGCGTTGTACTTCTGAATAATGAGAAAGAAGTGGTGGAAAAAATTGAGGTTCCGAAGGAATACTGTATGGGATCACTCCGATCCGTTGCGGTGGAGAACCTTAAGACAGACGAGCTTCTTTATATGTTTGAAGTAAACGGTAAACGTGTGCTGGATCCTTACGCGCACAGGATTGTGGGACGTGAGGTCTGGAATGATGAGAAACGTATGCCGGATGCGGTGTATGGCGCTTTTGTGCCATACGGTTTTGCGTGGGGAGATGACCGGTCACCGGAGATCGACCGCTCACAGATGATCATGTACAAGCTGCATGTGCGCGGCTTTTCGATGGATGCGAAGGCGAGTACAACAAACGGAACTTTTCAGGCGGTCAGCGCCAGAATTCCGTATTTACAGGGAATTGGCGTGACAACGGTGGAACTTATGCCTGTGTATGAATTTGAGGAACGCATTTTCCCGGAGGAGAAGGTGCTGCCGGATTATATTCAGTGGGAAGCAGAAGACGCGGATATGATTGTGCCTCCGGAAGAGACCAAAGTTCTTCCAAAACTGAATTTCTGGGGGTATACAAAGGGTAATTATTTTGCTGTCAAATCTTCTTATGCGAGAAATGCTGCTAAGGCTTCGATGGAGTATAAGGCTCTCATCAGAAAGCTGCATCAGCATGGGATGGAGTGCGTGATGGAGTTCTTTTTCCCGGAAGGAACGGATCAGAATCTGATTCTTGCGGCGCTTCGTTTCTGGGTGAGGGAGTATCATGTGGATGGTTTTCATCTGCTTGGGGAGAACCTTCCGATGACCGCAATCGCGCAGGACAAGCGGTTGAGCAGAACCAAGATCTTCTATACGGATTTCGGTGATGCAGGGGAAAAGGAGCGCAGTTACCGCAATCTGTATGTCTACAAGGACGAATATCAGTATCCGGCGCGCAAGATGCTCAATCATTTTGGATATGATTTGGATGAATTCATTGATCAGCAGCGCAAGCAGGGGAGTGTGCTTGGCTTTGTCAATTATATTTCGGACAATAACGGATTCACACTTGCGGATTTGTTCATGTATAATGAGCGTCACAATGAGGACAACGGAGAGAATAATTGTGACGGAAATGCATGGAATTTCAGCAATAATTATGGCGTAGAAGGTCCTACCGCGAAGCGGTATATCAACCGTTTGCGCAAGCGCCAGTGGCGCAATGCGATACTGATGATCATGATGGCGCAGGGAGTTCCGCTTCTGTGGAGTGGCGATGAGTTCGGCAACTCGCAGGCGGGAAATAATAATGCTTATTGTCAGGATAATCCAATCGGCTGGATCAATTGGAAGAGGGAAAGATCGCACAGAGATCAGAAGCTGTTTTTCGAGAATGTGGCGCGTTTTCGAAGAGAACATCCGATTCTTGCGAATCCGATGCCTTTTCAGTTCTGTGATTATAAGGCGCTCGGCTGTCCGGATCTCTCGTTTCATGGGGAGAATGCCTGGATGATACGTCCGCAGGGGGGCGGACTGGCACTTGGAATGCTCTACTGTGGGGCATATTCTGTAGATGCAGCGTATCAGGAGGATGTATACGTTGCGTATAATTTCTCGGCCTCCGAGACGGTGCTTGCGCTTCCCGGTGTAGGTAAGACCAGACAGTGGTATCTGCAGATCGACAGTTCCGATGATAAGACACCGTATCTTGCAGAACCGAAGGTATGTGCAGAGGGTAACATCACACTTCCTCCGCATACGATCAGGGTGCTCGCAGGCAGGGAAGTACCGCAGCATAAGAAGAGAAAGGAACGAGGAAGTAAGGCAGGAATTTAAGACATGGGTAATGTATGGAATCATTTTAAAACAATTACAAGACATAAGAATCTGGTTATGGCTGGTTGCTTTAAGGTTGGATTGTATAAGCAGGGACTTCTTCATGATCTGTCGAAGTATTCTCCAACAGAATTTCTGGTCGGATGTAAGTATTATCAGGGAACGATGAGTCCGAATAACGCGGAACGCATGGACAAAGGCTATTCGTCTGCGTGGCTGCATCACAAGGGGCGAAATAAGCATCACTTAGAGTATTGGATCGATTATGCGGTAGGGGAGCAGAAAACCGGAAGCGTGCACGGCGGTATGGCTGGAATGAAGATGCCGCTTAAATACGTGGTAGAGATGTTTATTGACCGCGTGAGTGCATCGAAAAACTACCAGAAGGATAAATATACGGATCATAGTCCGATCGATTATTATGAGCATGGAAAGGATCATTATCTGATTCATGAGGACACAGAGGCGATGCTTGTGTATCTGCTTACGATGCTTGCAGTCCGGGGTGAGAAGGAGACATTTGCTTTTGTCAAGAATGAAGTGTTAAAAGGAAAAGTGCCTTATGACAAGGCACAACTTGATCCAAGGATCGAAGATCTGAAGAAAAATTAAGCATATAAAGTCGGAATGCCGGATGGTGTTCCGGCTTTTTTACTTAGCCTTGTACGTTTTTGTGGGGAAAAGCACGAGATCATGTGCTTTCTCATACAATATAGAAAGCGATGTGAAAAGGTGCTGCGTGAAAACATTTTTGGTTCCACTGACACCGGAAGAGGAAGCAGACTGCCTGAAACGATGGCAAAGCGGTGAGCGGGCGGCGAAGGAAGAACTGATTCTGCACAATATGCGCCTTGTTGCTCATGTGGCAAAAAAATATATAAGTTCGGGGGAGGACGCAGAGGATCTGATCTCAATTGGAACGATTGGACTTCTGAAAGCAGCGGATTCGTTTAAACCGGACTATGGAAGCCGGTTTGCAACCTACGCAATCCGATGCATTGACAATGAGATGCTGATGCATTTTAGGAGCCGGAAGAAGGCAAGAGGAGAGGTTTCTCTTTTTGAACCGATCGGAGTGGATAAAGAAGGCAATCAGATTCAATTGGTCGATGTACTTGAATATCATGATGTTAACGTCGTGGAGAATGTTCAGAAAAAGGAACAGATGGAGACAATCAGCAGAAATATTGGGCAGATTTTAAGCGAAAGGGAGTACTATATCATCCGCAAACGGTACGGATTGTTTGGAACAAAAGAGTGTACGCAGCGTGAAATCTCAGCGGAGCTTGGCATCTCCAGATCTTATGTTTCACGCATTGAGAAGAAGGCGTTGGATAAACTGAAAAAATTTGTGGTCAGTTCATAAAAATTTTAGATGAAAAAAGATGGATCTTGTGTTATGATAGATCCATCTTTTTTCATACATCAGTCGATGTGCATTCCCCAACCGTTGGAATGAGGTGAATATGTACAGTACAGTTAGGACTTCTATGCTCTGTGGTATTCATGCGATACCGGTACAGGTAGAAGTAGATATCAGCACAGGACTGCCTGCATTTGAGATGGTTGGTTATCTGTCTTCCGAGGTGCGTGAGGCGAAGGAGCGCGTGCGCACAGCACTTCACAATTGCGGAGTATCACTCCCGGCCAAACGCATTACGATCAATCTCTCGCCGGGAAATATAAGGAAGACCGGAACCGGATTTGATCTGCCGATTGCAGTGGCACTTCTCTATGCGATCGGTGTGCTTGAAGCGGAAGACAACAGCAACCGCGTATTTGTCGGAGAACTGAATTTAAATGGACAGGTACTTCCGGTTAACGGAATTCTGCCGGTTGTGTCGGATGGATTCTGTGAAGAAAACAAGAATGAATTTGTGATCCCGATGGATAATCTGGCAGAGGGAAAACTAGTGCAGGACGCGAAAGTATATGGTTTTTCATCACTTGAATCGGTAATCTGTTATCTTCGTGATGGAAGAAAAGAACAGCCGAAGGAGACCTCTTTTGTGGAAGAGAGAAAAGCGAATGTTGATTTTGCGGAAGTGAATGGACAGCCGTTTCTGCGGCGTGCAGCGGAGGTGGCAGCAAGCGGAATGCATAATCTGCTTATGGTCGGACCTCCCGGGGCAGGCAAGACCATGATCTCCGAGCGCCTTGCAACCATTCTTCCTCCACTGACAGAGGAAGAGAAACTGGAACTTTCTAAGATTTACAGTGTATGCGGAATGCTGAATAACCATAATGCGTTATTGCAGCAGCGCCCGTTCCGCAGTCCACATCACACGGTAACGCGTGCGGGAATCACGGGCGGAGGTGCTGTCCCGCGACCGGGAGAAATCTCCCTGGCGCATCACGGAGTGCTTTTTCTTGATGAACTGACAGAATTTGACAAGGCAACACTTGAAGTTTTACGACAACCGTTGGAAGAGAGGCAGATACATCTGACCCGTGCGCTGACAAGTGTGTGTTATCCGGCGGATTTCCTTCTTCTTGCGTCCATGAATCCGTGCAACTGTGGATATTATCCGGACATGCAGAGGTGCCATTGTACGCCTGCCACGCTGCGCCGATATTCGCAGAAAGTGTCACAGCCGCTCATTGACCGTATTGACATCTGTGTGGAGGCTCCGACGGTAACCTATTCGGAACTGACGGGAAAATGCAAAAACGAGGATTCCGCAACAATCCAGAAAAGAGTGCAGGCCTGCCATGAAATCCAGCAGGAACGCTTCCGTGGGGAGTCGTTTCATTACAACAGCCGGATTCCGGCAGCACGGATGGAGGAGTTTTGTCCGCTTGGGGACAAGGAACAGAACTACATGGAGCGTATGTATCAGAAAATGTCCCTGACTGCGCGCACTTACCATAAGATTCTGCGCGTGGCAAGAACAATCGCAGATTGTGAGGAGAGCAGACAGATCCATGTGCGTCATCTGAGTGAGGCAGTCTGCTACCGGAGTATGGATGAACGGTTCTGGGGAGGTGTGTGATGTATCGGTACTGGTTTGATAATATAAAGGGACTCACACCTGTCAAAAAGCGTATTCTCTATGAGACATTCCGTGAAGCGGAAATCCTTTATCATGCACCGGAAGATACGATCCGGAAAGTGACTGGTATTGAGGATCAGGATGTATTGGCAGTTACAGAGAGTAAAAGAAGCTGGAACCTCGAAGGTGCATGGATGCGCCTGCAGGAGAGAGGAATCAGTCTTGTGACATTGGAAGATGATGAGTATCCGGCTAAGCTTGCGCGAATTGTGGCACCGCCTTATGCATTGTATTACAGAGGACATCTTCCGGATGAATCACATAGATCTGTTGCAATCGTTGGCGCAAGAGGGCGAAGCGCCTACGGAAGTCAGGTCGCGCGGGCGCTGGCAAAGCGGCTGGCGGAATTTGATGTGGATATTATCAGCGGGATGGCGCTTGGCATTGACACGGACGGTCATATGGGAGCGCTTGACGGTGGAGGAAGAACCTATGCTGTGCTTGGATGCGGTGTGGACATCTGTTATCCGAAGAGCAATCATTTTTTATATGAAGAAATTCCTAAGGAGGGTGGCATCCTTTCGGAATTTGTTCCGGGTACACAGCCGCTTCCCATGCTTTTTCCGCAGAGAAACCGGATTATCTCCGGATTGTCGGACTATGTGATTGTAATTGAAGCAAGAATGAAAAGCGGATCGCTGATTACGGCAGATTATGCGATGGAGCAGGCGAGAGAGGTTTATGCGCTTCCGGGGCGGATTACGGACGAACTGAGTCAGGGATGCAACCACCTGATCCAGCAGGGTGCAGGAGTGATCGTAAGTGTGGATGACTTCTTAAAAGAAATGCAGCTTTCCGATGCTTCGACGGACATTCAGATGGACTTTCGGAAAAATCTTCTTGAAAAAGACGAAACGTTGGTGTATAGTTTATTCGATTTTCATCCCCTTGGATTGGGGAGTCTGGTTGAGAAAACCCCATACTCGCTTCTTGAGGTATTGGATATTCTTGAGCGGCTGCAGCAGAAGGGGTTTGTGAAGGAAACCATTCCGAATTTCTACGTGAAAACGATCTGATAGATAATAAAGGAGCATTTTTCTTATGGCAAAGTATCTTGTTATTGTGGAGTCGCCTGCGAAGGTTAAGACAATAAAAAAATTCCTGGGTAAAAATTATGAGGTTATGGCATCGAACGGACATGTCAGAGATCTTCCGAAGAGTCAGCTTGGCTTTAGTCCGGAAAATAATTTTGAACCGAAATATATTACGATCCGTGGAAAGGGGGAAATTCTTGCCAAGCTTCGTAAGGAAGTGAAGAAAGCGGACAAGATCTATCTTGCAACGGACCCGGACCGTGAGGGAGAGGCGATTTCCTGGCATCTGACCAAGGCGTTAAAGCTTGAGGATAAGGATGTCAGTCGTATCAGCTTTAACGAGATTACAAAGACTGCCGTCAAAGCATCGCTTAAGAATCCGCGTGAGATCGATATGGATCTTGTGGACGCCCAGCAGGCACGAAGAGTGCTGGATCGAATGGTTGGTTACCGCATCAGCCCGCTTCTGTGGGCAAAGGTCAAGAGAGGCTTGAGTGCCGGACGTGTGCAGTCGGTTGCGCTGCGTATTGTCTGTGACCGTGAGGCGGAGATCGATGCTTTCATTCCGGAGGAATACTGGTCACTTGAGGCAAGTCTTTTGCCGGAGGGCGAGAAGAAGCCGATTCTTGCCAAGCTTACGGATAAGGACGGCAAGAAGATTGAGGTTACGTCTGAAGCGGAAATGAATGCGATTCTTGAGGAAATCAAGGGGCAGTCATTCCAGGTGAAGGATATTAAAAGAGGCGAGCGCACCAAGAAAGCACCGCTTCCGTTTACAACGAGTACGTTGCAGCAGGAGGCGTCAAAAGCACTCAATTTCCCGATCTCAAAGACGATGCGTATTGCCCAGCAACTGTACGAAGGTGTGGATATCAAGGGGCAGGGAACCGTCGGTATTATCACATACCTGCGTACGGATTCTGTCCGCATTTCCGAGGAAGCGGATGCTGCTGCAAGAGAGTTTATCGGAACGAATTACGGAGAGCAGTATCTTTCTGCAGGAGAGGGAAGCAGAAAAAACGGTGCGAAGATACAGGATGCGCATGAGGCAATCCGTCCGACGGATATCAACCGTATCCCTTCCGATATCAAGGATTCGCTCAGCAGAGATCAGTTCCGCCTGTATCAGCTGATCTGGAAGCGTTTTGCTGCCAGCCGTATGGCGAATGCAATTTATGAGACGATGACGGTCAATATAGCGGTCGGATCTTATGGATTCCGTGTATCGACATCGAAGGTTGCTTTCGATGGATTTATGCTCGCATATACCGAGGCGGACGATGAGAAGGACACGAAGCAGGTTCTGCTTAAGGACATTGACGAGAATACGAAACTCTCATTAGTGGAGATGGATCCGAAGCAGCATTTTACCCAGCCGCCGGCGCACTTTACCGAGGCATCCCTTGTAAAGACACTTGAGGAACTGGGAATCGGACGACCGAGTACTTACTCGCCGACCATTACGACAATTATTGCAAGAAGATATATTACCAAAGAAAATAAGAATCTTTATGTGACAGAGATCGGCGAAGTGGTAAATTCCATCATGAAGGAATCTTTCCCTACAATTGTGGATGAACATTTTACTGCCAATATGGAGTCTCTTCTCGACAGTGTAGCGGAGGGCGCGGTTAACTGGAAGACGGTTGTCGCCAATTTCTATCCGGACCTGGAAGCAGCAGTGCAGGCTGCGGAGAAGGATCTTGAGAAGATTACGATCGAGGACGAAGTGACCGAAGAAGTCTGCGAAGTGTGTGGACGCAATATGGTCATCAAATATGGTCCTCACGGTAAATTCTTAGCATGCCCGGGATTCCCGGACTGCCGCAATACGAAGCCTTATTACGAGAAGATCGGCGTTGCATGCCCGAAGTGCGGTAAGGATGTCGTGATCAAGATGACGAAGAAGGGACGCCGCTACTACGGATGTATTGATAATCCGGAGTGCGATTTCATGAGCTGGGGACGTCCAGTTGCCAAGAAATGTCCACGATGCGGCGGTTATATGGTTGAAAAAGGCGCGAAGCTTGCCTGTGCGGATGAACATTGTGGTTACACGGAAGCCAAAGAGTCGAAAAGCGAAAAATAAAATAATGCAATTGCATGAAAAATATTGAATTGTCAGAAAAATAGTGATAAACTCATAGTTAAATCGAAACTTTTTGCCGGGATGCGAAAGTAGTCAGGAGGATGACATGAGTGTACAGCTTCTGGATAAAACACGTAAAATAAACAAATTACTTCACAATAATAATTCGTCAAAGGTAGTTTTTAATGATATCTGTGAAGTTCTGACCGGAATACTAGATTCCAATATTCTTGTGATCAGCAAGAAGGGAAAGGTGCTTGGATCGAGCGTCTGCAAAGGTGTAGACGAGCTTCAGGAACTGATCGTAGATGAGGTCGGCGGATTTATTGATCCTGCGTTAAACGAGCGTTTGCTCGGAATCCTTTCCACAAAGGAGAATGTAAATCTTGAGACACTTGGATTCGGAGAGGAGTCCAGACGGTATCGTGCAATCATTACTCCGATTGATATTGCGGGAGAGAGGCTTGGTACGTTGTTTGAGTATCGCAGCGAGAAGGAATATGACATTGATGATATTATTCTGACGGAGTATGGAACGACGGTTGTCGGACTCGAGATGATGCGTTCTGTCAATGAGGAGAGTGCGGAGGAAGCAAGAAAAGTTGCCATCGTGAAATCTGCGATCAGCACGCTTTCGTTTTCGGAGCTGGAAGCGATCACTCATATTTTCGATGAACTTGATGGCAACGAGGGAATCCTTGTTGCGAGCCGGATTGCGGATCGTGTAGGAATCACAAGATCTGTGATCGTGAATGCACTTCGAAAGTTTGAGAGCGCCGGCGTAATCGAATCAAGATCATCCGGTATGAAGGGAACCTATATCAAGGTCGTCAATGATGTTGTGTTCGAAGAATTGGACAAGCTCAAACGCAGTAAGGCAAAATAAGCAGTAAAATAAATCGAAGAAACTACCAAGGAATGGGGATTTTAAAGGGACTTATACAAGATATAGGTTCCTTTTTTGCTTACAAAATATGGCTTTTTTATGAAAAGCACTTGTATTTTGAAAGAAGTATACTATAATTAGTATGATAGAATAATTAGGGATACTAGATGAAGGGGGTTCTTATGCTCAGTACAAACGCTTTTGATTATGTCAATGTATTGGACAAGGCTGCGGATGCAAGCTGGAAGAGAGAGACGGTTCTCGCCAACAATATTGCCAATGTAAATACGCCCGGATATAAGCGGAAAGACTTAGACTTTGAGGGTGTCTTGAAGCAGGAACTCGGCAGATGTAAACATACGTCGCTCGATACGAAGATCGACAATCTGCATATGGATCATCTGAATCCTTCGGTATATACGGATCTGTCCAATTATTCCTACCGTCTGGACGGAAACAATGTCGATATCGATGTCGAGGAAGTGGAGTACGCATCCGAGCAGATTCGTTACCAGGGAATTACGGCAGGTATTAACAATGAGTTTAACCGCATGAAGACTGTGATCAGTTAAGGAGAGTAAGAAATGGGATTATTTCAATCGTTTAATATCAGCGCATCGGGAATGACCGCGGAGCGCTTCCGCACCGATATCATTGCGGAGAATATTGCCAATGTAAATACAACTTCAACAGAGAGCGGCGGACCTTACCGACGCAAGATTGTGACATTTCAGGAACGTGCGGTTACACCGTTTAGTCAGGTTTTCTCAGCTTCGAAGAATCCGGCAATCGGTAATGGTGTCAAGGTAACTTCTGTGCGTGAGGATACGGAGACGGATTTTATCAAGGAGTATGATCCTTCCAATCCGGATGCGGATGCGGACGGATATGTGTCTTATCCGAATGTGAATACCGTTACAGAGATGACGAATCTGATCGATGCACAGCGTGCTTATGAGGCGAATGCGACAGCTTTTGAAGCGAGCAAGAGCATGGCACAGACAGGATTGTCGATCGGACAGTAATCTATAGAATGAGGCTTTACGCCGGAAACAGAGAGGAAATATATGGATATTAATTCACTTGCGAGTGTGTCATCCAATTATTTGAATACATTTACGCCGAAGACGACGGATGTGAATACGGATAAGAACAGTTTCAGTTCCGTACTTTCCGCGGCGATGCAGTCGATCGATGAGACGAATGACTTGCAGAATACTGCAGAATCAGAGGAAATCCGTTTCGTGCTCGGAGAGGCGGACAATACGCACGATCTTCTGATCGCGGAGACGAAAGCAAACATTGCACTCCAGTACACCGTTGCGGTGCGTGATAAGCTGATTGACGGTTACAGAGAAATTATGCAGATGTCAATCTAAATAATCATTTTGATAATAGGATGGATTAGGTAGGAGAGGAACAAAAGAATGCCAGAACAATTGCAGAAAATCATCAACCGTGTGGTTGAATGGTGGAAGAAATTTAATACAAAGCAGAAGGCTTTAATGATCAGTCTGACAAGCATCGTGATCGTGGCGCTTGTGATTCTTGGCGTGGTGATGACAAGACCTACCTATACGACACTGATTGATTGCGAAAATGCGAAAAGTGCCAGTCAGGTCAAGGAAATCCTTGATGCGGACGGAACGATTGATTATAAAGTATCGAATTCCACGCATTTTGAAGTTAATGTCAAGGATGAGAGTGCAGCAAATATGCTGCTGGGATCCAATGATATTGCGACTGCAGGATACGATATTTCTAAGGCAGATGTCTCATCTGTTGTGGATGGAAGTTTTTCCCGTACAGAGGCAGATAAGCAGAAACTGAATAAGGCATATCTGGAGCAGAAGCTGCAGGAGGACCTTGCAGCAAACGACCTGATCAATTCTGCGAAGGTTTCCTTAGATCTTCCGACCGATGACGGAACTTTGATTTCCAGAATGCAGGAGGGATCTGCGAGTGTATCTCTTGATCTCAAGAGTGATATGGATGAGGATCAGGCGTATTCGATTGCACGTTTTGTTGCGACACAGATCGGCAACGAATCAACGAAGAATATTACGATTCTTGACCAGAAGACTTCAATGCTTCTGTATTCCGGAGCAGATCAGGACTCCGCTTCCTCGGTTGTTTCAACCAACCTGAGCACGAAGCAGAAGACACAGAACATGGTAAAGGATGAGGTTAAGAATGTTCTCGTGAAGTCCGGTATTTTCTCGGATGTGCAGGTCGGAATCAATCTGGACATGAATTTTGATTCGGTGAAGAGAAATTCGGTTGTATATTCCCATAATGACGGAATGGATAATGGTGAGATTACAAGCCGCTCGGAGTACCAGGCGGATGCCACCGGCGGACAGGCTGCGGTTCCGGGAACGGATTCCAATGATGATACACCAACTTATGTGACACAGGATGGCGAGATTACGGAATCTTCTGTGTCGGATGTTGATACACAGTATGCACCGAATAAGGAAGAAACAGAGACAATCAACAATGGTGGAACGGTTGATTATACAACGAGTTCCGTTGCCGTATCAGCGACCAGATGGGTTGTCTATGATGAGGATGAACTTAAGGCAAGCGGTCAGCTTGACGGAACGACGTTCGAAGCGTTTAAGGCGGCACACAGTGATCCGGTACAGGTACAGGCAGATCAGGAATATATTGATATGATCGCCAAAGCGACCGGTTTTGATACCAATAATATTTCTTTTGTCTGCTACGAGCGTCCACAGTTTGTGGAATCGAGCAGCAAAGGCATCGGTCTGACGGATATCTTACAGATCGCGCTTGCAGTATTGATCTTTGCATTACTTGGATATGTGGTGTTCCGAAGCACCAGAAAGCAGGTCGAGGAGGAAATCGAGCCGGAACTTTCTGTGGATGCATTGCTTGAGTCAACAGCAAATACAGGAGATGAGCTTGAGAATATCGGCTATTCGGAGAAATCAGAGACACGTGTTCTGATTGAAAAATTTGTGGATGAAAATCCGGATGCGGCAGCGTTGTTGCTGCGCAACTGGTTAAATGAGGATTGGGAGTAAGGTATGAGCGAATCTTATACAGGAGTGCAGAAAGCAGCAATTCTTCTCATTACGTTGGGACCGGAGAAGGCTGCTACAATCTTTAAGCACCTGAAAGAAGATGAAATTGAAGAACTCACACTTGAGATTGCGAATACGAGGAGTGTATCCCCGCAGACGAAGGAAGAGGTATTGGAGGAGTTTTATCAGGTATGTCTTGCGCAGCAATATATTGCGGAAGGTGGTATCGGATATGCAAAGGAACTTCTTGAGAAGGCTCTTGGAAGTGACAAGGCACAGGGCGTTATTGCCAAACTGACCGCTTCTCTTCAGGTTCGCCCGTTTGAGTTTGTACGCAAAACGGATCCGAGTCAGCTGCTCAACTTTATTCAGGATGAGCATCCGCAGACGATTGCGATGATTCTGTCATACTTATCGCCTTCACAGGCATCGATGGTGCTTAGTGCTCTGCCACCGGAGAAACAGGCGGATGTTGCAAAGCGTATTGCGTTGATGGATCGCACATCGCCGGATGTCATCAAGGAAGTAGAACGGGTATTGGAGAGAAAGCTTGCTTCTCTTGTTAATCAGGATTACACGATCGTTGGTGGTATTGATGCGATCGTTAATATCTTAAACAGTGTCGACCGTGGAACGGAAAAACACATTATGGAGTCTCTGGAAATCGAAGAGCCGGAGCTTGCCGACGAGATCCGCAAGAAGATGTTCGTGTTCGAGGATATTTTGTTACTCGACGACCGTGCAATACAGCGTGTGCTGCGTGATGTTGAGAATGGAGATCTTGAACTTGCCCTTAAGAATACATCGGAAGAGGTTCAGAATGTAGTATTCAAGAACCTGTCGAAGAGACTTGCGGCAATGATCAAAGAGGATATGGATTTTATGGGCCCGGTACGAATGAAGGATGTCGAGGAGGCACAGCAGAAGATTGTTGGTGTTATCCGAAAGCTCGAGGAAGCAGGAGATATCGTAATTTCCCGTGGCGGAGGAGACGATATCGTTGTCTAATTTATTAAAACAATGCTTTGTGGTGAATTCCACGCAGGGGAACAGAATTATCAATTCCGATCAGCATATGAAGGAGCGGATGGCGGGTGAAGGCCGGTCGTTATCGGAAGAACCGGAAGGAGAACTGACCGGTTCTGCAGATGCGGCGGAAGAGGAGAGCCTTCCGTCTTACGAGGAAGAAAAGGTTAAGCTGGAACAGCTTCGCAAGGCGATGATCGCCGATGCGCAGACGATGGCAAACCAGATCACTTCGACAGCTCATTCGGAGGCAAACGGAATCTTAGATGCTGCCAAGCAGAGCGCGCAGCAATTATTTGAGGAACAGAGAAAGCTCGGATATGAAGAGGGAAGACAGCAGAGTGAACAGGAACTGCAGGCAGTAAGAGGGCAGCTGGAACAGGAATATGAACAGAAGAAGGAACAACTACAGACGGAATACAATGAACGCATGGAACATATGGAGAGCGACATTGTAGATGCAGTGTCCCAGGTGTTTGAAAAAGTATTCCAGATACAGTTTTCGGATAAGAGGGAAGTGCTTCTTGCACTTGTGAAAAATACACTTATGGATGTGGATGCGGGCAACAAGGTGCGCATTCATGTCAATGAGGCGGATCATCAGATGCTGATGGATCATTTAGATGAAATCCAGAAACAGGTCGGCGGAGATGTCGCAATCGAGTTTGTTCAGGAGAATAAATTTGAGGACGGACAATGTCAGCTTGAGACGTCGTACGGCGTGTTTGACTGCGGACTGGACACGCAGCTTATAAATCTGATCAAGGATATCCGCTCATTAGTTTCATAACCGGGGTACGATTGACGTTGAGTGTAGCAGATAAGTATTTACAGCTTTTAGACAGACAATATTATAACAGTTACGGAAAGGTTGTTAAGGTTGTCGGCCTGACGATCGAGTCCGTAGGACCGAAGGCGCGTCTTGGGGATCTGTGCAAGATTTATCCAGATGAGGATCGGGAGAATCATGTGATCGCGGAAGTGGTTGGATTCCATGATTCCCAGCTTATTCTGATGCCGGTTGACAGCGTGGAGGGCGTTGGAGTTGGATGTATCGTAGAGAATACGGGACATCCATTATCTGTATTAGTAGGGGAAGAACTGCTTGGGCATACATTGGATGGTATCGGAAGAATCAGTGACGGGGATGTGGAGATCCACGGAGAATATTATCCGCTGGAACAGACACCGCCGGATCCGATGGAACGTGAGATTATCAGTGAGGTATTGCCGCTTGGTGTGAAGGCGGTTGATGGACTGATCACGGTAGGTAAGGGGCAGCGTATCGGTGTATTTGCAGGTTCCGGAGTCGGTAAAAGTACACTTCTTGGTATGTTTGCCCGCAATACAAAGGCGGATATCAATGTGATCGCCCTGATCGGAGAGCGAGGCCGAGAGGTGCGCGAGTTTATTGAGCGTGATCTGGGACCGGAAGGTATGGCAAGATCGGTTGTTGTTGTGGCAACTTCTGACAAGCCTGCACTGATTCGAAACAAGTGTGCAAAGACGGCAACAGCAGTGGCAGAATATTTCCGCGATCAGGGAAAAGATGTTCTGTTGATGATGGATTCTATGACGCGTTTTTCGCAGGCACAGAGAGAAATCGGACTTGCGTCAGGAGAACCTCCGGTAACAAGAGGTTATCCGCCAAGCGTGTATTCGGAGATGCCGAAGCTGTTAGAGCGTGCGGGAACCAATGATAAGGGATCCATTACCGGCCTGTATACGGTATTGGTCGATGGTGACGACTTCAATGAGCCGATTACTGATACAGCGCGTGGTATCTTAGACGGACATATCATGCTTGACCGTAAACTTGGACATAAGAATCATTATCCTGCGATTGATATCTTACAGAGTATTTCCCGTGTCATGAGTTCAATCGTAACAAAGGAGCATAAGGCACTTGCGGGAAAATTAAAAAATGTTCTTGCAACCTACAATGAGGCGGAGGATCTGATCAACATCGGCGCCTACAAAAGCGGTTCCAATCCGGAGATTGATTACGCAATCCGCAAGATCAAGGATGTGAATACATTTCTTTGTCAGGGAACGGATGAGAAGTTTGCTTTTGACGAGGAAATCAAGCTGCTTGCAGATGTGTTTGCAGATTAGGAAAGTGGTTGAGTAAGTTATGGCGAAATTTGTATATCGTATGCAGAATATATTGAATATCAAACAGAAACTTGAGACACAGGCACAGATGGCGTACAGTATCGCGAATCAGAGATATCTGGATGAGCAGAAGGTACTGCAACAGTATCTGATCCGCAGAGTCGGATATGAGAAACAGTTAAAAGAGGCTGTGCAGGGGAATCTGGATCTGCAGGAAGTTGCGCATGCACGTGCCAATGTCAATGATATGAAAACGATCGTGCGGCGTCAGATGATGAATGTTCATACGGCGGAGAAAGAGATGGAAGATGCGCGTGCCGCTTTAAATGAAGTGATGCAGGAGCGCAAGGTGCAGGAGAAGCTGCGGGAGAAAGCGTTTGAAGAATTCAAGCAGGAGCTCGCTGCAGCGGAGACAAAAGAGATCGATGAGCTGGTAAGCTATACATATAACAAATAGAGGAAAATTTATGCCATTTAAAAAGAAAAAGAATGAAACTGAGATGACAGCAGAACAAAATCCGCAAGAGGAAGAAGAGAAGGCGGGGGGCAAGCTGGTACTTGCTTTGGTTACCATCCTTATTATTGCAATCTGGCTCGGTATTATCGCAATTCTGATCAAGACGGATGTTGGCGGATTTGGATCATCGATTTTATATCCGGTGTTAAAGGATGTGCCGTATATCAATAAGATATTGCCGACGGTGGATAATTCCGATCTTCCGACGGAGGATACACAGTACCGGTACGGTTCTCTTGATGAAGCGGTTGCGCGGATCAAGGAACTGGAACTCGAATTGGACGGTGCGAAAGCAAACGAACAGAAAGATTCTGAGACGATTGACAATCTGAATGAACAGATCGATGATCTCTCAAGCTATAAAGAAGACGAGGCGGCGTTCGAAAAAGAAAAAGAAAAATTCTATGAAGAGGTTGTTTTTTCGGATAATGCGCCCGATATAAATGAATATAAGACTTATTATGAGAGCATTGATCCAAAGAATGCAGAAGTCTTATATAAACAAGTAGTAGAACAGATTACCTACGATGATGAGGTTAAAGATTATGCTGACACTTACTCCAAAATGAAGCCGAAGGAGGCGGCTGCCATCTTTGATACGATGACAGACAATCTTGGGCTGGTTGCCGATATTATGAAGAATATGGGCACGGAGGAGCGAGGCAAGATCCTTGGTAAGATGGATGCGACGACTGCGGCGAAGCTGACGGAAATCATGGAACCGACGAAGTAGGAATCTGTCAGATTTCATTTAGAAATCTGCTATGTCAAAGAAAGGAGGAACATATTTGACCAGTGCAAATGTATTTAATCTGGGTTCTGTAGGTCAGGGTCAGAATTTAAATGCAAATGCTGCAACAAGCAAAACAAAGGTTGAAAATTCAGGCGCTGCGGCTGCGTTTTCGTCGATTATGAATGGCAACTACTCTACAAATCATACTGCAAATACCAAAGATATTGTGCAGACATCCATTAAGACGAATGATACAGACCGCGCGCAGAATTCGTACACACAGTATTCCGGCAGAGATACGAAGATTGCTTCGGCAACGATGAATGACAAGATTAGTAAAGCGGCAGATCAGCTTGATGATTTTGATCAGAAGGTTGTCGCAAAGGTCGCTGAGGATCTTGGCGTGGATGAGGAAGCGGTACGGACTGCGATGGAAATACTTGGAATTACAGCCTTTGGTCTTATGGATCCACAGAATCTGGCGCAACTGACAGTAGAACTGACTGGTGCATCGACACCGGAAGATTTATTACTTCAGCCTCAGTTTGTTGATCTTATGCAGGATATGCAGAGCGTTTCCGGTGAATTGATGGATCAATTGGATCTGATGCCGGAAGAAATGCAGAAATTACTTGCACAGATGGATACGCTTGAAACACCTCAGGTGCTTGAGGATGCCTCTTTTGCAGAGGTTATGAATCAGGCGGCAGAGCAGAATGCACAACCGGATGTGACGGTGAATGCAGATAACGTTCAGGCGGATGAAATTGTGGATACAGATGCTTCAATACAGCCGGGGAATGCAAATGTGGCAGAACCGGTCGCTGAGGAAGCAAAACAATCCGGACAATTCAGTTCGGACAATGATGGCAGCAATGCAGAAAATCTGGCACAGCGTGAGAATGAAGTTCACACTGCAGATCGAACGGATGCTCATGTGACAGAACAGACACCGGAAATGGTGTTTACAACCGATCAGATTTTGAATGAAAGTATGGTACAGGCGGAGGACACTTCTTATCTGCCGATTGATACGATGGATCTGATCGAACAGTTTGCAGAGAATGTGAAGGTGACAGTGGCAGAGAATGCCTCATCGATGGAGATGCAGCTGAACCCGGAGAATCTCGGCAAAGTATATCTTCAGATTTCTTCCGAACAGGGAAGTGTCCGTGCACAGATCGCGGCGAGCAACGAAGCTGTTAAGGCTGCACTTGAAATACAGGTCGCAGAGCTTCGGGAGACACTCGAGCAGTCGGGAATCAAGGTGGATTCTATTGAAGTGACCGTTGCGTCACACGAATTTGAGCGAAATCTTGAACAGGGACAGAGCCGCGAGTTTGAAGAAGGACAAAGACAACAGGAACAGCAGTCACAGAGAAGAAACATTAATTTATCCTCGCTGGATGAGTTGTCTTCACTGATGACAGAAGAGGAAGCCTTAGTTGCCCAGATCATGAAGGACAACGGCAACTCAGTTGATTTGACTGCATAAGGAGGAACAATATGGCAACAACATATACCGCTGTGGTAGATAACGGTAAGTTGGTAACGGATTATCAGGCAAAGAAGAAGGCGGAAGAAGCCGATAAGAATAGTGGTTCATCCCTTGGGTATGACCAGTTTTTAACGCTTCTTTGTGCGGAAATGCAGTATCAGGATCCACTGGAACCAACAAGCAATACAGAGTATGTTGCACAGCTTGCTACATTCTCGCAGCTCGAGGCTACGTTATCCATGCAGCAGACACAGGAAAATGAGATGGCAAACGCTTTGGTCGGTAAACAGGTAATTCTGAAGGTTGCAGATGAAACGACCGGCAAGGAAAATTATGTCAACGGTAAAGTCGATTACATCATGTATCAGGAAGACGGAAGCGTTATGCTCAGCGTGAATAACCGTCTGTACAACATTGATACGCTGGATACGGTTGCAGATGAAAGCTATTATGAGGCGGTTACAACTGCGAAAACATTCAGTGATATGGTCGGTCAGCTTCCGGATATTGAGAATATTAATGAGAGCTACGAGAAGGCGATCCAGCAGATCAGGGATGTGTATGACGGAATGACTTCTTACCAGCAGAAATATGTGGACAGTGATGATCTGACAAAGCTGGAAAATTATGAGAAGCGTCTTGCGGAGATCAAGAAGGCACATGAGGGCGAAAGCGGCGAGAAGACAGACACGGATAATACGACAGATAACACGGAGAACGGGACGACCGATGTTGTAGACAAGACCGATACTGACAACGATGCGAATACGGATAACAATACGAATGCGGACAGCAAAACAGAGACGGAGGCGAATGCATGAATCCGATAGCCGGACAGTTTTCGTCGATCGAACAGGTCAGTGATCAATATTTAAATCAAAAAAATGTTAATCAATCTTCCAAAAAGTCCGATATATCATTTGAGGAAGTTTTAAGAAGACAACAGTCCCTGAGTACAACAGGGAGTGAAACGCTAAAGTTTTCAAAGCATGCCACGCAGCGACTGGAAAGTCGGGGCATCAGCCTGTCGGATGAACAGAATGTGAGACTGCAGAGTGGTGTGGAGAAAGCGAGCGCAAAAGGGATTAACGAATCACTGGTTCTTGTCGATTCACTGGCATTTATCGTGAATGTTCCGAACAAAACGGTTGTGACGGCGATGGATCAGACGGAAACACAATCAAATGTATTTACAAATATTGATGGCGCAGTAATTATGTAGCTGGACCTTATGGAAGCTACGGTTTCTGACTGACAGAGGAAACCAAAGGATGCCATCACAGGAGGTCAATGTACTATGATGAGATCAATGTACTCTGCTGTGTCCGGACTTAAGACACATCAGACAAGAATGGACGTTATCGGTAATAATATCGCGAACGTCAACACGGAAGCATTCAAGTCTTCCAATGTACGATTCAGTGAGATTATGTATCAGACGACAGCTTCTGCATCCGGCGGAAACGGTACAACCGGTATCGGCGGTAAGAATGCAAAGCAGATCGGTCTTGGTGTAACCACTGCATCGACAATGGTGAATATCACCGGTGCGGGTGCATCGGAGACGACAGGTAATCCGTTCGATTTAAAGTTTACGGACAGCCAGTCGACCAATTTCTTTATTGTAAGTGATGGAACCAATCGCTTTTTTACAAGAGCAGGTTCGTTTTATGTGGATGGTAACGGATATCTGTGTATGAGTTCGACCGGATATACGCTGCAGGGATGGCAGGTGGATCCGACGACAGGCGATATTCGTAAAGATATCGTATCTCCACTTCAGGTAATGTCTCCGCAGAACCAGACAGCAGCTCCGGAAGCTACGACAAAGGCTTATGTATCCGGAGTGCTGGATAAGAAGGACACGAACGTTACCAGTGAAGACGGATATACGGTGACACTGGGATTTTTCGATAATCTTGGATATTCCTATACGGCTAAGTTTGCAATCAAGCCGCGTGAGAATAGCACGGTGGATGGACAGTATCACATTACACTGACGGATATTATTGATTCGAGCAGTCGGTCGATTCTTGGAAATACAGATGCCGAGAAAAAGGCAAACATCAACAGTGTGTTCGGTAACGGATATGATATTGATTTCGATGCGAATGAGGGTACTTTCGTATCGATCGGTGGAAATAATAAGACGAGCCAGATGTTAAATCTGTCTGCTCTGAGAACCGGATATACAACAAACGGACAGAATGGACAGCAGAATGTTACCAGTAATTTTCAGAATATCGAGCTTGATTTCTCGAAATGTATGAACTACAACAACGGTGGAACTGCTACCTTTAAGATGTTAAAAGGTGATACGACAGGAGACGGAGCCGGAAAGAAGCTTGGAGCCTTAACCGGAATTACGATAGACCAGCAGGGCCAGATCCATGGTTCTTACGATAATGGTAATACCGTTCTGCTCGGACAGATTCCGGTTGCGCAGTTTGCGAATGCATCCGGTCTTGAGAAAGTCGGAAACAACTGCTACCAGACAACCTTAAACTCCGGTGAATTCGACGGAATCGGTGTGGAAGTCAGTGCGGACGGTAGCGCAATCAACTCCGGCGAGCTTGAGATGTCCAACGTAGATCTGTCCGGACAGTTTACGGATATGATCGTCACACAGCGTGGATTCCAGGCGAACTCAAGAGTTATCACTGTATCTGATACACTGCTTGAGGAACTGATCAATCTGAAGAGATAATTTATAAGTTGACAGAAAAATACATAAAAATGCGATGGGAGATGCGTTTTCGCCATTTCCCATCATTTTTTTACCCTTTTTACCAAAAAGGAAGTAGACAAGAAAACAAAAGTTTAGTAGAATTATATAAAAGGGTCATTAGGTCTATTTTGCGTTTTGACCGGATCCGTAATTTGTAAAATTGGAAGGTGCATTGTATGGATATAGCATCGTTGGGTGGAATCCTTTTTGGACTCGCAATGGTCGTATTTGGTATTATAAACAGTGGTGGCAGCATTGATGCGTTCCGGAATTTCATTGATATTCCGTCGGTCGCAATCACAATCGGTGGTTCGATTGGATCAACGCTGGCGTGTTTTAAGCTGCCAGCCTTTTTGAATGGTCTGAAATCCTTTATACTGATATTCAAGGAGAAGAAATATGATCCTTCTGAGATCATTAAGTCGATCATCGATCTGGCGAATGTCGGACGAAAGGATGGGCTGCTTGCGCTTGAGGAGGCTGCCAATGGTCTGGATGATGAATTCCTGAAAAAAGGTATTTTACTTGTTGTAGACGGAACGGATCCCGAACTTGTCCGGGCGATCCTTGAGACAGATCTGATGTGTCTGGAGGATCGGCATAAGAGTGTAATTTCTGTCTGGGAGAAATGGGCGGAGATGGGTCCAGCCTGGGGTATGATCGGAACACTGATCGGACTGATCAACATGTTACAGAAACTGGATGATCCGTCTGCAATCGGACCGCAGATGTCCGTTGCACTTGTAACAACACTTTACGGATCCTTGATCGCGAACTGGTTGTGTACACCGGTTGTGGGAAAACTGAATGCCAACAATAGTCTGGAAGTTGTGAGCAGACAGATTACGATAGAGGGTCTTCTGTCGATTCAGGCAGGTGAGAACCCGCGTGTCATTGAGGAGAAGTTAAAGTCTTTCCTTTCTCCGTCGAACAGAAACCAGATTGGTGGTGACAATGCCGGAGGTGAGGAATAATGCCGAAGAAGAGACCTGAGGATCCGCCGAAGGGTTCCCCGGCGTGGATGGCGACATTCTCCGATCTGATGAACCTTCTGTTATGCTTTTTCGTATTGCTTTTCTCTATGTCTACGGTTGATGCGGACAAGTTCCAGCAGGTAATTGCTTCGCTGCAGAGCAGTGTGAGTATCCTGCCGGCAGGTGGTGCAAGCATCGGAGATGGAGAGATGATCTCTGCCGGTGTGAGACAGCTGGAGTTTATGGATTCCTACTACAATGAAGTCGCCAATTCGGCAGCGGAAGACAGTAACAATCAGACGGAAGGCAAAGAAAACGTACAGGAACAGTACGAGAAACAGGGACTTGCCGAGTCGGAGAAGATGGCAGAGGAGATACAGAAAGCTTTAGATGCCTCGGAACTTGGCTCCAAAGTGGATGTGAATTTTAATGCGGAATATGTACAACTGAATCTAAACGGAGCAATTCTGTTTGATTCCGGTCATGCGGATCTGGTAAGCGGAGCGATTCCGATTGTTGATAAGATTGGCAAGGTACTTGAACAGTATGATGCCAATGTGATTGAGATTGAGGGACATACGGATAATGTGCCGATACGAAGCAACGGTAAGTTTGAAAGCAACGAGATCCTTTCCGTGTACCGGGCGCTGGCGGTTGCCGAGAGGCTCCGTGATCACACTTCATTGGATCCAAAATATATTAAGTTTGCCGGCCGCGGCGATTATGTCCCAATTGCGGACAACAGTACACCGGAGGGACGTGCACGAAACCGACGTGTAGAGATCAAGGTGTATAATTCTTATAATTCGAAGGTGGATTAGGAGGAAAGTTAAGTATTATGAAGAAGAATTTGATTTCAGTACTGATACTTGCATTGGTGTTTGCCAACTTTGTGCTGACTGCGATACTGATGTTTAGTGTGCTTCCAGAGACGAAGAAGGCGAATACACTGATTGAAAAGGTATGTTCTGCAATCGATCTGGATCTTAACAGTGGAGCGGCAAGTGGTGTATCCAATGTGCCGATCGATCAGCAGGATATCTACAAGGTGAATGCCGGAGAGAAGATTACAACGAATCTTGCAAAAGGATCTGACGGTAAGAATCATTACGCCGTGCTTAAGGTTTCACTTGTCTTGAATAAGAAGAGTGACAATTATGCGACGTATAACCAGGATTTCTTCACAAGTCAGGATGAGACGATCAAGAATGATATCATTCAGGTAATCGGTAACTATACCGTCGATGAGTTTGAGGCGAATAAGGACGAGGCCAAGGGAGAAATCCTTTCCGATATGCAGGAATTGTTTGGCGCGGATCTGGTAGTCGGTGTCAATTTCTCCGAATCGACATCTGAATAGAGAAGATTAAGAAGGCTAACCGGATTTTTCGGTTAGTCTTATCATGGTTGTGTAACAGGTGGTGAAAGATAGATGGGTGACGTATTATCTCAGAATGAGATAGACAGTTTGCTGGCAGCGCTTAGTACCGGTGAACTGGATGTAGAAGAAATTAAAGACAGCAATGAAAAACAGGTTAAAGAATACGATTTTGCCCGTCCTTCTAAATTTTCCAAGGAGCATCTTCGTACCTTGGAGATTATTTTTGAACATTACGGAAGATTGCTTTCCACAAATCTTCCAGTCTATCTGCGTAAAAATGTTCAGGTTGAGGTGATGAATTCCGAGGCGGTAACGTATTCGGAGTTTTCCAATGCTTTGTCGAATCCGGTGCTTCTTGGGATTATCAATTTTGCGCCGCTTCAGGGAAATATTATTATCGAGATGGCTTCGGCGCTCGGCTATACGATTGTCGACCGAATGCTTGGAGGCCGTGGAGATCCGATTGACAAGGTGAGGGAGTTCTCGGAGATCGAGCTTTTGATCATTGAGAGAATTATGATTGTATGTGTGAACCTTCTTAAGGAACCGTGGGAGAATGTGGTTGATATTCATCCGAGACTGGAGCGGATTGAGACAAATTCCCAGTATGCACAGATTATATCGCCAAGCGAGATGATCGCAATCGTGACGATCAATATGAAGATTGGCGATGTAGAAGGACTTATGAATATCTGTCTTCCGTACATTACGTTGGAAGATGTGATTGATAAATTAAATACCAAGTATTGGTATTCAAACATGCAGGATCAGGATGATAACAGTTACGCAGATGCGATTGAATCTTTGATCCAGCGAGCGGAAGTACCTGTGAAAGCGGTACTTGGCAACAGCGCAATATCGGTCAATGATTTTGCGATGTTGCAGCCGGGTGACATCATTAAGCTAGATCGCAATGTTGATGATGAGCTGGATGTCTATGTCGGCAATATTCGAAAATTTACTGCATTACCCGGTTCTTCGGGCGACAATTATGCAGTTAGGGTCACTTCGGTGATCAGAGAGGAGCAATAAACGTATGGATGGAATTTTATCGCAGGAAGAAATTAACGCACTGCTGAGCAATCCCGGAGGAGCGGGGGCTGCGACTGCAGAGGCGGAACTTTCAGAAGCTGAAATTGATGCGATCGGGGAGATCGCCAATATCAGTATGGGTACGGCTGCGACGACGTTGTTTTCTCTCGTGAATCGTAAAGTAGAGATTTCAACTCCGGTTGTATCTTATGCAACCTGGGATGACGTTGTGACAAAATATGAGAGACCGTGTGTGTTTATCCGTATTGCCTACACGGTAGGACTTGACGGAAGCAACATCCTTGTACTGAAAGAAAATGATGTTAAGATCATCACCGATCTTATGATGGGGGGTGACGGAACAAATACAGAAGGGGAACTCGGAGAACTTCATCTGAGTGCGATCAGTGAGGCGATGAACCAGATGATGGGATCATCGGCGACTTCTTTATCCTCGATGCTGAATAAGAAGATCGATATCAGCCCGCCAAAGGCAGATTTGATCGATCTGGCAGGAGAAATTGACGAGAGTGAGATTGATGAGTTCTTAACTGGAAAATTTGTCAAGATCTCGTTTCGTATGGAGATTGGAGATCTTGTGGACAGCGAGATCATGCAGCTTTACCCGATTTCATTTGCAAAGGAAATGTGTGCGGGTGTAACGCACAATATGGAGATGGATAGTAGCAGTATGAGGGAAGAACCTGCTCCGGCACCGGAACCAGCCCCGGCTCCGCAGCCTGCACCTGCTCCGCAGATGAATGCGCAGCCACAGATGAATATGCAGATGAACCCGGGAATGGGACAGCCGATGATGGGGCAGACAGTACCACCGATGGGTGGACAGCGTCCTCCGA
>ERZ860508.359-NODE-359-length-39462-cov-3.984216_pt1 | contig 39462 bp, 38 predicted proteins | sample MGYA00509976_ERZ860508 | MGnify/ENA primary metagenome ERZ860508 (study PRJEB30046, sample SAMN00715242) | human gut metagenome | study: EMG produced TPA metagenomics assembly of the A metagenome-wide association study of gut microbiota in type 2...
CGTCAGATGACGGGGGAATATTTCTCGTGGCTTTCGCATGATGATGTCTATTATCCGAATAAGGTGAAGCGGGAAGTACAGGCAATCCTCGCATCCGGGGATCCGATGAAGCTGGTTCAGTGTGAATATGACTTCTACGACGAGGCGACCGGAACCTATACACCGACGGATTTCAGTAAGACCTATACCATTGGGCAGTTAACGAATTCTGTGTTTAGTGTATTGCAGCTGCAGATCCATGCATGCTGCGCGTTGATCCATAAGTCACATTTTGACAGGGTGGGGATGTTTGATGAATCAAGACCATATACGCAGGATGTAGAGATGTGGTTTCGACTATTTCGAAATCAGAAATCTTTATGGGTAACGGAACGCCTATATAAAGTGCGTGTTCATGCACAATCAGATTCCAAGCATTATTATGATGCATGGAATAAGGAAAATTCGAAATTGTATTTGATGATGATGCAACAATTATCTGATGGTGAATTGGCAAAAATGTATGGAACCGCAGAGACAGCCCTGTGCAGAATTATTGGATTAATTCGTAGCAGAAACGGAATCGAAGAGGCAGAAGCATTAGAAAATCGATTTTATACATGCATTAGAAGATCCTCTTCTTGTGAAAGTGATGAAGCATTTCAAGAATATTTGAATGAATTGACGGGAAATAAAAAGAAAGCGATTGTTCTATTTGGCGCTGGACAGTATGGAGTTCGAATGTTATATGAAATGAAACATAGGAATATTGCAGTTGATTATTTTATGGACAACAATCTGGCAAAAGAGGGAAAAATCGTTGATGGTATCATGTGCCATCAGTTATCATTTTTCCGTGAAGAAAAAGAAAAATATTTTGTGATTGTAACACAGAGAATGTGTGCGGACGCGTTATTGCAGTTGAAAGAAGAAGCGTTTCCGTATGTAACAAGTAGGCAGGCTTTGGATGGTGCTTTATTAGATTATGCACCAAGACGATAGAAAGTTGACGGATAAATAATATGAAGTGGACAAATAAAGGACATGAATTTGATCATGTATATGAGAATTTGAAAAAGAAAAAATCTTTTTACTTGTTTGGAGCAGGAATGTATGGTCAGGCAATGTATGAGGAGCTGACCAAGCTGGAGGTTGATATATTAGGTTATATAGATAATGACCAGACAAGACAGCATAAGGTTTTCAATGGCAAGCAGATCTATGCATTAGATGAGATTGAGCTAAAAAGGGATGAAGCAATTATTGTCTGTGTAACCCCTTTTTCGAGAGGCCCAATTATGCAGCAGCTTCAAATAGCACAATATGTATATAATGAAAATGTATTTACTATGGAAATATATATGTCATTAAAATATGTATATGAGCTTGATAAGATGTATATATCCTCCATTTCATTTTTACCAAGTACACGTTGTAATTTGAATTGTGAGGCATGTTTGAATTTCACTCCATATATTAAGCATCAGATGATACGACCTTTGGATCAGGTAAAAAAAGATATTGATATATTCTTTTCTGTTGTGGATTACATTATGTTGTTTCATATTAGTGGTGGAGAACCTTTTTTGTATCCATATCTAAAAGAGTTAGTGACTTATATAGGTGAAAATTACAGAGATAAAATTCATTTTCTTCAAACGGTTACGAACGGAACGATAGAGCTTAAGGATGATATTCTTGAAGTTCTTGCTAAATATCAAGTAGGAATTACAATTGATGATTATCGTGATGCCGTTCCGGAAAAGAGAGAGGCATTTGACAAGGCATTAGCCCAGGTAGAAAAATACCAGTTACGCCATGATGTGAATAAAGTGGATAAATGGATTGATCTTGCACCAACCAAGACCGATCATAGTGATTGGAATGAATGGAGATTGATAAAGCATTTTGAATCTTGCCATGAACCATGGCAGGAATTGCGCGAGGGAAAACTATACAGTTGCAATTATGCAAGTTATGCAGCAGTTGCCGGTCTTGTTGAAGAAAACGAAGAAGAAAACTTTAAGCTAGATACCTATACGAAGAATCAGATGAAAGAGCTTATGGAATTCCGACTTGGATATAATACTAAAGGATATGTGGAATTCTGTAAGAAGTGTGCCGGTTTTGTAGATATTAATCCATATATTGTAGAGCCTGCAAAACAGAAGGAGAAGTAGTTATATGTATTGGACAAATCCTGGGGATGAATTGTCAGAAAAATATCATAGGATAAAATCTTTTTATCAGGATAAGGAGATTATTATCTATGGAGCCGGGATGATGGGCGGTCGTATCGATGATGCAATCAAAGCACTTACGTCCATGAATGTCAGAGAATTTTGGGATAGGAACCCTCAAAAAAGAGAATATAAAGGAAAACAGGTTCGGCATTTGGAAGAAATTGCATTTACTCAATATGATGTCGACCATGTACTTTTGGTTATTGGATTACCAGACGAAATTGGCCAGGAGGTTCGAGATAATCTTGTTGCACGCTTTGGAATTAAACAGTGTTATTGCAAGTTGTATACGGAATTTGTTATGCATGATTTCCCAATTATTGCGCTATATGAATATGACAAGGTGTTTTTGGATTCCATATCGATGATTATTACCGAGCATTGCACTCTAAAATGTGAAAAATGTGCAATTATGCTTCCTTTTTTCAAAGAGACAAGTCAGTATCCGAAAGAAAAATTGATGCAAGAAGCAGATGCATTGTTTGATAAAGTGGACTTCATTGGAAACTATACAGTTACAGGCGGCGAACCGCTTTTAAATCGAGCATTGCCGGAACTACTTGCCTATATTGGAGAGAACTACCGGGATAAGATTGGTAGCTATAAGATTATTACAAATGGAACGATTGAGCCGTCTGCAGAGTTAATAGAAATTATGCAAAAGTATCATGTTGCAGCCGAAATTAGTGATTATACGAATAGTGTTCCACAGTTAAAAGAAAAAATAGAGTCTGTAGTAGACAAGTATCGCAAAAATAATGTACAGACCTATTTTTTATCTGCGGCGGAGTGGGTAGATTTTGGCTTTGATACAGTACAAAACAATTACACGATTGAAGAGGCCAGAGCCTTCTTTGATTATTGTCACACCCGTTGTCGCGGGTATGTAGATGGAAAAATCCGTTATTGCATTAATGCATTTTTTGCGGAGAGAACACTGCAGGAGACAGAAGATATCAATAATATGTTTGATGTCATGCATATGGAGAATACAGAAGAGGAACGTAGAAAGTTAGTGGAATTCGATTTGGGATACAATGAGAAAGGTTTTTTGTCAATGTGTCAGCATTGTAATGGAACCGTGGAGATTAACCAGCATTTTATTGAGGTGGGGAAACAATGTCAGAACCGTTAGTATCTGTTATTATACCAGTGTATAATGGCGAAAACTATTTGAAACAAGCGATTGATAGTGTTTTAAATCAAACGTACAAACAAATAGAAGTTATTGTGGTTAACGATGGATCTACAGATAACGGAGCAACGGAAAACATTGCGTTATCCTATGGAGATAAGATTCGCTACTTCTATAAGGATAATGGTGGGGTAGCTACTGCATTAAATTATGGGATTTCTCAAATGTCCGGAAAATACTTTGCATGGTTATCTCATGATGATATTTTCTATCCGGATAAGATTAGAATTCAAGTGCAAATTTTGATGGATACAGAATATCGAATGACCGCTTGTGCATATGATATATTTTGGGATAATGGTCGGAAGATTGCTGTTCCATTTGTTGATTTTTACGGAAAAGAAAATACAGAAAAAAGCGTATTTTCTGTAATACAGTCATTAATCCAATTTGGTGGAGTGCTATTTGATAAAGATATTTTTTATGAATATGGTACTTTTCGAGAAGATTTAAGGACAACGCAAGATTATGAATTCTTATTTAGGGTACTGAGAAAAGAAAAGTGCGTTTTTCAAAATGAGTGTTTATATGGGATTCGTTATCATGATTCACAGGGAAGCGTCACTATTGGTAGTGTGAATGTTGACCGAGATGAAATGTACCAAATGTTTATGAAAAAATTAACTGATTTTGAAAAGGAGTATTTGTATGGGTCGGTGTATTGCTTCTACTATCAAATGCTATTAAGGGTTTGGCCGATGCCGGAGATCGATGAAGCAAAAAAAGTCTGTATTGAAAAACTGAATGAATATTCAGAAGATAGCATGGATACAAATAATTTGGAAGATGTGTACATATATGGAGCGGGGGCATATGGAAAGAGATTGCTGTTCGACTTAAGATGCAGAGGCAACAATGTCTTAGGTTTTATTGATGGTAATTCTTCTTTGTGGGGAGTTGAGATTCAAGGGGTGAAGTGTTTTCCTTTGGTGAACTTTAAAAATCAGAAACAAGTTCATATAATTATTGCTTCCATTTATCGTGAAGAGATTAGAGAACAATTGTTGGAATTTGGAATGACAAATGTTTGCTATAAAGAAGAATATGAACAACCGTTAATAAAGCACTCTCCAAATGTTAATAAGATAATGACGGTGATAAACGAATATGAAAAATGTGGATGGTAAGAAATTTGATAATTTCATATCTTTAGGATTTAATTGTGGAGTAGCATGCGCACTTGAGAAGTATGGACTCAGGGGAAAGAGAATGCCATTTGATTGGTACATTTCAGATTGGATCGGTGTGGAAACTTGCCTTAAAACAGAATTTGACGGTTTTTTACAATTGGAAAACTGTGACATGGAGACAAGAGGTCAGTTTGTAGATCGGAAATTCAATTTTCTTTTTCCACATGAGTTAGTCGCAGGAGAAACAATTCAAGGTAAGTATATTGAAATAGTGAATAAGTATAAAAAGGATATTTATAATTTTTATGAATATATTACAAACCCGACTTGCTTTATTCGGGCAATCAAAAATATAGAAGAATATAATTATATTCTTAAGACACGAAGTAAAATAGTGAGTATTATCAAAAAATATAATGTCGACAATGAGATTATTTTTTTGCTTCAAGACAGTGATGCAAAAAAAATAAGTGAACAGTTACAGGATTGTTTTTATGTGGTACAAGATTATTCAAATGAGCAATGCGAAAAAGATAATCTGTTTGATATAAATAACGAATTGATTGGATATTTGGTAGAACATTCTGATGAAATGCGACGTACACAGAATATTGAGTTTTCTGTTAAGCGGGTGTGGAAGAAGTTTGAAAAATATTACTCGAGATATAATATACTTAATTTGATATATGAATGTTCGATAAGTCGGTTGGAGCAATATTTGGAGAAGAGACATTGGCAGAGTGTGGCTATCTGGGGGGGCGGGAAAATTGGTGTTGCCCTAAAATCTTTAGTGGATCAAACAAATGCTACTGTATTGTACTTTGTTGATTTGTATTGTGAGCAAGAAGAATGTGAAAGCTTGCGAATATATGGTAAAGAGGAACTGCCATATGTTGATTTGATTATTATTACTCCAATTTGGGATGAACATGAGGTGATTAACCTGCTTGATTCCATGAATATATATGGCAGTAGTATAATATGTGTGGATAGATTACTTAAGGAGTGTAAAAGGTGAACGAAAGAAAATTATATTGATGCAATGATGCGTGTGTTTGAGGATAATCAGAAACGACGAGGGGCGTGTTGTGGGTGTGAACTTTTGGAACAGGTTCCGTTTGAAGAATGGAATGTAGATCAGGTTAAAATAACAAACATAGTATGGAATCATTTTATTTTAGAGGATGCAATTCGCGTTGTGTCTATTGCGGGGACCGTAATAAATTTAAGAAATACTATGAGGCGATAAAAGTATGTATTTGGGGAATGGGAGCTTGTGGTAATGAGTTGCTTGATATATTGGAAAAGAGAAAAATTCAGGTTGAATGGGTTGGGGACAATGCAGTAAATAAGCATGGAAAAAGCTTTCGCAATATACAATGCTTTTCGTTAGATCAATTAGTAGTTCAGGCTAAAAAAGAAACTTCGGTATGTATATTATTAGCAATCAGTCATTATGGACAAATTTATTCTGATTTGATGAGAAACTTGCCGAATGCAGAGATCCGTGTGATTAATGTACTTTGATGTTATGTAAAGTTATGCGTTGATGGAGTTCAAAAGATGAATGAAACAAAGATTTGTATCTATTGTTTGGGTGAGTATGGCATCCAAACATACTATAAATTAAAAGAAGCAGGAATTCAGATTAATTATTTCGGAGACAGAGATAAACAAAAGCAAGGTTATGTTTTTGATGGATTATATTGCTTATCTTATGAACAGGTTTCAGCACTTGATAAAATAACAACAATCCTTATTGTTGCTGTTAAGAAACCTGATGGATTGATTGATGATTTTAAGCGTATGGGGTTTGTACACGTTTATACAAAAGAACAGGGAATTGCACGATTGTGCAATGGTAAGGAATTCAATAAAAAACCGATGGATCAAATTGAAAAAATACGACAGGTAAAAGAACTACTAACGGATTGTTTTTATAACAAGAAAATGAGTTGCGGCAACTGTCATATTAATAAAGATTGTGCGGATATGATGTCAGATTTTCTTAAAAGAAATACTGATTAGAGCAAGGATAAGATGGAAAATTGTATGAATGTACTAGAAGTGAATTTTGCGGATAAAGTGGGACATATTTTTAATGGATATGATTTACATAAGTCGTTGATTGATAGGGGAATCAATGCAAAACAGGTTGTTATAGATAAAAGGACGTTGGATGATTCTGTTATAAAGTTGCATACAGATATGATTATGCATCAACAAATTCGTGAAATAGAAAAGCAATATTCTATAAGTAATTTGCTGTATCCATATGGAACAGAACTTGAAGGGTTAAGAGAATTTCAACAAGCGGATATTGTTCATTATCACATATTGCATAATGGAATGATATCTTTATTGGATTATCCTAAACTGATGAATCAAAAGAATTCTGTGTGGACAATTCATGATCCATGGATACTAACAGGATGCTGTATATATCCGTTAGAATGTGAAAAGTGGAAGAATGGGTGTGAAGAATGTGAACGTTTTAATGATCCTAATATGCCTATGAACTGCGATAATGCAGCGTTTATGTGGCAGACGAAAAAAGATATTTTGTCACAAATTAACCCTAATATAGTAGTTTCATGTGATTTTATGAAAGAATATTTAGAGCAAAGCCCATTAACAAGGCATTTTAATCATATTACGATTATTCCCTTTGGAGTCCAGATACAAAAATATAACATAAACCAAAAGTCTGAAACAAAGAATGTTTTTTTCAAGAAAAAAGAGAGTATAACAATTGGTTTTCGGGTAGAAGCAAATTTTATTAAAGGAAATGAGTATTTGTTTGATGCTTTGAGAAAAATGAATCGAAGGGAAAATGTAGAACTTATTTGTGTGGGAAGTGGTCAAATACCACAAGACATTAAAGATAAATTTGGCACCATAGAACTTGGGTGGATTGATAATGAGGATGAGATGATAGATTTCTATCTTGCTGCGGATATTTTCGTGATGCCATCTTTGGCGGAAACGTTTGGCTTGATGGCGATTGAAGCTATGGCATCAGAATGTTGTGTTGTTTGTTTTGATAATACTGTACTTGAGGAAATTACTAATTGTCCAGAGTATGGGATTGCTGTTAAATATAGATCAAGTGCAGAATTATGTAAAACAATAAGTTCTCTTATTGAACATCCTGAAGAAATAGTGACAAGAGGAAAAAAGAACCGTAGGTATGTAGAGCAAACTTATAAGTTTGAAGATTATGTTGAAAATCATAAAAACTTATACGAGAAGATAAGGAAGGAGCAGAAAATATAATATGATAAATGCTAAAATACCTAAAGTAAGTATAGTAATACCGATATATAATGGCTCTAATTATATGAGAGAAGCGATTGACAGTGCGTTAAATCAGACATATCAAAATATTGAAGTGATTGTTGTTAATGATGGTTCTAGTGACAATACGGAAGAGATTGCATTGTCTTATGGTGATAAAATACGATATTATAGTAAAGCAAATGGTGGCGTATCTACGGCATTGAATTTAGGTATTCAAAAAATGACAGGAGACTATTTCTGCTTTTTGCCGCATGATGATGTGTTTGCATTGGATAAAATCGAAAAGCAAATTAGGACCATTAAGGAATCAAATCAAGATGAGGCTATTGTATGGTCCGGATGGGATATGTATATACAGAATGAGCATAGATATAAAAAAGTAATTATGCCATATGAAAATGCAACGATTGAAAATATGACAAAGGGAATATATCCAATGCTATTTAGTTTGATAACAATTGTTACTGTATTGTTTCCTAAGAACTATTTGGATAAAACTGGAGAATTTGATCCTACATTATCAACAGCTCAGGATTATGATATGATGTTTCGGACATTTGAAGGACGAAATACAATATACCTTGAAGAAGAATTAGTCCATTATCGTTGGCATTCCGAGCAGGGGACGCAGGAGGATGAACATTTTATACAGAACTGTAAAGACATGGCTCGAAAGATGGAGCAACAAGTGTCTGATAGCGAAATTCAACGGTTGTTCGGAAATAAGTACTTTTTTTATTATTGTTTATTAGATCATTACAAACAATTGAAATGGGACGATTGCTATGAAGAATTATTCCACAAGTTTCTTTTAGAGCAAAATTCTATTATGGAAGAGGCAACTCGAATACAGGTATATGAGTGCTTGGGGATGAACTCTGATGATGAGCTAATTCTTTATTGTGCTGGTGGAAATGCCAAAAGGTTACGTCGATACTTGGAACAAAGAGGAGTCGATATTGATGGGTATTGTGACGGAAGCAAGAAGCTTATTGGGACATATATAGATGGGAAACGATGCGTTGCACGAAATGCTGTGAATAAAAATGCGGTTATTATTGTAACGAAGGATGAGCCGGAGAATTTAGTAAAGGAATTGAAACAGGAAGGATTTGAGAATGTTATATCATTTAAGGTAATTGGACCACGGATATATTCTGTAGTACCCATTAAGGAGAAAGCAATTGAGAGTTGGAGCAAGATGTAACAAAGTCATAGTTTGGTATAAATTAAATACTATAATATCCGATATATAGAATATGGCGAAAAGGACTTTGCTAATATTCAGAAACAGTTAGTAAAAATATAGTTGCAGTCCTATGAATTAGGACTGCTTTCTTTTTGGAGGAATATATGTATGGAGTATAGCGGTACATGGAAGGAAATATGGACGCAAAAGGGAGCAATGGAAGGAACGAAGGAAGATATCCGTGTTTTTGATGGTTGGGAAAAATCTACTGCAGATATGAAAGAGACAGCAGATAGAATTATGGAAATATTAGATATAAAGCCTACGGATCGAGTCCTTGAAGTTGGATGCGGGGCTGGTGGTCTAGCTCAATACATGGATTGCGAGTACATAGGAATTGATTTTTCCAAGACGTTGGTGAACCGATGCATGGAGTTTTATCAGAAGAGTGCTGTATATTCTGAGGCAAATGATATTCCGTTTAAGGACAAGTATTTCGATAAATGTTTTTCGTGGGGAGTATTTTTGTATTTCCCTTCAAAAGAATATGTAGATCAGGTTATAAGTGAAATGAAGCGTGTAACAAAGAACGGAATTTTTATCGGGGAGTTGCCAACTGTTTCACATGATTCTAAACATATGCTGTATCAGCCGGAGCAATTTCAAAAATGTGGATTTGAAACAATGCGTGGCTGGTCAGAGCCATATTGTGATATTCGATTTAATGCGCTGTGGGGAGGAAAATAAATGAAGCTGCTGATTGCAGGAGCCGGTATCAGAGGCAAGAGAATTCAAAAGGAATTGCAATTATACGATTTAAAAGCAGAGGCTTTTATTGATAGCGATAAGAGTAAATGGGAAAAGCAGATAGACGGAATCATGTGTTATCCGTTAGATTATTTCGTGTCACAGGAACAAGCGTGCGTGGTGCTGGTTTCACCGGAACATCCGGATGATTTGTATATAACTTTATGTCAGCATTATAGTAATGTCTTGAAACCGGAAGTGACAGAATTAATACTTAATAGCTTTTATAATGCAGGTTATGAACATTTTTTCCCAATCGCACATTTTTATAGTTTGTATCCAAATGCCAGTGATATTTGTAAATTGCCGGATTATGCACGATTGGATGAAATGGGAAAAGTGAATATTCCGGGGATTGATTTAAACCTTGATGTTCAAAAAAAATATTTGGATAGAATGATGGATTTATATCCATATGTTTTAAAATGGAAAAATATGGATGAAACGTCTGATTATAGATTTCGTATGGACAATACCTCGTTTACAGATGGAGATGTAGTTGCGTTATTCTGTATGCTTAACATTTTAAGACCCAAGCATTGGATTGAAGTCGGAAGCGGATGGACTTCTGCGCTTACTTTAGATGTAAATGAATATTGTTTAGATAATACAGTAGAGCTCACTTTTATTGAACCATATGCAGACACCTTAAGAGAGGTGATAAAGACGTCGGATCACATTCATCTGATGGAAAAAGGACTTCAGGAAATTGAAATAGATTTTTTTGATCAATTAGAGGATGGGGATGTTTTGTTTATCGATTCAACACATGTATCAAAAGCACAGTCGGATGTGAATTATTTGTTCTTTCATATCCTTCCCCGGTTGAAATCCGGTGTAATCATTCACTTACATGATATTTTCTTTCCGTTTGAGTATCCGCATGAATGGACCAAGAGTGGATTTGTATTGAATGAGTTATTTTTGCTTAGAAGCTTTCTGCAATATAATGAGCAATTTGAGATATTGTATTTCCAGAATCAAATGGAAAAGCTATATCGGACAGAAATGGAAAGTGCCTGGCCGTTTGAAGGTGGCTCGATTCATGGCGGAAGCTTTTGGATGCGGAAAAAGTAATTGGAGTAGTAGAAGGGGAAAAAGATGCAGAATATTCTATTAGTTGGTGCACATTATGATGATACAGATCTGGGCGTCGGCGGGACAGCAGCTCGATTGTCTGCGGAAGGGAAAAATGTATATAAATTAGTTTTGACAGATAACTATGTAAAAGAGTCAAAATTTAATAAATATACTGCGGTTGATACGAGTCTGGAGGAAAATAAGAGAGTCTGTGAAATCCTAGGTATTACGGATATTTCAGATTTCGAAAAGCTTCCAAACTGCAATTTAGAATACACAACAGCAATTATGCAGCGTATAGAGTCTGTAATTACAGATTTGAATATAGACACCGTATTTATGCATTCGGAATATGATATGAATCATGATCATATTAAATCTGCGGAGTTGTGTAAAGTGGCTGCAAGACATGTTCAGAATTTGTATGTTTACAGAAGCAATATATATATCACAGAGACTTGCTATAACCCAAGAGTTTTTTTTGATATTTCAGAGTATGTGGACAAGAAAAAAGAAGCTCTTGCTGCATATGGTGTGGAACATCAGAGGATGATGGCTGGTGGAGAAAATCGATTGTTTGAAAATGTGATTATGCAGAATAAGATATGGGGCTACTGTATAGACACTATGTATGCAGAAGGATTTGAAGTGATTAAGGAAGTTAGATAGGGGAAAATATATGATTAAATTTGAAGATGAAATATCGACTAGGTTGTATGAGAAGCTTATAAACTTATCCCAAACGAAAGATCTACGTTATCTGAATGACGCAATCAGGTTATGTGGCATTGAGCCAGATCCCGCATATCAGCAATATGTCGATATGATGGAGACTGTGGCATGGGGGGGCAAGCTTGTGCTATATGGGTTTGGCCAAAATGCAAAAAAATATTATGAGCTAGAACAGCAGCGAAAAGGTACGGTGGGATACCTATATGTTCCATTCTTTGGAGATATTAGCTGGCATGCAATTGGTGATAGAAAACCTCAAAATATTGAAATGCTATATCCTCAAATTCCTAAATATACATGGGAAAAGATGATAGCGGAGGATGATGACAAAACAATTTATTATATTGCAACGCCTGATTATTATGATGAAATCAAAAAGGATATGATAGATGTGGGGATTCCAGAATCAAGAATTAGAGAATATCGATATATCAATACTATATGCTATGAAGATAAACAATATTTTGATGATTTCTTAATGCCTTTAAATGAGGGAATAGTGATTGATGGAGGTTGTTTCCGTTGTGATTCCTTGGAACGCTTTGTTACGTGGAATAAAGATAAAGGCTATAAAAAGATAATTAGTTTTGAACCGGATAAAAGAAATTATGAGATTTGTCATGATATCATAGAAAGCAAACAATGGCCCAATGTGGAACTGGTAAATGCGGGGCTTTCAGATCATAACATGGAAATAGGAATTGTATCGAATGGAGATGATACAACTTACCTGACTGAAGACGAATGTGAAAATAAAATCACAACGGTAGGAATTGATGAATTCCTTGGGGATAATGGAGAAAAAGTTTCATTTATTAAATTAGATGTAGAGGGATTTGAATTGAAAACTTTGCAAGGAGCAGAGCAGATTATTCGTAAGGATCATCCACGTATGGCAATTTCGTTATACCATAAGGATGAGGACTTGTATGAGATTCCTACATTTATTCAATCAATAAGTGATGATTACAGATTTTACTTACGGATGTATAGTAACGCATATTTAGAAATTGTTCTTTACGCGGTATAGGGAAGTGTTATAAAACGGAGAGATTATATGAGAGACTATGAGAAAAAACGATATAAAGATGGTCTTACAATCATAAAGAAGCTATGTTCAAAATTGAATACAGTCGAGATGGATTGTGCTCAGGAAATATTGCTGGAGTGTCAACAATATTTAATGACATTAGAAGCTGAACTGGAGAAGGAGCTGCAGCGAGAAGATGTTTCGAGTATGTTATCTGAACTTGACCAATTAGTTCATATCGTATCGAAAGATATAGTCTCAGATAAATGTATCCAACGATTAAGTGATGGCATTTGCGGAGTTATTAAACAGTTAGATGAGATCCCGTGCAGAAAGATCATTGTATTTTTACCATATAAAGTCTCTATGTGGGATGCATTTGATAGCGTTTATCAGGCTGCCAGATCGGATCAAAGAGTGAATGTACTTGTTATGCCTATCCCATATAGGAGTTATGATAAAAAAAGTGATTGCTGGCATGAGCATTATGAGGGAGAGGGTTTTCCTCCTGATATAAAAGTTATAGATTATAAGAATTATAATTTGGCAGATATCGAGCCGGATTATATTTTTATACATAATCCTTATGACCAATATAATTATGTTACCAGAGTGCATGAAGAGTTTTTTAGTACAAAATTGGTGGAGTATACAGAACATCTTGTGTACATTCCGTATGATGTTGTGCTTGGAACAAAAATAGATGAAAATTTCTGCAAAATGCCGGGCGTACAGAATGCCTGGAGAGTGATTGTGCAATCGGAGGAGATTCGGCAGACATATATAAAGTGGACCAATCCTGAAAAAGTTTTAGCATTAGGATCACCTAAAATAGATGCAGTTGTTAATTATAAAGTGAATTGGGATGCATTACCAGAATCGTGGAAGCAAAAGTGCAAAAATAGAAGAGTTTTTTTATATAATACGCATTTAAACGGAATTATCTCGGATGGATATCTGCTAATTAAACGTTTAGAAAATGTTTGGAAATATTTTTATGAACATCAGGATATTACGTTATTTTGGCGTCCCCATCCATTAAGTTTTCAGACGGCAGAAGCCATGAATCCGGATTTCTTAAAGGCATACATATATATGGTAGAGCAATTTAAATTACTAGATAATTGTATTTATGATGATACACCGGATTTGAATCGGGCGATTGGATTAAGTGATGCCTATATGGGGGATTATAGTTCTCTGGTGATGCTATATGGTTTTACAGGAAAACCAATATATCTTCACTCGCATCAAAATAGGAATATGAGCGAATTTGAAAGAAATAGTTTACTTTGTGATAATGGTGTTATTTACAATGACACATTTTGGATGACACATAACTTATTTAATGGATTGTTTAAGGTGGATCTGCGGACAGGAGAAGCTGAATTTGTGACAGAGATATACGGAGAAAATTGGAATCAGGAGTCACTTTTCAGGGACATTTACTATTATAATGAAAAATTGTTTCTAATTCCGCAAACAGCGAACCATATTGTACAATATGATATAATTACAGGTGAACAAAGATCTATAGAAATTGAAAATGAAGCTTATTATTTTATCCATTTTTCCGCGGTACAGCGTTATAATAATTATATTGTTATGTTTCCGCTCGAAAAACCGAATCCAATATTCACATTGGATATGGAATGTTTTACTTTACAGACATATGACATGGATTATGTAGCAATTAATCCATACATGGAAAATAAGAAAGGTATGATATTCGGAAATAGTGGGGTAAATTTGAAGAAAGAGTTTTGGGTGCCGTTTCTTCAGAATTGTGGAGTAGCGAGTTTTAGTGAAAGGGAAAATAAATTTTATTTGATATCCCCAGAATTAGCAGGAATCCGAAACCTTACATATAGTCATCCTTATTTCTATTTAACATTAAATATGATGTCTGAGATAATTAAATGGAATCCAGAAACAGGAATAAAAGAAAGGATAAAAGTTCCAGATAGCTTATTAGGAAAGAAAAATGCTGCGATAGAAAATATTGTTGTAGAAAACGGATTTATTTGGATTATACCATCAGAAGGATCATATATAGTGAAATATTGCGAAAAGGAAAGGAACTATAAAGTAATTTTGAACATTTCTGAATATGCAAAGGGATTTGAGGATTACCATTCGCATATGTGTGGGCTTCAATCTGATGACGAACATATATATCTGTTTCCATATAGAACCAATATACTGATTACTATAAATAAAAAGGATGATAGCTTTAAAATCCTTGAGATAAATTTTCCAGAGACAATGGACAGGGAAGTTTGGTTGCTTGAACAAAATAAAAAAGAAATTAACCATGTAGATTATAGGGGATATATGATGTTGGACTCAGCAGTTGGACTGGATGTATTTGTAAATTATGTAAAAAGCAGGAAGAAGACTGATGATATCGCTGAAAAGATTATGTTTGGCAGATTTGTAGAGAATGCAGATGGTTCTGCTGGAAAACAAATATTTAATAAAATTATTTGAGGAGCGTTGAAAGATGAAGTGGAAGAATAAGGGTCATGAGTTTGACTATATAGGCAGCAAAATGGGAAAGCATAAAAAAATATATATATACGGATGCGGAAAATGGGGAAACGAATTGTATGAAAGATTACAATTTGCAGATTGTGTTGCTGGATTCATTGATAATAACGTTGATTATCAAAAGAAGGGATTTAAGGGGTATCCAGTAGAATCAATTCAGAGTTTTTTGACTGATTCAAAAAGAGATGCAATTGTAGTCATTGCTATAGAAGAAGATATTTATTTGAAACTTCAGCTTTTGCAAGCGGGATATGAGCTGGGAATCGATTTGTTTGACTTCGAAAGCTTTATCCATTATTATTTGCCAATTTATGCTATGTATAGTTGGAATGTTCTCTATTATTATAGCATATCCATTACGACTACATTTATATGCAATTTGAAATGTAAAGCATGCTTGGCGTTTGTACCGCAGAATAAGCATCCAAAACATATGGAATTGTCTATGTTGAAAAAATCAATTGATGACTTTTTTGCAGCAGTAGATTTTGTTGATTTTATGGATATTGCAGGAGGAGAACCACTTCTCTATCCTGACATAGAGAATCTAATAGAATATGTGGGAAAACATTACAGGAACAAAATTCGTAAATTATATGTTACAACAAATGGAACACAGCTTCCATCGGAACAATTATGCAAATTAATGAATCAATACAATGGATTATTTAATGTTGATGATTATACAAAATCTATATCAGCAGGTAAGAATATGATTCGAGAATTTGAAGATTTATGTCAGAAATATAATTGTAAATACCGTATAAACAAAGTAGATAAGTGGATTGATTTATCATTTGGAAGGGTCAATAATAGTGCACTATCAGAAGATGAATTAGTATCATATTTTATAGCATGCCAGCAGGAATGGCCAGAGTTATATGATTCAAAAATATACTATTGTGATTATAGCACCTATGCTGCAAGGGCTGGACTCATTGACTTATATAAGGATGAGGCATTTGATCTGGAAAAGTATGATTCTCAGAAAAGAATGGAACTATTTGAGTATGGTCGCGGATATTCTGAGAAGGGTTATGTAGAGATGTGTAAGCAGTGTGCAGGATATTTGGGAATAAACAGAAATTATGTAGATGTTGCGGAGCAGATATCACATAAGTAAAGGCGGGCATTAGGATGGCGAAAAAGGATATTGATGAAAGAGTTCAGGATATTTTAACAAAGTATGGTATGCAAGATAGTGAAGCGGAAAAACGACGTATAATATATAGAATCGTAAGGAACATTTTGAAAGATGTCAATAATAAATTTTCTTGTGTTGCTATTAGATGCGCAGGCTGCCATACAGCGCAACTTGTAAGTGAATTTAAAGATGTTTTGAAGGTGGACTACCTAATTGATAAAGAACCGACAAAAGTTATTCCTCGTATATTGGAACTTGGAATCCCGATTCATGAAAAAGTGCGGAATAATTTGGATGCAATTATAGTTGGAACATTTGATTATCGAAAGGAGATTAAACAAGAACTTCGAGAAAATGAGTGTAAAAATGTAATTGATATATATGATATCCTTGAACAAAATGGATTTTTTCTGCAATGTGAATTTTATAATTATTATAGTGAACCGTATCAATTACTAATTGAATTAAAACAGCAGTTTATTCACTGCGACGATAGTAATGATAAGGAAAAATTGATAAAAAGGTTGATAAAGGAATTTCTTGGAATTAGAGATTTTGTCTCTGCATTTAAGTGGATGGAAGAATATCGTCAGCATAATTTTGGGGATGTTGGAACTATAGATAAATTGGAAGAAGAACTGAGAATCTTTCTGAACGAAGTAAAAAGGCTGGTATTGACCAAAGAAAAACAGGATATTGTTTGGTTTTGGCAGGATGGATTACCGCAATATTCAGTAGACGAAATGCCGTTTCTATCGAGTATGAAGAAACGTGGCGTGTATTTTAAGCATTCGTTTGCACATAGCCCGGTGACTAGAAGTGTCTATGGAAATATATTAGACAAAACTATGGAGATTGATCGACACAGGGGATTGGTTCGAACAGAGAATCATAAACTCACAAAGTATTTGCAGGAAGAAGGATATAAAGTTCTTAAGATCCGTCCTGTTGAAAAGGAAAATATTAATTTGAATCTTTATGATTATAATAGGTCAGATGAACTTATAATTGCAAATGTTGCGTTGACGGAAATATATTGGAGTGCACTTAGAACAATAGTTTTGGAAAGTGAAACTTCGTTAGTTCTTCTTTTGCATACAGGTCTTGAAACGCATCTTCCAGTAATGGCACCTACATTGGACAAATACATGTTTCACCAAGCTGAATATTATGAGGAACGGTTTGAAATAGCTGGAAGAGAACAATATTTAGAAAATTTGAAGAATACTACGAAATATGTCGATGATGAATTGAAATTTATGGTTAGCATATTAGGCGAAAATATTACGAAAATATATATGAGTGATCATGGAGATCTTATGACGAAAGAATCATATATGTTTACGAGGGACGCTATGCAATCAGTACTGGCTATTGACTCAAAAAACTTGCATGCGATATCGTTTGGAAAGTTATTTCCGCTTTCCAATTTTTTAGAATTATTTAAGTACATTCTTGATCCAAATGAAGAAAACGAGAAAAATATGTTTGTTGAGGATATGCGAATTACAGGTGTTGACTTTTACAATTTAAAACTAATTCAGCAGTTAATTAAAATGGATTTTGCAAAATATGGAATTGCATATGATGGTTATTTAACAACAGATGATAGATATGTTGTGTTAGCGACAGGAGAAGAAATATATTCAACGATTGATCAGGATTTAGTGAATGGAATTGATTTCCCTCAAAATCAGCCAAGAGTCCACAAATGGAGAGAACGCATAACTGCGGATGGATATAACTTCCTTCACAATAAAGACATTCCTAAATTTGCTAATTCAAAATATTTATATGAAGCTTTGGGGAAAAAGCGGATGTGGGATTAGGATTTTAATATATTTTTGTAAAGTGATTACTAAGAATTATAAGAGAAAGTAAAGACTTAATGATGAAAAAAGGTCAATTATATTGGATTACCGGTCTTTCCGGTGCCGGAAAAACAACAATCGGTAAATTACTGTACCAAAAACTAAGCGAAAAATATGAAAATATTGTCTTTCTTGATGGCGATATTATGAAGAAGGTATTTGAATCCACGCAGGAGATTGATTATTCTTCAGGTGCGCGGAAGGAGCGCGCGATGAAATATGCAAGACTTTGCAATATGCTTGTTGACCAGGGGCTGGTTGTTGTGTGTTGTACGATTTCCATGTTTGATGATGTGCGTAATTATAACCGTGAACACAATTCCGCCTATACGGAAATTTTTTTGGATGTGCCTATGGACGTCTTAATGAAACGAAATCAAAAGGGGCTCTATGAAAAATGCCAAAAGGGACAAAATGTGGCTGTTGCCGGAGTGAATGTGGAGATTGAATTTCCGAAACATCCGGATATTACAATATGCAATGACGGAAACTTAACTATAGAGGAGTGTGTTTCTATGATTATAAAGCATGCAAAGGAGAATTAGAGATGGATTTACAGGAGAGAGTGTCGCTGAAGAAAGCGGATCGAGAAGAATTGTATTGTTTGGAGCCCCCGTTCCCTAAAACAAATTTTTTGATGGAATTATCAAATGCTTGCAATCATGAATGTATTTTTTGTGCGCATCAAAAGATGCAGCGTAAGATTGGCAGAATGAACCAGAAATTTGCATTTGATATTTTGCAGCAGGCATATGATTTAGGAACAAGAGAGGTTGGTTTCTACGCAACGGGAGAACCATTTTTGGTGAACGACTTGCCGGAGTACATAAAGAAGGCAAAAGAGATAGGATACACCTATGTTTATCTGACCTCTAATGGAGCACTTGCAACTCCTGAAAAGATCCGCGCAGTGATAGATGCAGGCCTTGATAGCATTAAGTTTTCGATTAATGCTCCGGAAAGAAAAATGTATGCGTTTATTCATGGAAAAGATGACTTTGACATTGTTTGTGAACACTTAAAGTATTTAAATCAATATCGTGTGGAATCAGGACGTCAATATAAGATTTATGTTACAGGAATTTTGACTAAGTATACGGAAAATATGAAGGATATGTATTTTGATGTGTTTGATGGTCTGGCAGATCAGATTGTATTCAAGACAGTGTACAATCAGGGCGGATATATGCCGGAGATCGATACATTATTGCGGTGTGACTGCGATCATGAAGTAATGCGGAGATGCAATCTGCCATTTGATGCAATTTCGATCACATATGAGGGATATTTATCGATTGAAAACGCAGATTATGAGAATATGCTTATCGTTGCAGATCTTAATAAGGTTTCTTTACATGATGGTTGGTATGGCGAGAAAATGAAAGATATGCGGCGCAGATTTATGGAAAATGATCTCAGTGGAACTTTATGTGACGGATGTGTAAACCATGCATGCCGTCCGGCAAAACCGATTACACCGGAGTGTTCAGAGATGAACGAATATGTCTTTGATGATACATTAGTTAGAAAAAGACTGATTAAGGCGGGATATCTTGCGGAGGTATAAAAAGATGGAAAAAGAGAAATTAGTATATGTTCCGATGGCTGTAGATATCTTACATCCGGGGCATATTAATATTATTAAAGTTTCATCGCAATATGGACGTGTTATGGTCGGACTTTTTACGGATGAAGCGATTGCGTCCTATAAAAGAGTTCCTTATATGCCATATGAACAGAGAAAAATCGTGATTGAGAATATTAAGGGCGTAGATGAGGTTGTTCCACAATTAACCAGAGATTATGAAGAAAACCTGCGAAAATACAAGCCGGATTATATGGTGCATGGAACCGATTGGAGAGAAGGCCCGCTGGCTGATGTCAGAGCAAAAGCGATAAAGATATTGGCTGAGTGGGGTGGCGAGATTATTGAGCCGGAATATACTCAGGGGGTTTCTTCTACAATGATTCAGAAATTAATAAAAGAAAGAGATAGCTAAAAGATTTTGGAGTGGCAAAGGATGAAGACGGTATATACTTGTTTTTGTACAGATGTGTTGCATGAGGGACATTATAAGATTATTGAAGAATGTAAAAAGTATGGAGATGTCGTCATTGGTGTTTTGACGGACGAAGCGATGATTAAATATTTGCGTTTCCCATCTAAATCTTTGGGAGAACGAGTGGAGATGATCAAGCAGATTCCGGGAATTAAAGATGTAGTGATACAAACTGAAATTATGTATGATGAGATTTTTGATACGCTTAAACCGGATTTTGTGGTTCATGGAGACAATTGGAAAGAAGGCCCATTGACCCTTATTCGCGATAATGTGTTGGATCTGCTGGAACGTAATGGCGGACAGTTAATAGAAGTTCCTTATACATACAATGAAAATGTGGCAAGAATCGAGAAGCGGATGAAGGAAAAGCTTGCTATGCCGGAGTATCGAAGAAAGCGTCTTCGTCAGCTTTTGAAACTTTGTCCAATTGTGAAAGTATTGGAGGTACATAGCGGCATTACCGGTCTTATCGCAGAGAAGACGGTTGTTGCGCATGATGGCGAGTTGAATCAGTTTGATGCAATGTGGCTGAGTTCCCTTTGCGATTCGACAGAAAAGGGGAAACCGGATATCGAATTGGTTGATTTAACTTCCAGAGTCAGAACGATCAATGACGTTATGGAAGTGACGATGAAGCCAATCATTTTCGATGGAGATACAGGCGGATTAATTGAGCACTTTGTTTATACGGTTCGCACCTTGGAACGTCTTGGGGTGTCAGCGGTTATTATTGAAGACAAAAATGGCCTGAAAAGAAATTCACTTTTTGGTGCGGAAGTTGAGCAGACACAGGATTCAATCAAGCATTTCTGCGAGAAAATCAAAGCTGGGAAAAAAGTTCAGCTTACGGATGATTTTATGATTATTGCACGTATTGAAAGCTTGATTCTTGAGAAGGGTCTTGAGGACGCATTAAATAGAGCTGATGCATATGTTGGGGCTGGAGCAGATGGAATCATGATACATAGCCGCAACAAAAATCCGGAGGAAATTTTTTCATTCTGCGATGCTTTTCGTTTGAAACATCCGGACGTACCGCTAGTTGTTGTCCCGACGTCATATAATCAGGTGACGGAGAATGATTTAGTGGAGCATGGGGTAAATATTGTCATTTATGCTAATCATCTTATTCGGAGTGCGTATCCGGCGATGGAAAAGACGGCAACCGATATTTTGACATACCATCGGGCAAAAGAGACAGATGATAGATTGATGCCGATCAAACAAATTATTTCATTGATTGAGGAATTATAGGAATGGAAGTTCAGAACTTATTACAACAACTTAATGTCGATTTTTATACCGGAGTTCCGGACTCTCAGTTGAAGGCATTATGCAATTATCTGGCAGGAACTTTTGGGATTTCGCAGAAGCATATTATTGCTGCAAATGAAGGAAACTGTACAGCTTTGGCAGCGGGGTATCATTTAGCAACCGGCAAGATTCCACTTGTGTATATGCAAAATAGTGGAATCGGAAACATTGTTAATCCGGTTGTTTCGCTTCTTAATGGGAAAGTATATGGCATTCCGTGCATTTTTGTTGTCGGCTGGCGAGGGGAGCCGGGAGTACATGATGAGCCTCAGCATATTTTTCAGGGAGAGATTTCGGAACAGCTATTAAAAGATCTTGGCCTCTATACAATTATTATTGCAGAGGATACGACGGTTTTGGATTTAGAGAAAGAAATTATTAAGGCGAAAACGGTGTTGGCAGAGGGGAATGGAGTGGCATTTCTCGTTCGGAAAAATGGACTGACCTATGATAAGAAGGTAGAATATTCGAATCCATATACACTGATTCGTGAGAAAGCCATTGAGGAAATTGTTTCTGTTGCTGGTGAGGATATTATTGTATCCACGACAGGAAAGGCAAGCCGTGAGCTTTTTGAAATTAGGGAACGTAATAAACAGTCGCACAAATATGATTTTCTGACCGTGGGGTCTATGGGACATAGCAGTTCCATTGCTTTGGGTATAGCACTTTATAAGCCGGAGTGCAAAGTGTGGTGTGTGGACGGAGATGGTGCAGTTCTCATGCATATGGGGGCTATGGCGGTCATCGGAAGTAATACCCCAAAGAATCTGGTGCATATTGTGTTGAATAATGAGGCACATGAGACTGTTGGCGGAATGCCGACAGTCGCAAAGAAGCTTGATCTTCCAAAGATTGCGGAAGGCTGCGGTTATCCGAATGTAATTACAGTAACTTCCGAGGTGGAGTTGCGTCAGGCATTGGAAGAAGCCAAGATGAAGCAGGAACTTTCGTTTATTGAGGTCAAGTGTGCGATTGGCTCAAGAGCAGATCTGGGACGGCCTACGACCACTGCCAGACAAAATAAGCAGATGTTTATGGAGTATTTACAAAGCTTGTAAATTGACATTCACAAAATTATTCGGCTGCCAGGTTGGACCCCACCTTTTGAACCAGCAGTCTGGTCCACTGCGAAGGTTCCTCTCGATTATCTCATAAAAAATTATATGATTCGCAATATGCCAAAATGAGATTGATATATTGCGAATTCTGCTATATAATTTGCAGTAAGAGAAACGGATATATTGCGAATGGAGATGATTCGGATGAAAACCTGTAAAGAGAAAGCCATAGAATGGGGAGTATCATATCGTTCCGTAAATGATATGTGTAAGAGAGGAAAAATTTCCGGTGCCATAAAAGAAAAGGGAATCTGGCAGATTCCGGATGATGCATGTAAACCTGTGGATGGAAGAATTTCATCCGGGAAGTATTGCAAGAAGATAGCGCCTGCAGATAGGAAATCATTGCCGATTGGCATTTCGGATTATGTCCGTGCACAGTCGGAATATTATTACGTTGATAAGACGCTACTGATTAAAGAGTTTCTGGATCAGAAGCCATTGGTATCTTTATTTACCAGACCGAGAAGATTTGGAAAAACTTTGAATATGGATATGCTCCGTGTGTTTTTTGAAATTTCGGAGGATGATACCGGTAAGTATTTTACAGATAAGAAGATATGGGAATGTGGCGAAGAATATCGCTCTCATCAGGGTAAGTATCCGGTTATTTTCCTTACGTTGAAAGATGTTAAGTTTGACACGTGGGAGGCAACCATTGACAAGATTCGTGGATTGCTTCAGGAAGAATATGGGCGGCATCAGGAACTGCTGGGCAGTGATAAGCTATCAAAATATGAAAAAGCATATTTTGAAAGGATTCTTGATTGCTCTGCAAATGAGGTTGAACTTACGTCTGCACTTGAGAAACTATCGAAAATGCTGGCTGTTTATTATGGAAAGGCTCCGATTATTATCATTGATGAATATGATACACCGATACAGGAAGGCTATTCCAAAGATTTCTATGAGGAGATCATAGGATTTATGAGAAATTTCTTTTCGGGAGCATTTAAGGATAACAAATATCTTTCATATGGTTTTCTTACCGGCATTCTTAGAATTGCGCAGGAGAGCATTTTCAGCGGATTAAACAATTTGACAGTAAATTCTGTGATGGATGAAGCGTATGATCGTTACTTTGGCTTTACCGAAGACGAAGTAGAAGATATGCTTGAATACTATGGAATGGCAGACAAGCAAAACGAGTTGAAGGAATGGTATGATGGCTATTTATTCGGCAGTCGTGAGATTTATAATCCATGGTCGGTAATCAGTTACATTTCAAAAGGATGTATTCCACAGGCTTATTGGGTAAACACCGGAAAGAATGAAATTCTTGAAGATGTTCTTAAGATAGCAACAGATGATATTATTGAAAAGCTTTATTCTCTTTTGCAAGGAGAGAAAGTGATTGCAAGAATCGATGAAAATGTTGTGTATCGTTCTCTTTCGGAAGATCCGGCAAATATTTATAGTCTGCTATTGGTGGCAGGATATTTGAATGCACCAAAAAAGGCGCTGCAGGCAGATGGTTCCTATCTGTGTGAGGTCTCGATTCCGAACAGAGAGATTGCTGCGGTGTATAAGAGTGAGATATTATCGCATTTATTACAGATCGGGGCAATCACAAGAACGACCGCGAATCAGATCGCAGAAAGCCTCTATGCGAATGATTATAAAAAATTGCAGAAAGCAATTGCGGAATATATGGATAAGTCTGTAAGCTTTTATGATGCTGGTGCAGAGGGCTTTTATCATGGACTGGTACTTGGATTGATTGCTTTGATGGATAATCAATATAAAATCACATCGAACAGAGAGTCCGGGGACGGAAGATATGATATTAGCCTGTTGCCGAGAACTGATCAATATCCGGGAATCATTATGGAATTAAAATGGAAGAAGAATTTGGAGAAAGAGGCACTTGAGCAACTTGCAGAGGAGGCCTTACATCAGATAGATGACAGAAGATATGATTCGGAAATGAAAGAAAACAAGGTAAAGGATATTTTGAAATTGGGGATTGCTTTCTCAGGCAAGAAGGTAATGATTAAGACGAGGGATATAGAATGAAAACTTTCTTGATTTTGGGCGTAAACGGTATGGCTGGACATGTTATCGCACAGTATCTATTAGAACAGGGGCATACGGTGTATGGTTTTGCGAGGCAGGAAAGTTCTGTATGTGAAACGATGATTGGAGATGCCACTAACAAAGAGGATGTGAGGCAGGCACTTCAGGCACATCCATACGATTATGTAGTAAATGCTATTGGCGTGCTGAACAGGTTTGTGGACGAGCATCCGGCAGATGGCATTTACTTAAACAGTGTTCTGCCGCATTTTCTGGCGGAGGAACTTGCGGATACGAAGACAAAGCTGATCCATATCAGTACGGATTGTGTATTTGAGGGGACGAAGGGGCGTTATACGGAAGCGGATCGACCGGATGCAAGCTCCTATTATGGCAGATCAAAAGCGTTAGGTGAAGTGTGCGATGGTAAGAATCTTACAATTCGCACTTCGATCATCGGACCGGAACTGAAAGAGAATGGAATCGGATTGTTTCATTGGTTTATGATGCAAAAGGCAGCGGTTTTCGGATATCAGAAGGTGATCTGGTCCGGGGTGACAACACTCCAGCTTGCCAGAGTGATTGCGCAGGAGTGTGAGAATCCACAGACGGGACTGTATCATCTTGTGAACAATGAATTTATCAGCAAATATAATCTTTTGAAGCTTTTTGACCGATATTGTAGACAGAACCCGATACAGATACGGGAAGAACGGGCGACTGTAAGCGATAAGACTTTGATCAACACAAGGTCTGAGCAGCCTTTTATGGTTCCGGACTATGATGCGATGGTTCGGGAGATGGGAGATTGGATCAGGAATCATCCGGATCTGTATCAGCAATACAAAGGAGTTTAAAGATTATGAGAAAGCTTAAAGTTATGACAATCGCCGGAACCAGACCGGAATTAATTCGATTGTCGGAGATTATAAGGAAAGCAGATATTTATTTTGATCATATCTTTGTTCATACCGGACAGAATTATGATGCCAGATTAAATGATATATTTTATGATGATTTGGGAATTCGCAGGCCTGATTATTATCTGGGAGTTGTTGGAGACAATCTTGGCGAGACAATGGGGAATATTATTTCAAAATCATATACGCTTATGCAGGAGGTTAAGCCGGATGCATTGCTAATCCTTGGCGATACAAATTCAGCACTTTCTGCAATTGCAGCGAAGCGTCTTAAGGTGCCGATTTTTCATATGGAAGCAGGAAACAGATGTTTTGATGAGAACTTACCGGAAGAGACAAATCGAAGAATTGTAGATCATATTTCGGATGTGAATCTACCTTATACAGAACATGCGAGAAGATATCTGATAGCAGAAGGTGTGCGCAAAGAGCACATTTATGTTACCGGATCGCCGATGAAAGAAGTGATCCTTGCACATCAACAAGAAATTGATGATAGTAAAGTACTTGAAGAACTAGGATTAGAGGCAGGTAGATATATTGTTTTATCCGCACATAGAGAAGAAAATATTGATCAGCCAGAACGTTTTGAAAGCCTTATGAACGCTGTAAATATTATGGCTGAAACATATCAGATGCCAGTAATTTATTCTCTCCATCCGAGAAGTGCAAAATTTGTGGAGAAGAGAAACTTTCAGTTTCATCCGTTGGTAAGAAAGATGCCACCATTTAATTTTACGGATTATAGTCATTTGATGAAGCATGCGTTCTGTGTGGTATCAGACAGTGGAACGATGCCGGAGGAGACAGCAGTGAGTCATTTCCCAGCAGTGTGTATCAGAACATCTACTGAGAGACCGGAAGCATTGGACAAGGGCGATTTTGTGATTGGAGGAATTACTGAGGAATCATTATTGCAATCGGTGGATATGGCAGTCAGGATGGCAGAACTTGAAGATTTTGGAGACAAGGTGCCGGATTATGAGAATTGTAACGTTTCGTCCACGGTAATACGTATTATTCAAAGCTATACGAGAATCATTGACGATAAAGTTTGGAGGAAACAGGGATGAGTATATTTGAGGGTAAGACATTAATGATTACCGGAGGCACAGGTTCTTTTGGTAATGCAGTGTTAAAAAGATTTTTAGATACTGATATAAAGGAAATTCGCGTTTTTTCCAGAGATGAGAAGAAGCAGGACGATATGCGAAAGCTTTATAACAATTCCAAGATTAAGTTTTACATAGGGGATGTCCGGGACATTCGAAGCGTTCAGGATGCAATCTTTGGAGTGGATTATATTTTTAGTGCAGCAGCGTTGAAACAGGTACCATCATGCGAGTTCTTTCCGATGGAGGCTGTTCGTACCAATGTGATAGGAACGGATAATGTTCTTACTGCAGCAATTCAGGCTGGGGTGAAAAAGGTCATCTGTTTATCTACGGATAAGGCAGCTTATCCAATCAATGCGATGGGGATCAGCAAAGCAATGATGGAGCGTGTTTTTGTTGCAAAGTCGAGAACAACAGAGAGTACTGTGATTTGTGGAACAAGATATGGAAACGTTATGTGTTCTAGAGGATCGGTTATTCCGCTATTTATAGATCAGATTAAGGAGGGAAAACCAATTACAGTTACAGATCCAGAAATGACGCGTTTTTTGATGAGCCTGGATGAGGCTGTTGATTTGGTTATGTTCGCATTTGAACATGCCCAGCCGGGGGATATTATGGTTCAGAAAGCACCTGCATGTACGATTGGAACTTTGGCGCAGGCAGTCAGAGAATTGTTCCACGATAAAAATGAAATCCATTATATCGGAACCAGACATGGAGAGAAAAAGTCAGAGACGCTTCTTACGAAGGAAGAATGTATGCATGCATATGATTTGGGTAATTTCTACCGGGTTCCTGCCGATAATAGAGATTTAAATTATGAACAGTATTTTGAAAAGGGACAGGTAGAGAAGGCGAAGCTTACGGAATTTACGTCTGATAATACGATGATGCTGGATGTGGAGCAGGTAAAAGAGAAGCTGTTGTCATTGGAATATGTTCGTAATGAGTTGGAAGCATATTTGAATGAGCAGAAGTAATATGACAAAATAGTGTCAGTCCTGCCGCAAGCATTTTTAAATGGGCTGATGTTCAAGAATTCGGGGGTTAGGTTATGAATATTGCATTACTTATTGCAGGCGGTAAAGGTGTCAGAATGAATCAGGACATTCCGAAACAATTTCTGAATATTAATGATCAACCGGTAATCATATATACACTTCAAGCATTTCAACAACATCCGGAAATTGATGAGATTGCAGTTGTATGTCTTGAAGGTTGGCAGGAAATATTGTGGGCATATGCAAGACAATTCAATATTACTAAGCTGAAATGGGTTGTTATGGGGGGAACTTGTGGTCAGGAGTCGATCCGAAATGGAGTCTTGGAGTTAGAAAAGCATTATGCATCAGATGATATTATTTTGATACATGATGGAATTCGACCAAACGTATCACAAGAGATTATATCAGGCTGTATTGCACAATGTAGATTAAAAGGGTCGGCGGTAACGGTTATTCCATGTGCGGAAGCGATGCTCTTGCGAGAAAATGATCCAGAATGTTCCAAACAGGTTATAAGCAGAGAATCTTTGGCTCGTACGCAGACCCCCCAGGCATTTCCACTGGGAAAACTTTCTTGGGCTCATAGAGAAGCTCTAAATAGAGGAATTACGAATTCTGTTGCAACCTGTACTTTGATGATTGAATTGGGGGAAGAAGTACATTTTTGCGCTGGATCGGAAAAAAATGTAAAAATTACTACAATAGAGGATATTGATATTTTTAAGGCACTTCTTTTGGCAAAGAGAGATGATTGGCTTAAGTGAGGTTGTGATGGATTATTTACACAATGAACTATATCAAGAAGATGTTAGAGTTTCATGTGAAGGGATTCTAGGTATTAAAAGTTTGTTTGAAAAGAGAATTCTTATTACTGGAGCGACGGGCTTAATAGGTTCTTTCCTTGTGGATATGCTACGATATTTGAATCGACACTATGAAGCATGTATACAAATTTACGCGGTATCTAGACATTACTATAGTTTAGAAGAACGTTTTGGAAAGCAAGGGAGTGGTTTGCATTTTGTGGTTGGTGATATATGTAATGAGATTGAGCTTGTGAGTCCCATTGATTATGTTGTTCATGCTGCGGCAAATTCTTACCCCGCGTTGTTTCGGGAAGATCCTACAGGTACCATTATGAAGAACGTGGAAGGAACAAGAAATGTTCTTGAAAAAGCTAAGAAGTGTGGAGCTAAGAGATTTATATTCATATCTTCTGGAGAAGTGTACGGACAGTACGCGAATAGTAGCGTTGCACATTGTGAAAGTGAGAACGGAATGGTAGATATTTTGTCTCCACGTTCTTGTTATCCACTCGGAAAACAGGTTGCAGAGAATTTATGTGTTTGTTACGGAAAACAATATGATTTGCCAATCGTGATTGCAAGATTGTGTCATACTTTTGGACCGAATGCGGTAGAATCAGATAATCGGGCACATATGCAGTTTATCCGAAAGGCATCCTCACATAATCCGATTATATTAAAAAGTAAAGGCCTTCAAGAACGATCTTATTTATATATTGCGGATAGTGCAACTGCGATCTTTTCAATATTGATTCGAGGAGAAGACTGGCAGGCATATAATGTTGCTTCTGGGGAAACTATTACAATAAGAGATTTTGCAAAAGCCTGCGCGGATCTATCGGAATGCGATATTGAGATACAATTGCCAACCGAGAATGAGCTTATAGAGACGAGTCCGATTGAACGTCAAGTCTTAGATGGAGGAAAATTAAAGGAACTTGGTTGGAAAGCGCAGTTCTCGATTCGAGAGGGGATTAAGCATTCGGTTCAAGTTTTATGGACTTTATAAAGTGGTCGGTTGCCAATTGGCAGCCGATTTTTTTACGCTTCTTTTAAGTGTTCGTAGGAATTTTATATCCTGCATTGAGCATTGCCTTTTTGAATTCCTCAATAGACATGCCAGTATCTTTTGCACCATCTTCTAGAGATACGTTCCCTTTTTGGACATATGAAAAAGTTGTTTTTAGTACGCCTTGTTCAATGTAATCTGAAGGTAATGTTATAATATTTCCACCCATAATTTCACCTATTCCTTTCCGAATTTTGTTTTCTTTTGGAATGACATAATCTGCAATCTGTTGGATTAAGCATATCATATCGCGATAAAGTTTTGACTTCTTTTCTTGTTCTGCGGTTTTCGCAAGTTGTTGATTGATTTCTCGGTAGTCTTCTAGTAGCAGTTGTACTTTTTTCTCATTTGCCTTATTACTTTTCAGAAAGTGTTCGTATCGCAAGATATGATATGGCAACAAGATGAGAAGTTGTTTTTCAAACAACGCATTTACCGTGTACTTTTGTGCGTGAATAATCGGCACCTGATAAGTAACCTGCTGTCCGTCCGCGAACTTTACGATGGCGGTATGATACTCCGGCAGATGACGATGATTCCTTACGTAGAGTACGCAGGAACGCGGAAATTCAATCTTCCAGGTATCCTCTGCCTTTGAAGTATGTTCCAATGCGATTGAGATATCATACTCAAACATCCGAATTACCATGTCTGCGTCTCTTTCGGACTGACACTCTATGTGATAGAGATGCGGACCGATTCGAATGATCGAGTCGGTAATGATCTTGCCATACTTCTCATAATGTTCATTTCTCAGTTGCTCAAAATCAGTATCCTCGCTGTAATTCGTGTGAAACACTTCGTTGATCAGCGGGATAAGCAGTTGTGGCATCTTCTGTGCGATGGTTCGAAAGACATCATCGAATATCGTGCTGCGGTCTGCTTTTTCTTCCTGCGTCACTTCTTGACTAGTGACGGATGGAAGCCTTTCTTTCGTTTGCTTCATAGTATCCTTCTCCTTGGAAATTTATTAATAAAGGAGATATCGAGAATACCTGTTTGTTACCCCAATTATAACAATATGCAATGAAATAAGCAATTCGTTATTAACAAACAATCGACTCAATAAACTCCAGTATTTAATTGTGAAAACTCGGGTATTCGTGTGCCTGAACTTCTTACGCACCTATTGATTTGCCTAACCGTGCAATTCCTTCGGTTATGATCTGTTTGAGTTTTGTAATTACAGAATAATGGACGTAACGATTTCTGTCAACGGAAAGTTTTGCCCCCAAAAGTTATATGCAGGCATGTATATCTTTTCTGTTGAAAAATTTGATTTGATAGCTTATTATGTATGAGAGCAAATCGGTTTGTAACCGAAGCACTTACTTAGAGAAAAGCTGCCCTGCAGGCAGCGGAAGGAGAACATTATGAAAAACAAATTTGGCATCAAAGAAGTTGTTGCAACCGGTATCGGTACAGCGTTGTTTATTGTGCTGACAAACGTACAGATTCCTCTTGGAATTATTCCAAACACATCTTTACAGCCGAGAGCGGCTCTGCTTGCATTCTTTGCAGCAGTGTTTGGTCCGGTTGTTGGCGGAATTATGGGACTTGCAGGACATGCGATCGGAGACGCGATCTTCTATGGTAGTGTATGGTGGAGCTGGGTATTCCCGGATGCGGTATTCGGCATTGCAATCGGTCTTTTTGCAAAGCAGTTTGCAGTAAAAGAAGGCGGATTTACCAAGAAGCAGATTGTGAAGTTTAATGTGGTTCAGGTGATTGGAAACCTGCTTGCATGGGTAGTTGTAGCGCCTGTATTGGATATTCTGATTTACGCAGAGCCTGTAAAAAAAGTATTTGCCCAGGGTGCAGCAGCTTTTGTAGCAAATATTATTGCAGTTGGCGTATTGGGAACAATTTTGACCGCAGCATATTCTAAGATTGGAGCAAAATCATCCAGTCTTTCAAAGGAAGATTAAGATTTTATGGAACCAATTATCGAATTTAAGGATTATTCTTTTAAATATCGATCACAGGTAGAACCGACTCTTCTGGATATCAATCTATCGATTTATCCGGGGGAGAAGGTTTTGATTGTGGGACCATCCGGTTCGGGCAAGTCGACACTTGCCCATTGTATCAACGGGCTGGTTCCATTTTCATTTACCGGTGAGAGCACGGGAAGTTTGAAAGTTGAGGGGCAGGATCCGAATGAGCTTGGCCTTTTTGGACTGTCCAAGTTGGTCGGAACCGTCTTGCAGGATACGGATGGGCAGTTTATCGGACTTACTGTGGCAGAAGATATCGCTTTTTCTATGGAAAATGATTGTATTGCGCAGGATGAGATGCTCGAGCGTGTGGATCGTGTCGCTGAGACGGTGGATATCACGGATTTTCTGGATCATGCGCCGAATGAGTTATCTGGAGGACAGAAGCAGCGTGTGTCGATGGCCGGCGTCATTGTCGACGATGTAGATATTCTACTGTTCGATGAGCCACTGGCAAATCTGGATCCGGCGACAGGTAAGCGTGCGATTGATTTGATCGATCGTATTCATAAAAAGAACAATACAACAATTCTTATTATTGAACATCGTCTTGAGGATGCGCTATACCGTGATGTGGATCGTATTATTGTAGTTGGAGAAGGCAGGATTGTTGCTGATCTGAGACCGGATGCGCTTCTTTCCGGTTCGGTTTTGAAAGAACAGGGAATTCGTGAACCACTTTACATTACCGCATTAAAATATGCCGGATGTCAGATCAATGAGGCTGATCTGCCACAGCATATTGAGTCTATGAACCTTGCGCCGTATGAGGACAATGTCCGGAATTGGTTTGGTAAGGTGAAATTAAATAAGAAAGCACCGGACGGGGAGCCTATGCTTACGATACGCGATCTGAGTTTTGCGTACACGCAGGGGCAGCCTGTTCTTTCGCATATAGATTTTTCTATCTCCAGGGGGGAGATGGTTGCGCTTGTCGGCAAGAATGGCGCGGGTAAATCGACACTGGCAAGCCTGATCTGTGGCTTTATGCAGCCGGATGAAGGTGCGATCTACCTAAATGGAGAGGACTTGTCCGGATATTCCATCAAGGAGCGCGGCGAGAAGATTGGTCTTGTGATGCAGAGTCCGAACCAGATGATATCCAAGCCGATGATTTATGATGAGGTGGCGTTAGGGCTTCGTGTGCGCGGCGTTGCAGAGGATGAGATTAAGGAGCGCGTGTTTGAAACACTGAAGATCTGCGGATTATATCCTTACAGAAACTGGCCGGTATCAGCACTCAGCTTCGGTCAGAAAAAGCGTGTGACGATCGCATCCATTCTCGTGATGAATCCGGAAGTCTTGATCCTGGATGAGCCGACTGCCGGACAGGATTATCGTCATTACACGGAGATTATGGAGTTCTTGCGCAGGATACATGAGGATCTTGGCATCACAATTATAATGATCACACATGATATGCATCTGATGCTGGAATATACAGACCGTGCGATCGTGATTGCGGATGGAAAAATGCTTGCAGATGATACTCCGGCACATATTCTGACAAACGAGGAGATTTCTGATCGCGCTTATCTGAAAAAAACTTCGCTTTATGATTTGGCGCTCCGTTGTGGGATAACAGACCCGACAGCTTTCGTGGAATGCTTTATCCAATATGAGAGGGAGGTGGGAAGAGATGTCTAGATTATTAACCTATGATCCGAAGGACACCTGGATCCACCGGCTGAGCGGTATCACGAAGCTCATCTTTTTTCTGGCATGGTCGATTGTCAGTATGATTACCTATGATACAAGAGTTCTTGTTTTCATGCTGGTGAGCAGTCTGATCATTTTCCGGGTGTCTAAGATTGAGTGGAAACAGATTTCAACGGTATTTAAATTTATCTTATTTTTCCTGTGCCTGAACCTTCTTGCAATATTTATCTTTTCACCATACGAAGGCGTGAAAATTTATGGAACAAGAACAGATCTGCTGCATATAGCAGGTAATTATACGATTACAACGGAGCAGCTTTTCTATGAACTGAACATTATGATTAAGTATTTTACGGTTATTCCGGCGGTCTTAATGTTTATCTTGACGACAAACCCGAGTGAGTTTGCGGCATCAATGAACAAGATTGGAGTCAGTTATAAAATCAGCTATTCGATCGCGATCGCGCTCCGTTATGTCCCGGATGTGCAGGCAGACTTTACGAAGATCAAGCATGCGCAGGAAGCGCGTGGTATCGAGATGAGCTCCAAGTCGGGACTCATCGACCGTATCAAAAATGTGTCGGCGATTCTGTTCCCGCTGATCTTTACCAGCATGGATCGCATCGATGTGGTTAGTAACGCGATGGAACTTCGTGGCTTCGGCAAAAACAAGAAGAGAACCTGGTATTCCGGCAAGAAGCTTACTGCCAGGGATATCACGGTCATTGTGGTTGTGTTCGTATTTGCGGTGGTCAGCATGCTGATCACATTCGTAGATGGCAGCCGGTTCTACAATCCGTTCATATAGAAGAATATTGGAAGATAAATTTTTGTATGATTCATGTGACAGTGCACATACTATCCAAAAGATAGGAGGCTGTCATGGGAAAAAAGAAAATTACGAATGCGCACGTTTCTCTATTAAAAGGTACGGATGCGGATCCTTATACTGCAGGTCCAAGATACTTTTCGGAAGAAGACGATGAGATTCCGGCAATCCGCCAAAGTAGTATGTACAACGATCATGATCGTGCGAGAATCGATAACAATCAGTTTTTTGAGACGCGGAGTAATCCGCTGAGCAGCAAGGGTAATTAAGATATGGGCGAGGCAGAGATGCCTCGCTTTTTGCAACAAAAAGCTGCGTTCCTATATCAATCAATAGGTAACGCAGCTTTATGCATATCGATCCATCATCATTCCGGAATAGATGGAGCTGACATAAGGTGTCGCAAAATTGTGTCCCGGATTCTTGTAAGCAACCACTACTTTATTTACATAATTCATCGGATCAACCGCGATGTTCTCCGCTTTCTTTCCAAGCGCATCACGGAAATCCGCAAGTGTCTGGAAGGTCTGATCCGCACGGTTTGGCTCGACGGCATTCGAGAGAATGTCGCGGTCAATGGAAATCGATCCATCATCGGCAACCATGAGACCGATGTATTGCAGCGATGCCTGCTGGGAGCGCGATACCGAAGCAATGTCCTTCGTGAGGCGCCTGCCGCCGCTTCCTTCGGTGTCTGCATACGGATCACTTGTTGTCAGGATGTGATTGTACGCATCCACGAGTGTCTGTATATTATCAGCGATCGCGTCTGTATTTGCTTTAAATCCGATCTGTGTCGCTTTGTCTCCGGTTGTTCCTTTGAGCGTGAGCTCGAACGCATTATTAATCGAGAAGGTATTCGACAAGGAAGAGTGCGCGTTGCCATTCAGTGTGAAACTGGAATTGTGCGCTTCTTCCGCAATCTGGTCGATACCCAGTATTTTCATGGATTCGACAGAACCCGCACTCGCGTCTGGTGATATGGTAAAAAGCGCCTTCTCATTCTCGCTGAGTCCGGTCTGTACAGAGGTTAGTGCTAAGGCGCTGGAGCCTTTGCCATCCGAGCGGATCTCTGCGGTAATTCCAAGATTGGAACTGTTCACAAGCCGCGCGAGCTTCTGTTCAATATCCAGATTTGTCTCCTCGGAATTTACATTATATTGGAATTCGTATGCTCCACTCGTCGTATTGAGATCAAAAGAGTAAGATCCCGGGCGGAGCGAATGTCCGTTATCCTTTAAGTAATTGCCCTCATTCACCTGCGGTGTCGCAAGCTGCTCAACGGAGATCGAGAAGCTCTCTGCCTGATTGGCTTCACTTCCGTCACCGATGTAGGAGACGCCTACCTTATCCTCATCGGAGGATACCGCAACCTTCTTCTGGAAGGAATCGTTGAACGAACCGTAACGGTCCGACAGAGATGCAACCACGTTCTGGATCGACTTGGCGCTCTCCTTGATATCGATCGCGTATCGCTTCGCTTCCTCCGGATCCGAAATCTTGTACAGAGGGGCTTCTTTATTCTTTTTGACGATCTGGTTGTAGATCTTGCGCAGATCACTCTTCTTGTGCGAGTCGTAGCGCGAGACTTCTTTGTTCGCATACGTTGACATATAGTAATTGTATGCGCTATCGATACGTGCCATAAGATTACCCCTCCTTTCCTCCGTGAAACCGGGCATAATTTATGTGTTGAAAATAAATCCATTTATACATATATATTATATCGAACATATTTGCCGCATTCAATAGCTAGATGCGTGAAAAAAACTTTATTTTCTTCTATATATAGTGTATTCTGTAGGGAAAAGCGTCGTTTCCCTTGAGAAAAGCGCTTTTTCGCGAAAAAAGTTGTTGACGGACCGGTGAAATCGTGCTATTCTATGAAAGCTTGGAAGTAGGTCTTTTTTTTATGCCTTTTTTTAGGCAGCAACACAAAGAATTAAAACGGAGGTGGAAGTTGTGCGCACAAAGATTACATTAGCTTGCACAGAGTGTCAGCGTCGTAATTACAACATGACAAAGGACAAGAAGACTCATCCGGACAGAATGGAAACCAAAAAGTATTGTAGATTCTGCAAGACTCATACAATGCACAAGGAAACAAAGTAGTCTAGGACAGAGTAAAGGAGTTACGAAATGGGAAACACAGAGAACGTTGAAAAGGCTCCAAAGACAAGCTGGTTCACTGGTTTGAAGGCTGAATTCCGTAAGATCGTTTGGCCGGATCAGAAATCAGTTGTCAGACAGACTATTGCGGTAATTGCTGTATCTGTAGTTACCGGTCTTATTATCGCGTTACTGGATTGGCTGATTCAGTACGGCGTGAATTTCCTTGTTGGTTTAAACATTTAACGGAGGCAAAGTGATTATGGCAGAAGCGAATTGGTATGTAGTTCATACCTACTCAGGTTATGAGAACAAAGTCAAAGCGAATATTGATAAGACAATCGAGAACAGACATCTTGAAGACCAGATTCTTGAGGTTCGTGTTCCTCTCGAGGAAGTGACAGAAGTCAAGAACGGAGTGAAGAAACAGGTTTCCAAGAAGATGTTCCCTGGCTATGTTCTGATTCATATGATTATGAATGATGATACATGGTACGTTGTCCGCAATACGAGAGGCGTGACTGGGTTCGTTGGACCGGGAAGCAAGCCGGTGCCACTCACAGATGCTGAAATGAGACCGCTTGGAATTAAGACGGAGAACGTTGTTGTGGATTTCGCAGAGGGCGACATGATCGTAGTTATCGGCGGTGTCTGGAAAGATACCTGCGGCGTAATTACCGGCATGAACCACAGCAAACAGACAGTTACTATCAATGTAGAACTGTTCGGTCGCGAGACACCGGTAGAAGTAAGTTTCGCAGATGTAAAGAAAATGAATTAAGGAGGCAATTCCAATGGCAAAGAAAGTTGAAGGATACATTAAGCTGCAGATTCCTGCTGGAAAGGCAACACCTGCTCCTCCTGTTGGACCTGCTCTTGGACAGCATGGTGTCAACATCGTAGAGTTCACAAAGCAGTTTAATGCAAAGACAGCCGATCAGGGCGACTTAATCATCCCTGTAGTAATCACTGTATATGCAGACAGAAGCTTTAGTTTTGTAACTAAGACTCCTCCTGCTCCAGTATTAATTAAGAAGGCATGCAACATTAAGTCTGGTTCTGGTGAGCCAAACAAGACTAAGGTTGCTAAGATCACAAAGGCTCAGGTTCAGGAGATCGCTGAGTTAAAGATGCCAGACTTAAATGCAGCTAACCTTGAGTCAGCTATGAGCATGATCGCTGGTACAGCAAGATCTATGGGTGTTGAAGTAGTAGACTAATTTAAATTTGAAACTAGTGGGAGGGCATTTCCTACCCGAAAAAGTGACCCGTTCCTCTAAAGAGGAAGGGCTGGGTCATAAGCGATCAGCCAGCGGAGCTGGCAGCTTATGACATATACCACAAGGAGGTTTATATTTCATGAAAAGAGGAAAGAAATATCAGGACGCTGTAAAGGCATTCGATAGAGCAAATCAGTACGATGTTGCAGAGGCGATTGATATCGTAAAGAAGAATGCTACAGCAAAATTTGATGAGACAATCGAACTTCATCTTAGAACAGGTTGCGATGGTCGTCATGCAGAGCAGCAGATTCGTGGAGCTGTTGTTTTACCACACGGAACAGGTAAGACTGTTAAAGTGTTAGTTTTCGCAAAGGGAACTAAGGTAGACGAGGCACAGGCAGCAGGAGCTGACTACGTTGGTGGAGAGGAATTAATTCCGAAGATCCAGAACGAGGGATGGTTAGACTTCGACGTTGTCGTTGCTACACCAGACATGATGGGTGTTGTTGGTCGTTTAGGACGTGTCCTTGGACCGAAGGGCTTAATGCCAAACCCAAAGGCTGGAACAGTTACTATGGATGTTACTAAGGCTATCAACGACATCAAAGCCGGTAAGATTGAGTATCGTTTGGATAAGACAAACATTATCCACGTGCCAGTTGGAAAAGCATCCTTTACAAGTGAGCAGTTGAGCGACAACTTCCAGGCTCTTATGGGTGCAATCAACAAGGCTAAGCCATCAAGCTTAAAGGGTCAGTACATTAAGAGTGCTACATTGACATCTACAATGGGACCTGGCGTAAAGCTTAACGTTGTTAAGATTGCACAGTAATATATCATAACAGGAACATAATCCGGAACGCTTTGCATCACGGTGCGGATGCTTTCCGGAAGATGATTCTTGTTGAAGCGGCAAACGCTTCGAAAGAACCAAGACAATCGGATAAGACTTACACAAGCAGGTTTTTTGCGGAAAAGTCTTGACAACCGCAGATTACCATAATATAATAACGAAGCATATTGCCGAAGACAGTAGGTCCCGCAAGGGGTAAACGAGAGTGCCTACCGAGGGAATTCTGATGATATAAATCATAAGATTATTACCCTCTGTCATTAGGCAGAGGGTTTTCTATTATACCTCAAGCATATATGCGGAATCGTATGCTGTAAGGCATGCGGACAAATAAAATAAGGAGGTAAATAAATCGTGGCAAAGGTAGAATTAAAGCAGCCTATCGTTGATGAGATTTCTGCAGTGATCAAGGACGCACAGTCAGTTGTAGTAGTTGACTATCGTGGACTTACAGTTGCTGAAGATACTCAGTTACGTAAGCAGTTAAGAGAAGCTGGCGTATCTTACAAGGTATACAAGAATACTTTAGTAAGCCGTGCAGTAGAAGGCACTGAGTTTGAGAGCCTTAAGGATTCTCTTGAAGGACCAAACGCATTCGCTGTATCAACAGAGGACGCTACAGCACCGGCTAGAGTATTAGCTGAGTTCGCTAAGAAGGCTCCAAAGTTAGAGATCAAGGCAGGTGTCGTTGAGGGAACATTCTATGATGCAGAGGGTATGAAGGCTATCGCAAGCGTACCGAGCAGAGAAGTTCTTCTTTCCAAGTTACTTGGAAGCTTACAGTCACCTATTACCAACCTTGCTCGCGTTCTTAATCAGATCGCAGAGAAGGGTGGCGCAGCAGATGCAGCCGTAGAGGCAGCACCAGCTGAGGAAGCAGCTGCAGAGGCAGAGGCTCCGGCAGAAGAAGCACCAGCTGAGACAACAGCTGAATAATTAAAACATTCAATAATATTTCAAATGGAGGAAAAAATAATGGCAAAGTTAACAACAGCAGAGTTTATCGATGCGATCAAAGAGTTAAGCGTATTAGAGTTAAATGACCTTGTAAAGGCATGTGAAGAAGAGTTCGGCGTATCTGCAGCAGCAGGCGTTGTAGTAGCAGCAGCAG
>ERZ860508.361-NODE-361-length-39363-cov-3.101659_pt1 | contig 39363 bp, 24 predicted proteins | sample MGYA00509976_ERZ860508 | MGnify/ENA primary metagenome ERZ860508 (study PRJEB30046, sample SAMN00715242) | human gut metagenome | study: EMG produced TPA metagenomics assembly of the A metagenome-wide association study of gut microbiota in type 2...
ATGTTAAGTATGCTGTTTACAGAGCTTCAGATGACAGTATAGTTGAAGGCTCTGAAAGGTATGTATATGACGATGATTTAAGATACAATGTTGTATATAATATTGAGCCTGGAGATTATTATATTGCAAAGAGTGATAATTACGAATGGCCTATGGAGTATATGAGAATAGATGCTGTTGAAACAGATGAGCCTGTTACAGTTAACACGCAGCGAGAAGACTGGAATAATGTTGAAAATCCTCAGATAACAAATTGTTACTATTATGGACAGTATATTTATCTGGAATATTCCATGTCAATAGGATTAAACGGAGCAGATTATGTAGAGGCTACTTTGGTTGACAGTGATGGGAATGAATACATGAAGAGACGTTCATCAATGCCTGATAATGTTAATAATCTTATAACATTTAAGGTTGATCATTCAGATGAATATACATGTAAGATTAGGGCGATAAGATATACAGGAGAAGAGAAAGAAAGCACTGCATCATGTATCTGTGATTATGATTACCCTCTTTTTCCTCCAAAACCGTTTATGGCATATAATATAGGAGACGGAGTGGTTAAGGTTGAATATGGACAGGTAAAAGAGGCATATTCATATACTATAGAATATAAGGAAACAAGCAATGAAAACTGGACAATAGGCGCTGTTTCGAATAATGGCGAAGCAGAAGTCTATGGACTTGATGTGGGCAAAGAATACGAATTCAGAGTGATTTCACACAAGAATGGAAGGTCTGTTATTTCAAGTGATATTGTAAACAATGTAGGAAATTATGATAGTGTTAAAGTAGTTGTATCTAATGATTCTGGTACAAACTGGGTGAGAGAATCAAAAGCTGGAAAGTATGGTAATCCCAATAACAGCTATGTCGATGGTGATTTGAACGAAAGTAATACTGTTACATTGTATTCAGAAGAGGGAAAAATTGTTAGAAATGGTGCAGATGGCATTGTATCGACATATACCAAAATAAAAAACAGCAGTAACTTTTCAATTTCCGCACATATTAATGTGCTATATTGGTCTAATAGAGGTGACCAGAATGGATTTGGCATATATGTCAGTGACCAGAATTACGAATTAACCGGTGGCTGGAATAATGTGTTACAGCTAGGGGCAATGCATGTTTCTAATATTCCTTCAGTAGAGGAAAGCTATGACCACAGATTAGGAATAGGTTATACATATAAATATGGCTGTAATAATGAAGCACTTGATATTTTAATGAATGATAAAAGCGTAACAGCAGCATCAGTTGGTATTGATAAAGAGCAAAGAATTCTGGAAGAAAGAGAACAGTATCAGGATTGTGATTATATGCTTGGTAACGTAAATGAATCAAGTATAGATTCAAAGTATACTGTAGGTGATATCACAGAATTTGATATACAGCTTCAGAAAACAGGAAATGTATACACAATGACTTATACATCGGCAGATGGGTCATATAGTAATACCAAGAGTGTTGATGTGGGAGATTCATTTACTGCATTAGATGAAGATTATATTTATGTGGGATTATTTGCAGGAAGACAGAGTACGCACGTTCAATTCTCTGATGTTAAATTTGAAATAAATGATGATGCAGACTATTCAAGAGTTGATGAGGCAATTAAAAAAGCGGAATGTCTGGATAGGATTCAGTATGACGGTTTTGATCAGGTAGATGAGATTATTAAATCCATCGAAAGAGGACTGAAGTCTGACTGCCAGGGCAAAGTACTTATAATGGCAAAAAAACTCAACGATGCAATTAATTCACTGAGATTAAAAGAGAAAGTAATTGATGGCGAGGATGGAACGAAAACAACAATTAATTCAACAGATACAATCAAAGGTGGAGAAAAGATTGAAGTAACAGGTGATAAGGAAGAAAGCTATGTGTCTATCAAGAGCGAACCGGGAGAAAATGCTGTTGAATCAGAAATAAAAGCCGGTAGTGAGCAGGAATTAATTGATAGTGTATTAACTGATGATGAAAAGTCACAGGTAGAAAACGGAGAGTCAGTAAGTATAAGTCTGAAGGTAGAAAACAACAGCGTAAGTAAAGAAGAAACAAAGAAAATAGAAAAAGAAATCAAAAAGACAGAGTCTGACAGTAACAAGAAGATAGGAGCATTTCTGGATATTTCTATTGAAAAAACTGTAGGTAAGAAACTTTTAGGCACAAGAGAACTTAATTCAGAAATAGAATTATCAATAGATGTTCCTTCATCACTTGCAGATAATATCAAGGAAGATGGAAAGACTTATAAAGTTGCAAGAAACCATGAGGGAATTGTAGATTTAATAGACGCTGTATATAATGTGTCTACTAATAAACTGACATTTAAGACAGACAGATTCTCTACTTATGCATTACTTTACGAACCAGTTGTTATGAATGTGGATTATCTGAGGAAATATATAACAGATAGTACTGATATTTCTATAAATAAAAACAATGAGACTGGAAAGAAGTATCTTTCAGGTATAAAACGTGAGATGACAATGGAACAGCTTATTAACCAGTTAACGGGTTCTAATATAACTATAATGAATTCAGATGGAAAAGAACCGGCAGTTACTAATAAAATTGGAACCGGTTATAAGATGGTTCTTATGCAGAACAGAACTGCAAAGGAAGAACTGGATATAGTAATCAAAGGTGATGTTGACGGAAACGGTTCAATAGATGTTCTTGATATGGAAGCAATCCAGAAGTCAATTCTTGGAATTGGAGACAAGTTATCAGGAGTATATAAAGAAGCTGCTTCATTAACAGGTAGTACAGATATATCAGTACTTGATATGGAGGCAATTCAGAAAGATATTCTGGGAATACAGAAGATTAACTAAGTAATAGGTGGAGACACCAGTCCATAACATAGATATACATAAAGAGTAGGAGCATGTTACTTTTCGGTAGCATGCTCCTGCTAGTTTTAAGAATTAATTATTATTAAGAGCTTCTTCAGCTTTTAAATAATCTTCCTCTGAGTATTTAGTAAGAATCTGTTCTTTGGTTAGTCCTAATTCAATCATTGTGATAATCGCTGTCTGGCGTTCTTTTTGTTCACCTTTCTGAACCCATTTATTTTCCATCTCTTCAACACATTTCCACATGGCAGTTTCACTTCCATTATCTGCTTCATGAAATATATCTGACATCTTCATTATAAAATTGATAGTGTCCTGAATCAAGTATCTGAACAAGATTTATCTTGTAATCAGAAAAGAAAGGACGCAGTTCTTCAGGGATGTCAGTCATCATGCCAGATAAAGTGACAGGACCATCCCATGGAGATTCTCTATAGTAGAATATAAGCGTGATTATAGGGTGAATCATGTCTGACTTGTTCATGCCGGACAGAAAGCCAGTATCAGAGTCAAAGTCATGCTCTGCCTTGTGCATATTACGGAATTCGTTACATTCCTTAAGATAACCAAGCCCATCATAAAGCAAAGCTCTTACAGGCATGGCATAGTGTGGGTTAGTCTGAAGTGCCAGACCAAGAATGGTGAATTGCAATTCAGGTAAGAATAAATGCATTTGAGGAAGCAGAAGGTTTTAACGGGCAAGTCAGTGCTATAATTACAAATAATATTAAGAACGATACAATTAAAGACTACGAAGGGAGAATCTTTGGATGAGAAAGATAATGAAAAAGGGAATGGCTCTTGCGTCAGCAACAATTATGATAGCTGGAAGTATGCCAATGACAGCAGTTAATATATCAGCTTCTGAAAATGATGGAAAACAGATAGCGGTACAAGCAGAGCAGGATACGGAGGTACAAGCAGAGCAGGATATAGCAGTTCAGGCAGACAGCGAGACTGCGTCAGGTACATGGGGAACATGTGAATGGACATATGATAATGGAACACTTACTATAGGTGGAGGTGTTGGAGGAAGTGGCAGAAAAGTAGTAACTGGTGTCAAACCGTGGGAATGTGGAAAAATCCAAAAGATAGTAATAACAGATAAGATTACATTTGAAAAAGATACGTCATTATTAGGCCTATTTTATGAACCATATTTGAATACAATAGAAGGATTGAATAATCTTGACACAAGTAATGTAGTTGATATGTCATATATGTTTAGTTCATGTGGATCATTAGAAAAACTTGATGTAAGCAGCTTTGATACAAGTAATGTTACAAATATGTCATATATGTTTAGTTCATGTGAATCATTAGAAAAACTTGACGTAAGTAATTTCGATACCAGTAATGTAACTGATATGACTAGGATGTTTAGAGGTTGTAAATCAATAATAACATTGGATGTTAGTGGGTTTGATACTGAAAATGTTACAGATATGTCAGCAATGATTCAGAAATGTGTAAAACTAAAGGATATTGATGTAAGTAATTTTAACACATCTAACGTAACTAAGATGACAAATATGTTTATGTACTGTTCCTTATTAGAAAATATTGATGTAAGTAAATTTAATACATGTAATGTAACTGATATGAGAAGTATGTTTGGTGAATGCAGAAAAGTTGAGAAACTAGATGTATCTAATTTTAATACAAGCAAAGTTAAGAATATGAGTTCAATGTTTTATAGAAATATGAAATTAAAAGAACTTGATGTAAGTGGCTTTGATACAGGTAATGTAACCAGTATGGAAGAAATGTTTTATGCATGTGGAAGCCTAAACACACTAGATTTAAGTAATTTCAATACGAGTAATGTAACTGATATGCAGTTTATGTTTAGCTTTTGTAATTCGTTAACCTCATTAGATTTAAGCAATTTTAATACAGATAAGGTTACAAGTATGAAGGCAATGTTTCAAAATTGTAAAGCATTGAAAACACTCAATCTTAGCAGTTTTGATACAAGTAGTGTAACAGATATGTCTGGCATGTTTAATTTAGCTCAAGGTTTAGAAAGTTTGGATTTATCTAATTTTAATACAAGTAAAGTTGCTAATATGAATGGTATGTTTTGTAATTGTTCTGATTTAAAAGAGCTAAATATATGTTCATTTGATACAAGCAGTGTACCAGGTATGAATAGTTTGTTTTTAAACTGTGCAAGTTTAACGACACTAGATTTAAGCAATTTCAATACGGATAATGTAACTGATATGTATGGTATGTTTTCGGGTTGTGCAAGTTTAATGACATTAGATTTGAGTAATTTCAACACAACAAAGGTTACAGACATGTGGAATATGTTTTCCGAATGTAAATCTTTAACTTCACTAGATATAAGCGGCTTTGATACAAGCAATGTAACAAGAATGTCTGGTATGTTTTATGGTGATGAATGCTTAGACAGATTGGATTTATCTAATTTTAATACAAGTAAAGTTACTGATATGGATCAGATGTTTTTTAATTGCTCTAATTTAAAAGAATTAAATGTAGGTTCATTCGATACAAGTAAAGTAACTAGTATGTTTGACATATTTACAGAATGTAGTAATTTACATGAATTGGATATGAGTTCATTTGATACCAGCAATGTGAATGACTATATCTTTGACTCTTATAGTAATACATTTACTAAAATAAAATTACCTTATAAAATGTCTAGCAAGTTCGCAGATAGAATAAAGTCATCAATATTTAATGGCAGATGGAAAGATGAAACAATCAATATTACATATGATGACAAAGATAGCTTGGTCCTGAAAGAAGGACACACATATGTATTCTGTCCGGAAGAGATGAAAGTTTCTTTAGTGGTTGATAATAATGATAAGGATAATAAAAAAGTCAGAGTAAGTGTAGCGGCAGAGGGAGGCGCATCGCGTTATACATTCCAGTTCATAATGTATAATCCAGTAGATGATTCATGGACAGTATTACGGGATTATTCAAGGTCTAAGACTTATGTATGGGATATAGCTGAAAATGAAAATAAACAATTATATGTAAATGTCAAGGATGCTTTAGGTAATGTAGTCCGTAGCACAGCATTGACAATTCAACCAGACACCATAGCAGATGTTATAAAGAACAACAATCTTGGATACACTGTTAACAAGGATTCATCAGGAACGCAGTTGCTTACAGGAGTGAAGCCGGCCCTTAGAGCAGACACATTCAAGACTGGTTTTGGCACAAATATTACAGTTAAGAGTGCTGATGGAACAGAGCTTGCTGCTGACGCTGCTGTGGGAACAGGCTGTGTTGTAGAACTGATACAGGATAAAAGGATAGTTGATACAGCTACAGTTGTTGTTAAAGGTGACACAGATGGAAACGGTTCAATAGATGTCCTTGACATGGAAGCAATCCAAAAGTCAATTCTTGGAATTGGAGATAAGTTATCAGGTGCATATAAAGAAGCTGCTTCATTAACAGATGGTGATGATATCACGGTACTTGATATGGAGGCAATCCAGAAAGATATTCTGGGAATACAGAAGATTAACTAAGCAATAGGTGGAAATACCAGTCCATAATATAGATATACACAAATAGCAGGAGCATGTTACTTTTTCGGTAGCATGCTCCTGCTTTCTAAAAGGGTTTAGGTATTATTGCTATAAAATAAAAATAGTGTTAATATTAAACTAATATATTAAAAGTACTAAAGAATGAGGTGTGGTTTATATGCGTTATTTGATTAAGAGAATTGCAAGCATTATTATGACATTTTTAATAGTATTAACAATGATTATTAATATTGTGCCAACATATGTATATGCTACAGATATATGTGCACCAGTAATAAATGTTCAATCGTTAAAAGTAGATAAAAAGCAGGTCAAAATAGGGGATAGTGTAAAGGTAAGTATAAGAATAACAGATGAAGCAGAGATAAAGCATGTGTTTATGTTCTATCAGAGACCACAGACAAAGAATACAGAGTCTATGGTATTAACATATAATAATATTACAGGATATTATGAAGGAAAAATAGAAATAAAAGAGACAAGTGAAAGTGGAATATGGAAAATAAGTTGGATAAAAGCAGAGGATATATATGATAATCAAATAGAAATTCATAATAGTAATGTATATGATTTTTATGAAGAAAAAGTAGACTTATCAGCAGGAGATTTTGAAGTAGAAGGAACAGAGGCAGATATACATGCTCCAGTAATAGATATTGAATCATTGAAAGTTAGTAAAAACCAGGCCGGAACAGGAGATAAAGTAAAGATAAGTATAAGAATAACAGATGAAGCAGAGATAAAGCATGTGTTTATGTTCTATCAGAGACCACAGACAAAGAATACAGAGTCTATGGTATTAACATATAATAATATTACAGGATATTATGAAGGAAAAATAGAAATAAAAGAGACAAGTGAAAGTGGAATATGGAAAATAAGTTGGATAAAAGCAGAGGATATATATGATAATCAAATAGAAATTCATAATAGTAATGTATATGATTTTTATGAAGAAAAAGCAGATTTATCAGCAGGAGATTTTGAAGTTTATATTGATAACCGTTATGAAAACATACTTCCATTATCAGATGTAATTGTATATAACAAGAATACATCAGTTTATAATACAACAATTAATGGAGATGTATATGTAGGTCCAGAGGCTATAGTAACATTATCTAATGTTGTTGTTACAGGGAATATATATGTACTGGGTGGATTAAAAGTATCAAATATAAAGGCAGCAGCACTGTATGGACGATATATGACATATGGATATATAACTTCATATAGACATGGCGAAGTAAGTATATTGGGAAGTAACACATTTTCAGAGATGATGTCATTTAGTTCAGATTTTTGTCCAGGAATGCCCCTTAGAGTTGATGAAGCTGTTAATATTGATGGAAGATTATATATGAAGGGTGCAACTGCTGATATAGCAGATATGTACATTGATGGTGTCAAAATAAATACTAGTAATAATGGTAAGTTTATAGTTGATGGACATGATATTGGTAATGCGGAATATGTAACAGTACAATGGAACTTTTATGATGGAACTATAAAAAAACAAAAAATAGCATTAGGAGACAAAGATGGAAATATTCCATTATTAGATATAAATATTAGCCAAAATGATATTGTTTTAAAAGAAGGAAATAGTACAGAACTAATAGCAGAGATATTTCCATATAATACAACGGAATCAAAAATATTAAGCTGGAGAAGTGATAATAATGATGTTGTAATGGTTGATAGTAATGGTATAATAACTGCTAAAAAGACCGGAAAAGCAGTTGTTACGGTAACAACTGCTAATGGGAAAAGTGCAATATGTACAGTTAGAGTTGTTGAACCCTATGTAAATGCAAGCAGAAATAAAAATGTTTATGATTTACAAAATTTATATAAAAATTTATGTGATGAAATTAGTGTACTTGATTCTAATAGTATTGTAATGAATGGCATAGAGTTACTTAAGACAGGATGTATATTACAATATAAGAAAGATAATAGTATATTAGAAACTTCTTTTATTGTTGTAAAAGGTGATGTTGATGGAAACGGTTCAATAGATGTCCTTGATATGGAAGCAATCCAGAAGTCAATTCTTGGAATTGGAGATAAATTATCAGGTGCATATAAAGAAGCTGCTTCATTAACAGATGGTGATGATATTACGGTGCTTGATATGGAGGCAATTCAGAAAGATATTCTGGGAATTCAGAAGATTAATTAAATATTAGATAAGCGATAACAGGGATAGATCATTCTTTCAAAGATGGTATATCCCTGTTTTTGGTTATAAATTATTAATCAGAATATAAAATAAACGATTGAATTCTTTGTATAAAAATGTTAATATGAATCTTGATTTTATCAGTTTTCATGTTCGATATGCACAAAAACATGTATACTGTATGAGGTAAAGGAGAGGAAAATGAAGCAGAAAATGAAAAAAGTTTTTGCAAAAGCGCTTGCAGGACTGCTTATTGTAAGTAATTTATCAATTGCAGTACCAGGTACAATTCATGCCGCATCAGCAGCAAGCTTTGCGACAGTTGGGGGAGCTAATGAAACACTTTATGCCACAATTTCTGGCATAAAAGATGCTGATGTAACAGCCGTTTCGTATAGTGGAACAATATCAGGAACACTTACTGGGGAAGACTTTACATATCTTGTAAGGGATTACAACGGAGGTGTAAGAATTGATATTCCAGGTGTTAAAGCAGGTACATACACATTAACAGTAACAACCAAGAATGGAACAGTTACTAAGAGTGGAATTAATGTAACTGAACAGGACCGTTCGGGATATGCACATTTTAATTATACAGACGGAGTAGGTGCATATAATGATGACGGAACATTAAAGGACAACGCAATTGTTCTTTATGTAACTGATGAGAACAAGAATACAGTAACACTCAGCTATGGCGGGATAACTGTTAAGGGTATTGGTAATATTCTTAATTCTGTAGGTAAAGAGTGTGGAGAAAAAGGCCACGAGGGTGAATGCAAGAAAGTTTCAAAAGGTAAGACAATATATGCCAAGGCTAACACTAATCAGGGTATTATCCAGAAGCTTGCAGAGAATAATATTCCTTTAGTTGTCCGCTTTATCGGAACAGTAAGTGACAGTGGATTATATAAAAAGGGAACATATAATGCCTCAACAGGACTTATTGATGGTCTTACACAGTATAATGGAGATGATTTTGGTGGTTCAGTTGGTGATAACGGACACATGGCGAGAATTAAGTCTGGTAAGGATATAACTCTTGAAGGTGTTGGAACAGATGCAACTATTGATGGCTGGGGATTCCATTACATGGCAGAGAGTGCTAAGCCTGATTTGGGAAAGAGCTTTGAAGTCCGCAACCTTACGTTTATCAATACACCAGAAGATGCTATTGGTATGGAAGGTGTTCAGGCATCATCAAATGTTAATTCAGAACTTTCAGCAAGTGTTGAGAGATGCTGGATACATAATAATGAGTTCTACTGCCCAGATGTTTCTAATCCGGCAGAGTCAGATAAGGGCGAAGGCGATGGCTCAGTAGATTTTAAGCGTGGACAGTATTTTACATGCAGTTATAATTACTTTGAAGGCTGCCATAAGACTAACCTTGTAGGCTCAGCAGATTCAAGCTTACAGTACAATCTTACTTATCATCACAATTACTGGAAGTTATGTAAGGCGAGAGGCCCATTAACACGTAATGCTAATGTACATATGTACAATAATATATTTGAGGGACAGACAGATTATGCAATGAATGTAAGAGCTAACGCATACATTTATTCTGAATACAATCTGTTCTATATGTGTAAGAGCCCTCAGAGAGTGGATTCAGGTGCTATTAAGAGTTTTGGCGATTCATTCTCAAGCTGCATTAATGAGATGGATGGAACAGTTGTCACTAATAAGACAGATACAGTGGCTAACAACTGTAAGTTTACAGCACGTAATATTGATTACAGCAAGTTTGATACTGATTCTAAACTTTCATATATCCCAACAGGAGATTATGAATTACAGACAAGTATAACAGAAGCAAGAAAAGTAATAGCTGCCCGTACAGGTGTTTTAAAGGAAAATGTTGTTACAGCAGATCAGATAACAGAGTCACAGATTTCATATGTTCCAAGTAATGTAACACCAGTAAATGTTACTTCATTACCTGCAACATTAACACCAGGCAAGGTAAGTAAGACAGTATACGCATTTACAGTAGGTGGAACAGTTGATATTACTATTAAATATGCAGATGATTCAGATGCTAAGACTGGTGTATTAGTTAATGCGGCAGGAGAGTGTTTCCTTAAGGGAAGCGGTACAGTTACAGACCTTCCGGCGGGAACATATATGATTCAGCCAATGAATTTCCAGCCAGGTGATGGAAAGACAATGAAGGCAGGAACATTTAAGGAGATAACAGTTAATTCAATTGATATTGTATCAAGCGATCCGAATGCGCATTATCACAATTATGTAAAGACTGTTACTAAGAAGGCAACATGTAAAGAAGAAGGAACTATTACATATACATGTACATCTACAAAGGGAATATGTGATAGAAAGACATACACGGAAGCAATTCCTAAGACAGACCACACATATGGCGACTGGAGCGTGGTTAAGGAAGCAACAGAAACAGAGACAGGGCTTAAGAGCCGTACATGTAAAGTATGTGGTAATGAAGAAACAGCAGTTATTCCGATTAAAGGACAAGAGCCTGAAAAACCAGATACACCAGACGTACCATCATCAGATTCATATGTTCATAATTTTACAAAAGATGGTTTGACAAGTACATTCTATACATTTTCAGGTGATACAAATATGGCTAATAAAAAATTATCATATAATGGTATAGATTTTACAAAGGCTCTTAAGATAGAATCAAAGACTAACATTAAATTTACAGCAGCATCAAAAGGAAAACTCACACTTGTGTTTGCTGAAGGAAGCAAGAATATTAAAATTAATGGAACTAAGAAATCAACTGACGCTAATGGCGTATTAACTGTTGATATTGAACCTGGGGAGGTAGTACTCACAAAGGATAATCCTATAAGTTTATTCTATATGGTATTTACGCTAGAGAAATCTTCTAATCCGGATAAACCTGATGCTCCAGATGTATCAGCAGGCACAATCGCTGAGGTTGTAAAGAATAATAATCTTGGATACAGTGTCAATAAGAATTCATCAGGAACACAGATGCTTACAGGAGTTAAGCCTGCGCTTAAGGCGAATTCATTTGCAATAGGTTTTGGCAAGAATATCACAGTTAAAGGCGCTGATGGCAAGCAGCTTGCTGATGACGCTGTTGTGGGAACAGGATGTATTGTTGAATTAACACAGGATAACAAAGTTGTTGATACAGTTACGGTTGTTGTCAAGGGTGACACAGACGGAAACGGTGTAATCGATGTACTTGACATGGAAGCAATCCAGAAATCTATTCTCGGAATTGGGGATGAGTTTGAAGGAGTTTATAAAGAAGCAGCAAAACTTACAGAAGGTTCAGATGAAATAACTGTACTTGATATGGAGGCAATTCAGAAGGATATTCTGGGAATTGCTAATATTAACTAAATAACAGGTGAAAACACCAGACGATAATGTATATGAAAAACAGGAGCATGTTACTTAATGAAGGGTAACATGCTCTTGTTTTGACAAAAGAATTATAATGAATATAAATGTTATATTTGCAATTCAGGTAATGATATAGGCATTTGAGGAAGCAAAAGATTTTACTGGATAAGTTAGTGTTATAATTGTAAATCATATTAAGAGTGCTACAACTAAAAATTATGAAGGGAAAATCAGGCGTGAGAAAGATAGTGAAAAAGAAATGGGTTTGGCATCGACAATGATATGACAGATGTTTCAAGGATATAGACTGCTCAAGTCTTAGAGAAATTACTGTACCTGGAACAATTGATGTTCTTGATATGGAAGCAATCCAGAAGGATATTCTGGGAATTTAGAAGATTAATTAAAATGTACAAAAACAGATTAAGTATATTGACAAACGTAGTTAAAATGCACATAAAATTGTGAAAGTTTATTGAAATAGACATTGATTTTTAACTACGTTAGTGATAACATTATGATACACATGTTTAAGTGTAAATAAATATAATATGTAGGAGGAAAAAGCATGAAAAAAAGGATGTTTTCCGCATTTATGGCTTTGGTATTAATCGTTGCCATGTATAGTGGAATCCGACTTTCTTCTGTCAGTGCTAATGCAGATGAAAAAGCTGCAGATGTTACTCTTTCAGTAACAACTGATAAGACAGATTTAAGACCGGGGGATACGGTAACAGTAACAGTTAAGATTGACAGCTTTAATTCAACAATTAGTGGTGACACTGATCCAACAATTAGTGTATATCAGCTTGGAATACCAGTTGATACTGATATGTTTGAAATTGTTTCAATGGACGGTGGACTTCTTTATTATGGAAATCCAGAAGACGGAACTGATATTAACTATGATGCAGATAAGAAACAGATAATTGGAGCTGCTTCATATGGAAAGGGAAAGGATAGACCTAATCAGTTTAAGCAGGGTAATTCTGATGGAAAGAATGAAACAAATGTAATATTATCATATACATTAAAGGTTAAGAATTCTATATCAGATAATAAGAATGTAACATTTAGTGTATCACAGGATAATTTAATAATGAAGAATTTCAAACTTGGCAAAACACAGCTGTATTCAACAAGTGTTACACCAGCAAAAGTTAACGTAATTGCTAAGGAACTTTCTTCAATTGAAGTATCAAAGAATCCAACAAAGACAGATTACTTTACAGGAAGCAAGGCTCTTGATGTAACAGGTGGCAAGCTTAAGCTTACATACACTAATGGAACTTCAGAAGAAGTTGATATTACATCAGATATGTGCAGTGCTGTAGATTTAAGCACAGCAGGAAAGAAGACAGTAACAGTTACATATCAGGGAAAGACAGCAACATTTGATGTTACAGTATCTGATAAGAAGGCAACAGGAATAACACTTAATGGTGTTAACGGTAAGAGTATTGTTGAAGGAACAGAACTTGATCTTACAGGAATGACATTAGACGTAACATATGATGATGGTTCTAAGGATGCAGGTATTGCTCTTGCAAAATCAATGATTAAGTATGATAACAAAACAGTAGGTAAGTCTACAGTAACAGTTACATATGCAGGTCAGACACAGACATTTACTATTGATGTCCTTAAGAAGTCACTTACTAAGATTGAGATGAAATCTAATCCATCTAATTCAGAGGTATTCGTTGGCAAGACAATGGATGTAAGTGGTGCTAAGATTACAGCAACATATGATAATGGAACAACAGAGGAGATTGATGTTACAGAAGCTATGTGCTCTACACCGGATACATCTGTTGCAGGTGAGAAGACAGTAACAGTTACATATGAAGGTAAGACAACACAGTTCAAGATTAATGTTGTTGAGCCAAAGCCAGTTTCATTAAAATTTAACGGTGTTGAAGGAAAGACAGTTAAGGTTGGTAAAGAACTCGACCTTACAGGAATGAAAGTTACAGTTAATTACAATGATGGTTCATCAAAGACATATGATATAACAAAGGATATGCTTTCATACAGCACAACTAAAGTTGGAACAGAAAAGGTTATGGTTACAGTTGGAGAACTCTCAGATTTCTTTACAATTACAGTTGTAGATAAGAAAGCCTTATCAATGGAACTCTTCGGAACAGATGGCAAGACTATTATCGAAGGCATGAAACTTGATTTCACAGGTATCAAGGCTAAGATTAAATATGACAATGACACAGAAGAAGAAATTGATGTAACAGCGGATATGTCAACATACGATAACAGCAAGGTTGGCAAAGCTGATGTTACAGTTAAGTATGCAGGACTTAGCCAGATTTTCAAGATTGAAGTAAAGGCAAAATCACTTGATAAGATTGAGATGGCATCTGCACCAGCTAAGACAGATGTATTTGTTGGAAAGACAATGGATGTAAGCGGTGCTAAGATTAAGTTAACATACAATAACAACACAACAGAGAATATTGATGTTACGAGTGAAATGTGCTCAGCAGTAGATACAAGCACAGTAGGTAAGAAGACAGTAACAGTTACTTACAATGGAAAGACTACAGAATTTACAATCAATGTGGTAGAGCCACAGCCAGAGTCAGTAACACTTAAGGGTGTTGAAGGAAAGAGCGTTAAGGAAGGTAAGGAACTTGATCTTACAGGAATGACTGCAGTAGTTAAGTATAACGATGGCTCATCTAAGGAAGTGGTTCTTACAAAGGATATGCTTTCATATTCAACAGCTAAGGCTGGAAAGGCAACTGTTAAGGTTTCTGTATTAGGATTAAATGCTGAATTCACAATTGATGTAGTAGCTAAGAAGCCAGTTTCAATGAAGCTTTCAGGTACAGAGAATAAGTCAGTTGTTGAAGGTATGAAGCTTGACTTAACAGGAATTACAGCAGAAGTAACATATGATAATGATACTAAGGAACCTGTTAAGGTAACTGAGGATATGGTTTCATATAAGACTGATAAGGTTGGTAGTGCAGAAGCAACAGTTAAGATTGGTGACCTTACAGAGAAGTTCTCATTCACAGTAGTTGCTAAGACATTAAAGGAAATCAAGATTGTTAGTGCTCCTACAAAGGTTGTATACCTTGAAGGACAGAAGTTTGATTCAACAGGACTTAGTGTTCAGGCCGTATATGACAACGGAACAACAGCAGATGTTACAAAGAATGTTAAGCTTACAGCAGTAGATACAGCTAAGGCTGGTAAGATTACAGTTAAGGTAACATATGAAGATAAGGTAGCTACATTTGATGTAGAAGTTAAGACAAAAGCTGCAATTGAGGCATTTAATGCATCAGTAGCAAAGTTACTTAAGAATAATATCACTAAGGCAGATATAGATGCTGTTAAGAAGCTTAGAGCTGATTACGATGCTATGTCAGCAACAGAGCAGGCTGAGTGTAATGTTAAGGGCTTAACAAAACTTGAGGAATCAGTTAAAAAGATTCTTGAAGAAGAGAGCAAAGCTAATGACAATACACAGAACTCTACAGAGAATGTAACAGACAATAATGGTTCTTCAACAGGCTCATCTGAGAGTGGTAATGGAGTTAAAACAGGCGATGCAATGAATATGTATATGTACATGATTCTTGCATTATTAGCTGGTGTATCAGTAGCTTGTGCAGTTCCATATGCAAGAAGAAACAGAAAGTAATAGAATATATGGAAAAGTTGAAGGGCGTATGTTAAGTACGCCCTTCTTTGGGTTAAAGGATATGAACAGATTAGAAAAACATATACGAAAAGCAGTTCTGGGTTTATTGCTTATTATATTGGTTAGTTTTAATTTATCACCAATAATGAGCTATGCAGCAGATGATAAGATTGAATTAAGCGTTGTGACTGATAAGTCAGGATATACTTCTGGGGATGTTGTTGATGCAGATATAAAGATAACCAACTATAATGATTCATTTTCAGGTACAATAACTACAATGGTTATTGAACTTACATATGACGAGAATTTACTTGAAGTTGATATGGCTTCTATGAAGAAGATAGCAGATGATAATGGTGGTATGGGATTTGATCATATAGCTGCCAAAGATGGAAAAGTAACATATCAGTATCTTAATGTATCTGACCCATTGAAAAAGGGGAGCGAGGATATATTTTCTTTAAAATTTAATGTGAAGGATAATATTAATGGCTCTGAAAATTTGAAAAATGCAATAAAAGTATCTAATGCAGTTATTCAGAATGGACAGAAAGCAAAATCTGAGAAGTATGACGTGAACATTTCATATTCAGTTAATGCTACTGTTAATAACATAACAGATGATGATTCAATTGGTGAGAAAGTATATAATGAGTCGGGGGACTTGTTAACGGAAGATGAGCAGAAGCAGATTAAAGAAAGTGCATCTGCAAATAATGGTTCACAGAATAATGTAGATAATAAAGGGGACTCTGATAAGACTGAAGAATCATCTGTTAATGGAAAAACAGATTCAGATACATCAGTAAATGCCAGTGTATCATCTAAAGATGGCAGTGTATCTACAAGTGGCGATAATAAGGGTAATAATTCATCTGATGTAAAGAATAATAAGACTAAGAAAGTGAATGTGGTAGCGATAGCTGTAGTTGTGATAATTGTTGCAGCAATAGCTGGAGGTGCAGCATATATAGTGATAAAGCGCAGAAAGACAGAGAATAAGAATGAAGAAAAGTAAACAGATAAGAAAATCTGTGAATGATGAACCTGAATATAAAAAGCTTGCAGCATTAATAATAATGATAAGCATGGCTGTTATTCCGTGGGTTACATACATGAAAGTTGTAAAACTTGATTCAGTTGCATCAGAATATTTTCAGAATTCGGATGGATTGTCTGCTGATTTTTTTCTGTATTATAAGGCTGTTCTGGTTATTATACTTGGAATATTTATTGCCTGTTTTATAATAGGCGAAAATATATTTCCGGATAATATAATAAAGGATACGCCGGTGAGAAGCAGAAACAACAGGATAATGGTGATTGCTGCAGGAATATTTATTCTGATGACTGTGTTATCAGCAGTATTTTCACGATATCATGCTACGGTGAGAAGGGGAAGCCCTTCAGAATATGAAAGTGTGTATGTTCTGGCTGCTTATATGCTGTTGTTTCTTGGTGGAATGAATTACTTCTGTTATGAGAATGTAAGCAGGCTGTTAAAGCGCATTATGCTTGGACTTGCACTGGTAACAATAGTTTTTACTTGTGTTGAAGCATTTTACAAGTCATTATTAGAGATTGGCTGGATAAAGAATATGATAACACCATCAGCATATAAGGGGATTGTTTCGGATTTAAGAGTATCAGGATTTTCTGATATGGTTGGACTTACATTTTACAATCCTAATTATTATGGTGGATTCTGTATTCTAATATTTCCATTTATGTGGAACAGCTTTTTGACAGAGAATAAGAGAATATGGCAGATTATATATGGGATAGCGTCAGCAGGAATGATATTCTGCGTGCTTGAGTCGCAGGCTTCAGCTTCATTTTATGTACTGATTGCAGAGATATTACTTACATTAATAATCCATATAAGAAGTATAAAGCATATGTGGAAGAGGCTGACTGTGTATATCTTCGCCATGATGTTAGTAATTATTGTTACAAATGTTATATTAGGTGGAAAGCTTTTCAAATACGGAAAAGATATAGCAGCAAATGAAACAATTGATGAGGTAAACGGTAAGACTGATAAGTTTCAGCTTGATGATATTAAGCTGGAAAATAATAAGCTAAGAATTATAGGACCAGACAGAGAATTATGTATTATTGTCAATGATGGAATATTACAGTTTATGGACGGTAGCGGTAATAAGTTGATGGTCAGCAATACTGATGATGTAATACATTTTGATAACGAAGGATACAATATGGTGTCAATTACACTGAATTCATATAACCAGATTGTAATTGACCTTGGCTATGATGATACAATTGAGTTCTATGTATCAGATAATATGTTCTACGGAGTCGGTCAGAATGGCTCTAAGATTACAGATGTATCCAGGGATAAACGCTGGGGAAAGCAGCTATATCCATTGTTTACTGGCCGTGGTTATGCATGGGTGAATACTTTGCCTATGCTTGGCAAAACAATAGTTATTGGACATGGAGCAGGAACATTTGCGTATTACTTTAAGCAGAATGATTATGTTGGACTTCTGAATACCCACGGAAGTACCAAATTTGTGATTGATAAGCCACATAGCATGTATCTTCAGACAGCGATGGAAGAGGGATGTATAGCCCTGATTGCTATGCTTGTGATATTTGTTATGGTTATATTTAATTACATATCTAATTACAAATGTATAGAGTTATGTTATAATAACAATAAACATAATCTTGCATCAATTGCCGGAGCAAGTTTTGTGGCAGGTGTGGGATTTATGATATATGGTCTTGTAAATGACAGCATGGTTACGGTCAATCCGGTATTCTGGATAATACTGGGAATATGTGTGTCGTCAGTTTACGGATTGAAGAATAATAAAATATGAGGAGGAATAGGAATGGTAAGAACAGTGAAGAAGGCTGTATCAGCAGCAATGGCACTTGTTATGACAACAGGAATGTTTATAACAGGTAATGGAAATGTAGTTAAGACTTACGCTGAAGAAACAACAAAGCCATATGTAAACAGCAGGTATGTTGAAGAAATCGGTGATGGTCAGTATAATACGGGAGTAGCATATGATAAAGGAATTATACTTTTATCTAATGTTACTAGTTCAACATACGCAGATAAGACGAATCTTACAGATAAGATATCTTTGTCAGCAGATTCATCTTTTGCATATGTTGACAAAGATGGAATAGACCATGAGCTTAAGAATGAGGACGAGAATGGTAAACAGAGATTTGATACAATATATGGCTCTTTAACTCAGGGATATTATCAGTATAATATAGTTGGAAAAGATTCAAAACTTGGTGTGATTAATGATGCAGGCGAATTGATTACGCTTAATGGGCAGGAATTATATGATAATATCTACATGTATAATGCTGATGGAATAGGATATGTATTTGGCCTGGAACAGTACACAAGTGATAATATTTTTGATTATACTGTTGTTGATGAAAGAGGAAAAGTATTATTCACAGTCAATGACTGTACTAATGTAAAAGATTTTTCAAAATATATGAATCAGGAATATACAGCATATTTCTTATTATTTGAAAAGGCAGATGGTACATCAACATTAATGGATTTTTCAGGGAAAATATGGCATGATGGTGAGCATTGCAAAACAAGCAGTGCCATACGTGTTGCCGATAATTCAATGAATGTTTTATTATCCTTTGATAATTCATATGGATATTATAATTATACAACAGGAGAAAAATTTGAAAAAGAAGGATCTTTAAAAAGATTATATCCTGGTAAGTCAACGCTGTATCTTGCTGTTAATAATGGACAGACAATTATATATGATTCAGGAATGAATGAAAAGTATACATTGGATGGAGAATATTATTATCTGAATTCAATAAATTCTACTGGTAATGGAAAGGCTATATATATATTATGTGATTCAGATTATAAAAAGCTTAATATATTGAATAAAGATGGCAGTAAGTGGTTTGATTCTGATTCAGAAATTAAAATGGAAGCAACAAGTATTTATAGTGCAGAAGGTGGAATATTCACATTATCAGATGGAAACAGATATTATGTTTCTGATGGTGGTGATATTAAAATCAAGTTGAGTGACTTACAGGTAAAAGCACATGCTAAGATTCGAGAAGAGATTGGAAATGTAAGGTTTTCAAGACTTTCTTATTATACGGCAGATTTTGGCTTGATTTTTACATATACAATGTCTGATGACGGAAAACAGCATAGTGTTGTTGCAACAAAGTCAAGTGGATATTCTGAGTTTGAGTATATTGATGAAGGATTAAATGGCGTGCATTCTGGCGGTACATCATCGTCAAGTTATGGAATTATATACAGAAGTGAAACTGTAGATAAAGATATAACCCTAAAGAATGGAAATGTTGTAAATTGTACGCGTAAATTGGTGAAAGCATATAATAGATATGAAAATACCATGAAAGAGGTAGAAATCCCACTGACGTTATACCAAAATAATCAATATATATATTATTATTCAGAGAATGGTGATTTTTATAGTTTGACCGCAAAAGGATTCATACTTAATAATAAAGAAAATCAGTCACAGACTCATAAGGATTATAAATATCAGGTAAACGATACAGGCTCATATATATATTCTTATTATGAGGGAGACGAAAAAAAATATAAATTATATGATAATAATGATAAAGAGATTAATATTGGATTAGATGAGCTATACAGTAATCCTAATTATTCAAGTATAAATTTGAATCTATTAAATTTTTATGGTAGAACAAAAGGATATGTGTCAGTTTCTTATTATGATAATGTTAATAAAAAAAGTATGAGCAAGATATATACTTACTTTGGGGAGTATGTAATGGATTTTAATAGCTATTTTACTGGATATTATAGTGGAGTGGCTGGAAATATGTATTTCGCTAATAATACAACATATCGCTTTAAAGATATTTCCAAGGCATTAAATGATTCAGAATTAAAAGAAGATTCAACAATAAAGATAGGCACAATAAAAGGCACAGAAGAAAAAGCATTTTCAGGACTTAAAGAAAATTCAACTATTGAAGATATCAGAAAAGAATTGCCAAAACTTGATATTACTGTTGTAGACAGCAAAGGCAATGAATTGGCAGCATCTAAGCCGATAGGAACAGGCTGTAAGATACAGGTTGTTAAGGATGGCAAAGTAATTGACACTGCAACAGTAGTTGTAAAGGGAGATACAGATGGAAGCGGAACAATCGATGTACTTGATATGGAAGCTGTTCAGAAGTCAATCTTAGGAATAGGCGAAGGACTGGCAGGTGCATATAATGAAGCTGCAAAGCTTACAGGAAATGATACAGTATCAGTACTTGATATGGAGGCAATCCAGAAGAATATTCTCGGTTTAGAGAAGATTAACTGATAAATTGTGAAAGTTGGGCTTAAAGGCTTGCACAATCAGAGATTAGTGATTATATTAAAATAAGAGGACAGGCGTTGTGAGTTATGTACTCACAGCGCCTTTATAATATAACCAGAAAAAAGAGGCACAAGTATAATGAAGAATTTAAAAATAGCTGCATTTGGAATATTATGTGCGGCATCAGTTATTGCATTGAAACCGCAGGCAACACAGGCAGCTGAAACTGAAGAACAGCAGATCATAAGAATTGCAGACGGACAGACAGCTTCACAGGTGAAGCGTCAGCTAAGAAATAATGATATAGAGATTGTTAATGCTGATGGTGAGAGCCTTGGAAAAAGTTCAATAGTTGCAACCGGAGACAGGGTAATTATATATAACAACGGGGATGCAGTAAGTGATTCGGAAGTTGTTGTTCCGGGTGATGTTGATGGAGATGGTGATATTGATGTACTTGATATAGAAGCTGTCCAGAAGGATATTCTTGGGATTGATAAGCCGCTTCAGGGAGTGTATAGACAGGCAGGATTGTTAAGTGATACTGGGACTTTATCTGTATTAGATATGGAGTCTGTTCAGAAAGATATATTAGGACTTGAATATATTAATCCTAAGGCACATGATATTTCAGGTACATATAAGGAGCTTACAGATATATCAGAGAAATATGACAGCGATAATCTGCTTATGGGAATAGATGTATCCAAGTGGCAGGGACAGATTGACTGGGAGTGTGTAGCTGCCGATGGAATTTCATTTGCAATGATTAAATGCGGTGGTGGTGATGATGGACTTTATGAGGATCGGTATTTCAGATATAATATAGAAAATGCAATAGCGAATGGATTAAGAGTCGGTGTATATTTCTATTCTGGAGCAACTGATGTTGCGGCTGCAAAGGAGGAGGCAGAGTACTGCCTGTCATTAATAAAGGATTATGATATTAAATATCCTGTAGCATTTGACTGGGAACTTAATGACGATGAAGACCCGGATGTAATTACTGAGGTATGCGAAGCATTCTGTGATATCATAGCTGATAATGGATATGCTCCAATGATATATACTAACAGAAACAGATGGTATAATACTATGAATGCAGGTGAGCTTACAAGTAAATATCTTGCATGGATGGCAGCATGGTTTTATGATTATTATTATACATCAACCCGTTGGGAGATAGGGGATGATATAGCATCATTTAAATACCCATTCCAGATGTGGCAGTATGGAGTAACAGATACTGTGTCAGGTATTGACGGATATGTGGATATGGATATAATTATTATAAGAAAATGATTGAAAAAGTAACTATTAGATAAAGCACATGTAATAGGAGGAAAAATGTATAACAAAAAGATAATTAGCACATTATTAGCAGTAGTAATGTCTGTGAGTCTGGTAATGCCAGCGTCAATCACGTCGTATGCTGATGATATTGTAGATATATCAGCGCAGACATATGATGCACAGGAATCTGAGCAGAAACGTGGTACCGGTTATATTGAATTAGATGATGATGTCAGGGCTGTGCCGGGTGTATTGCAGCCTGATATTTCTGATTCGCATTCACAGTATAGCGCAGATAGGGAAGTAGTATATCCGGCTCATTATAAGACTGCAAGTCTTCCAGCAGTAAGAGACCAGGAATCATATGGAGTCTGCTGGGCATTTGCGACTATGTCACTTGTTGAGATTAATCTGTTAAAGAAGAAACTTGTTACAGATGATATTGATTTGTCTGAACTTCATCTGATTAATTATACTTATAACTGTGTTAATGATAAGTTAGGGGGACTTGATGGCGACAGTAATAAGTTCATAGGTAAATCAATAATGCAGATGGGTGGTAATGTTGAGCTTGCAGCTAATTCACTTGAAGATTGGGAGGGAGCTGTAACAGAGACAGTTCTTCCTCTTAATGATGAGAATGTGAAGAAGGTTGAGAATAACCAGCTTGGAGATTCACTTGCATATAGTGATACATTTGCACATGTACAGAATTTTTATAAGATTAACACATCAAGTGCGAATGATATTAAAAGAGCTATTATGGAATATGGAGCTGTCTCTGCATCATATTGTTCAGACAGTAGTTTTAATTATTCTACTACTTATTATAACAGTACTACTGCTGCATATTATTGTAATCAGAATTATAGTACTAATCATGCAATAACAATTGTCGGCTGGGATGATGATTTCTCAGCAGATAACTTTTCTACTAAGCCAGATGGTAATGGAGCATGGATTGTAAGAAATAGTTGGGGAAGCCGTTATGGTAAGGAAGGATATTTTTATTTATCATATTATGACAAGTCATTATCAGATATAGCATATGCTCTTGAGGCTGATTTATCTGATAATTATGATAATAATTATCAGTATGACGGTACAATGCAGCATTCTGGTGCAAGTATTGGAACAACAGGAAAGTTTGCTAATGTATTTACAGCCAAGGCAAACTCTGGTGGATATGAGAATATTAAAGCTGTGTCGTTTGAAACATATAGTAGAGATTGCCAGAATCCTAGTGTAGATTATAAGATATATGTATATACTAAGCTGACAGATGTGTCTAATCCTGAAAGCGGTTCACTTGTTGCTCAGAAGGAAGGAGCAACTACATATGCAGGCATGTATACTATTAATCTTGACAAAGAAGTTAATGTTGAGCAGGGAGAATTATTCTCAGTAGTTGTAGAACTTACAGGAAAGAATGGAGTTTCACCATGGATTGCACGTGATTACAGTCAGACAGTTGAAAACTGGTTTAGCTGTACATCATCTGCAAAAGAGAATCAGAGCTTTTATTCTATTCCATATGGAGATTGGTATGATTATGGAAGTAGGTATTCAGCTAATTTTATAATAAAAGCATTTACAGATAATACAAGTCAGCAGAGTGTTATTGATGTTGAAAATGTATCACTCAACAAGGATAGCCTTACATTGGAAGAAGGTGCTACAGAGCAGCTTAAAGCGACTATCACACCTGCAGATGCAACATACAGGAATATAATATGGACAAGCAGCAATGATTCTGTTGCTTCAGTTGATAACAGTGGCAATGTGACAGCTAAGAGCATCGGAACAGCTGTCATAACAGCAACAACAAAAGATGGAAAAAGTGCAGCTTGTACAGTTACGGTTAAGAAAAAAGAGATTGCAATTGAATACATTTATCTTAATGCGTCTTCGTTATCCGTTCAGAAAGGCGGAAGCACAAGAATAACAGCAACAATAGGACCAGACAATACCACATATTCAAAGGCTGTTAAGTGGAGCAGTAGCAATGATTCTGTTGCAACGGTTGATTCAGATGGTAATGTAAAAGCAATTGCAGCAGGAAATGCTATTATAACAGCAGAGACTATTAATGGAAAAACAGCCTCATGCAGTATATTGGTTTATGAAAATCATATTATCAGTATAAATCTTAGCGACAGCAAGATTAGTCTTAAAGAGGGAGGCAGTTATAAGATTAATGCAAGCATCAGTCCATCCAATACGACTGATGATAAAACACTCACATGGACAAGCAGCAATCCTTCAATAGCATCAGTTGATTCAGATGGTAATGTAACAGCTAAGAAAGCGGGAACGACTGTCATAACAGCAACAAGTGTTAATGGTATTACAGCGCAATGTCAGGTAATGGTAACTGGCGCATTCACGAGATTTCTGGAGAATGAAACTGCAAACAGTATAAAAACAAGGTATAGACGTATGGGATACAGTGCAATTATAGTTGCTCCAGATGGAGGATATCTAAGGAATAATGATATTGTGTTCACAGGCTGTAACTTACAATATATGTATATAAGTGGCAGTTCAGAAATATTTTTATCAGACGTATATGTAGCAGGTGATGCTAATGGTGATGGTAGTGTTTCAGTTCTTGATATGGAAGCAATCCAGAAGGATATATTAGGAATCAGCAAGCTCGAGGGAGCATATAAAATGGCTGCTAAATTAACAGAACGGAGTGATGAAATATCAGTCCTTGACATGGAAGTAATTCAGAAGCATATTCTTGGTATTGAGAAGATTAAATAATTGCTATAATTATAATAAGCAGATGTTTTGGTTTATACAACCTGAAACATCTGCTTATTTTTATGTTGGTTATGCAAAGTGTTAATTACACATGAAATATCTCAACAAGAAATATCATTGCAAGTCCGTAATAAGTGACAACAGCAACGAGGTCGTTCACAGTCGTGATAAGCGGACCTGACGCAACAGCCGGGTCAATGTGAATCTTGTGGAAGAACATAGGAATAATAGTTCCCACAAGGCTCGAAACAACCATTGCAACAATAAGAGATAATCCGACACAGCCAGATATTAAAAATGCTGACATCCACGCATATTTCTTGAATATATGAATATAGACACCTAAGAATACAAGTGCCATGATTCCAAGACTTGCACCATTAATGAAACCAATCTTCATCTCTTTGAAAAGAAGGGATAACTTCTTCTTAGCACTTAAAGTCTCATCCATAAGTACACGGATAGTTACAGCAAGTGATTGTGTTCCGACATTACCAGCCATGTCAAGAACGAGAGACTGGAAACATATTACAATCGGAAGAACAGCAACTACTGATTCAAATATTCCTACAACTGATGAAACTGCCATTCCAAGAAACAGCAGTATAATAAGCCAAGGCAGACGTTTCTTGATACTTACAAGCGTTGGTTCGCTTAAATCATCTTCTGAAGTAAGACCGGCAAGTTTTGCATAGTCATCACCCATTGCATCGTCAACGAGTTCAACGATATCTGTTGCAGTAAGGATACCGCATATCTTTCCATCTTCAGTAAGTACAGGAATGGAATCCTCTTCGTAATCTGCAATCTTATCAATACATTCATTGATATTTTCATGCTCATATACATAAGGGTATGAACTGCTTATTATGTCGGCAAGGTTATCATTCTGTCTTGCTATAATTAAATCCTTTAAGTCAATTGCACCGGCAAATTTGTCAGCACTATTAACTACATATATAGTTGATATATTGTCATGTTCACCAGCCTGCTTGACAAGGACGCTCATGGCTTCTCTTATAGTAAGATTATCCGGTATGCATATGAAATTATTAGTCATACAGCTACCAATCTCATCGTCCTCATAAGAAAGAAGCTTCTGGACATCTTCCTTTGCATCAGCATCTAAGTGCTCTACAATTTCATTCTTCTTGGTTTCTGACAAATCGTCAAGTACATCAACCGCATCATCAGAATCCATGTAAGATACTACACGTGCAGCTTTTTCTAATGACAGCTCTTCAAGATATTTTTCAGCATCATCAAGATAAGAGAAAATCTCAGCAATCATATGTTCATCAAGAACGTTATATATATGCTGTCTTTCAGCAGGTGTAAGAAGAGTGATTGCTTCAGCAATATCTTTTTCATGATACTTAGAAAGTGTCTTAACTAATTTCTGTGAATTCTTAGATGACTTAAAAATCCTGACAAGTTCTTTTACATAATCTTTCTTCGGGAATAATACTTTGTTCATTGTGACCTCCTTCTTGCCTGAATTGGGCATAAAAATACATCGCTACAGATGATTGTGATAGTAAGGATCCTCTGATGCGATGTATAAAAGGCACAATTTATTAGAATGTGGTTATGAGATTCTCACAGACAGCCACATTCCGAGCCTACACTTATAGTATACACCGCAGTTCTTACTTCGTCCTATACGATCGCAACTATCCATGAAAATCCACCTCCGTTCATAATCAGATTATTTTACGGGTTGATTGTAACAGAATATTTTTTAAAAAACAACAAAAATGTGTTATAATATTAAAAAATTTCAGGCAGGTAAGGGTATGACATTACAGCAGTTAAAATATATTGTTACAGTTGCACAGACAGGAACTATCACAGAGGCGGCAGGGAAATTATATATTTCCCAGCCTAGCCTTACGAATGCAATTCATGAACTTGAAAAAGAAATGAATATTACGATATTCAACAGAACTAATAAAGGAATAAGTGTATCTAAAGAAGGTGAAGAGTTCTTATCGTATGCAAGACAGATTCTTGACCAGGCGGCAATCTTAGAGGACAAGTATAAGGGCGATAATGGTGGAAGAAAGCAATATTGTATATCAACACAGCATTATTCTTTTGCTGTCAATGCATTTGTTGACCTTATTAAGCAGTTCGGACAGAACGAATATGATTTCAGCTTAAGAGAAACCCAGACTTATGAGATTATTGAGGATGTCGCAAAGCTTAGAAGTGAAATAGGAATTCTGTATATTAATAATTTCAACGAGGCGGTATTTAAGAAGATTTTTAAGTCATACGACCTCGAATTTCATGAACTGTATACTGCGAGACCGCATGTATTTATAAGCAGAAAGCACCCTCTTGCAGAGTGTGATGTTATAAGCAATGAGCAGTTAGAGGATTATCCGTATCTGTCATTCGAGCAGGGAGAACATAATTCATTTTATTTTTCGGAAGAGATATTTTCAGAGACAGCAAGAAAGAAGAACATAAGAGTCCGTGACAGGGCAACTCTTTTTAACCTGCTGATTGGTCTTAATGGTTACACAGTAAGTAGTGGTATTATTGACAAGAAGCTCAACGGAAAAGACATTATAGCAGTGCCGCTTGCTGATGAATCAGATATGCATATTGGTTACATAACTCACAAAAAAGGGATACTTAGCAGGCTTGGAAATACATATCTTGAGGCTATAAGGAAGTATCTTAAGTAGTCATTATATGTATATAAAACGGGTTGGACATAGTTTTAAACTATGACTAACCTGTTTTTTTATGTATTATACAAATGCGTTCTTCAAATTTATAATGACAACATCAAATTATAGATGAGGAGAGCAGGTATGAAGACAGCAGGTATGAAGACAGCAGTAGCAGGTTATCCAAGGATAGGAACATTAAGAGAGTTAAAGTTTGCATTAGAAAAATATTTCAGAAAAGAAATAAGTGCAGATGAACTGACACAGACAGCAAAGGAGTTACGAAAGACACACTGGCTTATACAGAAAGAGGCAGGAATTGATTATATCACAAGCAATGATTTTTCATATTATGATATAGTGCTTGATACAGCATTTTTACTGAATATAACTCCTGAAAGATACAAGGAACTTGAGGTTTCAGAGCTTGATAAATATCTTGCAATGGCAAGGGGCTATCAGGGAGAGAACGGTGACGTTAAGGCTCTTGCAATGAAGAAGTGGTTTAATACCAATTACCATTACATTGTTCCAGAGGTTGAGGACAGCACGCAGATAAGACTTACAGGTAATAAGCTGTGGGCAGAATATGCAGAGGCAAAAGAACTTGGAATCGAGACAAAACCGGTAATCACAGGTGTGTATACTTTATTTAAGCTGTGCAGATTTACAGGCAAGAAGAGGGCAGATGATTTTATCAATGCATTTATTGAAGCATATAAAGATGTTTATAGCAAATGTGAAGCTGTAGGAATCCAGTGGCTTCAGTTTGATGAGCCTGCACTTGTACAGGACATGACAGAAGAAGACAGAGAACTGTTTGTCAAAATGTATAGTGATATTTTAGGTAAGAAGAAATCATGCAAAGTATTGCTTCAGACATATTTCGGAGACGTGAGGGATGTGTATGAAGATATTGTTAAGCTGTCGTTTGACGGAATCGGACTTGATTTTATTGAGGGAAAGAAGACGGCAGAACTTATTGAAAAATATGGATTTCCAAAGGACACGGTATTATTCGCTGGACTTGTAAATGGAAAGAATATCTGGAAGAATCATTATGAAAAGACTTTGAATGTTCTTAAAAAGCTTGAAGATAAGGGAATACAGACGGTTTTATCAACATCATGTTCGCTGCAGCATGTTCCATATACATTAAAGCATGAGAATAAACTTTCGGATGAATATCTGAATTACTTTGCATTTGCAGAAGAAAAGCTTGTGGAATTAAAGGAATTAAGCGGGCTTGTCGAGTGTGGAAATATTGAAGAAGATGAAAGATTCAAGACAAACAGACAGCTATTTGCAGGTACAAGAAAATGTGATAATGAAGCTGTCAAGAAAAGACTTGAGGAAGTTACAGAGGCAGATTACAGAAGGCTTCCTGCAAGAAGTGAGAGACAGCAGCTTCAGAAGAAAGAATTTGCATTACCGAAGCTGCCTACAACTACAATCGGTTCATTTCCACAGACAAAAGATGTTAAGGCCAACCGTTCAGCATTCCGTAAGGGTGAAATCAGCGAAGAACAGTATGTTGAATTTAATAAGAAGAAAATTGAAGAATGTGTCAGATGGCAGGAAAAAATCGGACTTGATGTACTTGTTCATGGAGAATATGAAAGAAATGACATGGTTGAATATTTCGGTGAAGCGTTGGGAGGTTTTCTGTTCACAGAGAAAGCATGGGTTCAGTCATATGGAACAAGATGTGTTAAACCACCTGTTATATGGGGAGATGTTTACCGCAAGAAGCCGATAACAGTTGAGTGGTCTGTGTATGCACAGTCACTTACAGATAAGATAATGAAAGGAATGCTTACAGGTCCGGTAACAATTCTTAACTGGTCATTCCCAAGAGAGGATATTACAATCAAGGAATCAATTTCGCAGATTGCACTTGCAATAAGAGATGAGGTGCTTGACCTTGAAGCAAATGGAATTAAGATTATCCAGATTGATGAGGCAGCCTTAAGAGAAAAGCTTCCATTAAGAAAATCTGACTGGAATACAGAATATCTTGATTTTGCAATACCAGCATTCAGACTTACTGCAAGCGGCGTAAAACCTGAAACACAGATACATACTCATATGTGTTACAGTGAATTTACAGATATAATCCCAGCAATAGACGATATGGACGCTGATGTTATCACATTTGAAGCATCACGCTCAGACCTTCAGATTCTTGATTCATTAAGAGAAAACAACTTTGAAACAGAGGTTGGACCGGGAGTATACGACATTCATTCACCAAGAATACCGTCGGTAGAAGAGATTACCCGTGCAATAAAGATAATGCTAACAAAGATAGACAAAGACAAGCTGTGGGTAAATCCAGACTGTGGACTTAAGACAAGAGGTGTGCCAGAGACAGAAGCAAGCCTTAAGAATATGGTTAAGGCAGCAGAGATTATCAGGGCAGAGTTGTAGTGTAGGCTTTTGTGTGGCTGGCCAACAAAAAGGGCGATGTCAAAGCTGACATCGCCCTGAATTATATACAGTTTCCAACTAAAGAATCCTACACTCCGCTATAAGCACTATATCCGCCGTCAACAGGTAACACTATACCATTGACAAAGCTGGCTGTTTCATCACTTGCAAGAAAGAGTGCAGCACCAATAAGCTCTTCAGGATTGCCAAAGCGTCCCATAGGTGTTCCGGCAATAATCTTTCTGGCACGGTCTGTATATGAGCCATCAGCATTGAATAAGAGATCATGATTCTGCTCAGCAGCGTAGAATCCAGGCGCAATTGCATTGCAGCGTATACCGCTTTCACCAAAATGTACAGCAAGCCACTGTGTAAGATTAAGAATAGCACTCTTGGCATTGCCATAAGCTATAACCTTGGTAAGAGGAAGAATAGAAGTTACAGAAGCAATATTGATAATACTGCCACTTCTCTTTTCAACCATATCCTTAGTAAATACCTGAATAGGAAGAAGAGTTCCCATGTAATTAAGATCCATAACATCACGGATTCTGTCTTCATCAAGATTCCAGAAAGAATAGTCAGAATCTTCTTTTTCTTTCTTTAACATCTCGATGGAAGTAATTGCACCAGGCTGGTTGCCGCCTGCACCATTAATGAGAATATCACAGCTGCCGAGTTCATTCTTAATAGTTTCATAAGCAGCTGAAAGCTCATCTTTATTAATTACATTGCAGCTGTAGCCTTTAACAATAACATTTTTGTTATATTCATCCAGAGCATCTTTAGTAAGCTTCTCAGAAACAGAAGCAAGCTTTTCTTTGTTACGTCCGATTATTGCAACCTTAGCACCGCATACGGCAAGTCCATATGCCATGGCTGAGCAGAGAGTTCCGCTTCCTCCGGTTACAACAGCAGTTTTACCTGAAAGATTAATATTAAATGGTACCTTCATTTTACTTAAGAAAATCCTCTCTCATAGGATTGAATACATCACAGAGGATTCCTTCTTCAAGACATGTAACACCATGGGTTACGCCAGAAGGCATGTATACGCTGTCGCCCTGATTAACGATTTTAGTTTCATCACCGATAGTGAATTCAAAGCTTCCCTTAGCAACATAAGTAATCTGCAGATGCTTGTGGCTATGGAAATTGCCCTTAGAACCTTTTTCAAAATGAATCTCGCACATCATAAGGTCATCAGAGTAGCATAATATTTTTCTTGTAACACCAGGTTCGCAGTTAGTAGCTGTAACATCTTTGTTAAATGTAAACATATATAATACCTCGTTTCTATATTATTGATTGTTTGTATGTATATATTAAACTTTTACATCAAAAAAAACTAGCATAATTATCAAACTATGTTATATTAAATACAGATATATTGTTTAAACATTTTACATGAAGGGGGTGCACATTAAGATGATGATTAACGGCATTAATGATATGAATAGAAATCTGTCTGTTAATGTAGCAGGTGTTGATACACAGGATATAAGCTCTGCAAGACTTAAAGCAATGAAGCGTTCCGGACAGGTGGAATGTGAAACATGTGCGAACAGGGAATATAAGGATGGTTCAGATGAAGTAAATGTTTCATTTAAGAGTGCAGCACATATTGACCCGTCAGCAGCGGCCACAAAGGTTATGGCACATGAACAGGAGCATGTTTCTAATGCGAACAGGAAAGCTGCCAGTAAAGATGGCGAAGTACTGAATGCGACAGTTACACTTAAAACGGCTGTCTGTCCAGAGTGCGGAAGGTCGTATGTGTCAGGTGGTGTCACCAATACAGCAATTAAATATCCTGCCACATCTTACGGACAGAACCAGAAATCAGCAGATTATCCTGAATTTGCGGGTAAAAATGTGGATTATGCAGGATAATTGATGTATGAGCGTGGAATAAAGTATGGAAAAAGTAACGGAGAATAGTAGTTTTATGTATACAATATGGCTTGTGCTGGCACTTATATGCCTGGGATATTATATAGTGTGTGCAACATACGCAGGGGTGGGTTCATCATTTATATTTATATGGCTGATGGGTGCTGTCTTTTTTGGACTGATATTTGCAGTGAGAGTATTAGAAATTAAAGGTATAATTCATGTGGCAAAGGTCTTAAGAATATGTTTTATAGTGATAATGGCAGCAGGTGTGTCGCTGTTTATTTTCATTGAAGTATTAATAATAAAAGGAATGACTGCAAAGCCAAAGGATAACTGTGATTATATAATAGTACTTGGTTGTCAGATAAGAGGTGACCACATAACAAGGTCACTTAAGAACCGGTTAGATGTTGCTGTTTCCTATGCAATAGATAACCCTGATACAACAATAATAGTATCAGGCGGCAGGGGAAAAGGTGAAAATACAACAGAAGCATTTGCAATGTATAATTATCTGGTATCTAAAGGAATAGATGGCTCGCGCATAATACAGGAAGATAAGTCAACAGATACATCAGAGAACATGAAGTATTCAGTGCAATACATAGAGAATACAGATTCACTGGTTGGCATAGCAACCAACAACTTCCATATAGCAAGAAGCCGCCTTCTTGCCAGACATGCAGGGTTAAACAATACCTGTGGAATGCCGGCAGAAAGCGACCATGTACTCTTCATAAACTATATGGTAAGAGAAGCAATCGGAATAGTAAAAGACTTTGTGTTCGGAAATTTTTAAGAATTTATTATTTATATATAAAGAAGTACCTGTATTTTAGTCTGATAACTGAATTATTACGAACCCAGTGTAAGTTATGCTGCCATTTGCAAAAGGGTATTGCAGAAAAGCTCGTTCAAGCGAAGCGCGTTTGCTTTTCTGCAATATAAAAAGCTCTGCAAATGGCAGCATTTACTTACACAAGGTGAGTAATATCTGAGGTTATCAGACTAAAATACAGGTACTTCTACATATATTAATGATAAAACCTCTGTATTTCATTGATTAACGAATAAGTCTGGTTATATCCATCGTTATACATTGAAAGAATCTTATTAAAGTCTTTTTCAATCTTTCCAAAGCCTTTGCTCTTAGTAGGGCGGATAACGAGGCAGCGTCCTTCTTTTTCGTAGCGTTCAAGACGCTTTAAGCACCGGTTGTAACGTTCAGCACGAAGAAGAATATCACGCTGAATTTCAGGATATTTAAGGAAAGCTCTTGCAAGGGTCCGCACTGAACTGGTTGTCTGCTTCTGATAGCCTGCTTCACGGGTAAGAACAACAATAACTCTGTCACAGCCATCTTCAAATGCTTTTTCAAAAGGTATGGAATCACTTAAACCACCATCAAGGTAAGGTGTTCCATCAAGATATATAAGAGGAAAAGCCAGTGGGAGAGCACATGTTGCCCGTAAAAGCTGGTTGGTGCGGTCATATCCTGTGAAAGTTTTATATTCAGGTTTTCCAGTGAGTACATTAGTTACAACACATTTGAAAGTACCTTTATATCTGAGAAATGCATCATAATCATAAGGAACAAGTTCATTAGGGATAGTGTCAAATGTGAAATTAAGCCCGTAAAGAGAACGGTTATCCCTGTGTACCATGTTGCTAAGTCCCACATAACGTTTATCGTTTCTATAATCAATAAGAATCTTTAAGTTTCTTCCAATCTGTCCTGATGCCATGGATACACCGTATGCAGCACCGGCTGATACACCAATCATGTAATCAGGCATAATTTTATTTTCTAACATTGCATCCATAACACCACATGAAAAAATGGTTCTGAATGCACCACCTTCAAATACAATTCCTGTTTTCATAATCTGACCTTTCTGAATAATAACTTTATATAAAATAATTGAGTTGTTTTTATAAAAGCATTTATAATGAATTATTGATTATATTTTCGTATTTAATCAGTATATAGTCAATAAAAATCTGTGTTTTTGGCTATATTTGTTAAAAATGGGTTGCTTAAAGGCATTTTTTAGTGTACAATTTCTATAAAATATGGGTAAAATAGCATGTATATTTTCCCATTTAAGTGATAAGGAGACAGAAATAATGGACGCAGTAGTAAAGTATATTGACGGGCTTCTGGAAAAAAGCACACCAGATGCTCCTGTATGGAACATTGAAAAGATTAAGCAGGGCCTTAAGTCAAAGTGGAATTATATTGATGGCTGTATGATTAAAGCAGTTCTTCAGATGTATGACTTAACTAAGGAAGAAAAGTATCTTAAGTTTGCAGATGATTTTATAGATTACAGAGTCTTTGAAGATGGTACAATAGATGGCTACAGCATAGGCGAGAAGAATATTGATAATGTTAATGCTGGTAAGACTTTATTTGAATTATATGACCTTACAGGTAAGGAAAAATATAAGAAGGCAGCAGATTTAGTATATTCACAGATAGAGATTATGCCTAGATGCCAGAATGAAGCCAGAAGTTTCTGGCATAAGGATATATATCCTAATCAGGTATGGCTTGATGGTCTTTATATGGGACTTCCATTCTATCTTGAATATGAGACAAGATACAATGACAGAAAGAATTACTCTGATATTTTCGGACAGTTCAAGTTCGTAATTGAGAATATGAGGAATCCTATTAACGGACTTTATTTCCATGCAATGGATACAAGCAGGGAAGCGTTTTGGTGTGATAAGGTTACAGGTTTATCACAGCACAGCTGGTTAAGAGCTATTGGTTGGTATACAATGGCGCTTATTGATACACTTGATCAGGTTGATAATAAGGACCATAAGTATGATGCTGAATGCAAGATGCTTGAGGATGCATTTAAGGATCTTGTCGATTCAATGCTTAAGTATCAGGATGAGAGTGGTATGTGGTATCAGGTAGTTAATTATGGTGGCATGGATAAGAACTACCTTGAGACAAGTGGAAGTTCAATTATGGCATACGCACTTCTTAAGGCTGTACGTCTTGGATATCTTTCTGATGATTATGCGCAGTATGCCAAGAAAGCAATCGATGGTATCTGTGAAAGATACCTTAAGACTAAGGAAGATGGTTCATTATCACTCGGTGGTATCTGTCTTGTTGCAGGACTTGGTGGTAATGGAAGAAGACCTGGTACATATGATTATTATATGTCAGAGCCAATCGTAGAAGATGATGCCAAAGGTGTAGGACCATTCCTTCTTGCATATACAGAACTTTTAAGATACGAGAATAAGTAACAGGCAGAATATAGAACATAATAAAGCGGGGTCTTACAGCATATGCCTGGGACTCCGTTTTTTATATTTCAGAAGGAGATTAATTATGAAGAAACCATATATAACATTGGAAGAAGCACTTGCAGCAAGAGAAGAAGGAAGAAGAAGCATTAAATTCCTTACAGAGGCAAATGGATGTATCAATGGCTGTTGTTCAGGAGTTACAATATGTTCAGAAACAGAGTTTAATCCAGAACCGGGATTTCATGATGACCAGGAGGGCTTTTTTGTATTGGAAGGAAATGGATTTGTCAGACTTGACAACGAAGAGTTTGAGGTTAAAGCGGGTGATTCATTCATAGCATTGCCGGGTGTCAGACATACAATGAAAACGGTTGACTCAGAAAAGCCATTGAAGGTTTTCTGGTTTCATAGCGGAATCTGATTAGATATATTTTGCGGCTGGCTTGATGGGAAGCTGATATGGAGGTTGCAATGTTTGATGAACTAAGCAGTGAAGATGAGAAGAAGAAATGGCTGTTTAAAGAGAATGTAAGGCTGCAGGAATTAAGCAGAAATCTGGAAGATGAGAGAAAACTCATTGAGATTCAGATGGGAATGCTTCAGAGACAGCAGAGTAAGAATATGCTGCTGAAGAAACAGCTTGAGAGTCAGAGAGATTTATTTGAACAAAAATGGAATATTCTGGAGAGAGAAACCAGACAGCTTGCAATTGATAAAGATAAGTTCGAGCGGGAAAAGCTTATATATAAGGACAAGGTTTATCGTGAAGCAAGGCGCAGTATGTCTAATGCTGAAAATGTAAAGATATTCTTCAAGGGGGTTGAGGATACAACATCTTTAAAAAAGCGCTATAAGGCACTTTTAAAGATATATCATCCTGATAATATGCATGGAGATAAAGAACTTTTACAGGCAATTAATACAGAATATGAAAGATTATCAAGATTTTATCTTGGAACATAATGAAAAATGATGTATAATAAGCGTTAGTTTTGTAAAACAAGGCAGAAAATAAGGAGGAATATATGTTTAAGATTAACGATAATTATTTAAAGCTTCCAGGAAGCTATTTATTTTCAACAATCGGTAAGAAAGTAGCAGCTTATCAGCAGGCTAATCCAGATAAGGAAATCATCAGACTTGGCATTGGAGATGTTACACAGCCATTAGCACCAGCAGTAATTGATGCATTACATAAGTCAGTTGATGAGATGGGACATGCCGAGACTTTCCACGGATATGCACCAGATCTTGGATATGAATTCTTAAGAAGTGCAATTGCAGACCATGATTACAAGAAGCGTGGATGTGATATATCAGCAGATGAGATATTCGTATCAGATGGAGCAAAGTCTGATTCAGGTAATATAGGAGATATCTTCTCAGTAGATAATAAGATTGCAGTATGTGACCCTGTATATCCTGTATATGTTGATACTAATGCAATGGCAGGAAGAACAGGAGATTATATTCCAGAGAAGCAGGCATGGAGCAATGTTGTTTATATGCCTTGTACAGCAGAGACTAACTTTGCACCAGAGCTTCCAAAAGAAACACCGGATATCATATATCTGTGTTTCCCTAACAATCCAACAGGTTCAACAATTACTAAGGATGAGCTTCAGAAGTGGGTTGATTACGCTAATAAGGTTGGCGCTGTTATTATCTATGATGCAGCATATGAAGCATACATTTCAGAACCGGATGTTCCTCATACAATATATGAGTGTGAAGGCGCAAGAACATGTGCAATCGAACTCAGATCATTCTCTAAGAATGCAGGATTTACAGGCGTAAGACTTGGTTTTACAGTTATTCCTAAGGATCTTAAGTGTGGAGATGTAACACTTCACAGCCTCTGGGCAAGAAGACATGGAACTAAGTTTAACGGAGCTCCTTATATTGTACAGAGAGCAGGTGAGGCAGTTTATTCAGAAGCCGGACAGAAGCAGACAGGCGAGCAGATTGCTTACTACATGAACAATGCAAAGACAATCCTTGAAGGACTTAAGTCAGCAGGATACACAGTATCAGGTGGTGTTAATGCACCATATATCTGGTTAAAGACTCCTGATAAGATGACAAGCTGGGAATTCTTCGATTACCTTCTTGAGAAGGCTAATGTTGTTGGTACACCAGGCTCAGGATTCGGACCAAGTGGTGAAGGATACTTCAGACTGACAGCATTCGGTTCATATGAGAATACAGTGAAGGCACTTGAGAGAATCAAGGCACTTTAATCAGTAATATATAAGTATTAATAATAAAAATGCTGTGCGTTAACAAGATGATGTTAATGCACAGCATTTTTTATAAAATTAATTAGCTTTTTTAGTTTCGTCTTTCTTATCAGGTATAATCTTTACAATAACAGATTCAGCTCTGTTAGAAGCAACCTTTTCGACAAACATCCAGACATTACCAATAGTGATTTTATCACCGGCTTTAGGAAGTCTGTCAAGTCTTTCAACGATAAGTCCGCCAACTGAATCGTTATCTTCAGATTCAAGTTTAGTGCCAAGTTCATCGTTTAAATCGTCAAGCTTAAATGAGCCATCAACTCTGTATGTAGTATCATTAATCTTAGATAAAGCTTCCTTTTCGTCAGTATCATATTCATCACGAATTTCACCGACAATCTCTTCAAGCAGGTCTTCTGTAGTAATCATTCCAGATGTTGTTCCATACTCACTAAGGACAATGGCAATGCTTGTTGAACTTAACTGCATTTCCTTAAACAGGTCAGAAGTATTCTTCTGTTCAAATGTAAAGAATGGCTTTCTGATAATGTTCCTTATGTTAAATGTATCGTTATCAGAAGGATTGACAATTAAATCCTTGATATTAAGAATGCCGATTACGTTATCAGGTGTATTCTCATAAATAGGAATACGTGTATACATTGTCTGCCTGAACAGAGAAATTATATCATCATATGATGAACTGACATCAGCAAGAGTCATATCAATTCTTGGAATCATAACATCCTTAGCTGTTGAATCACCAAAATCAAATAGGTTATTAATGATTTTCTTTTCGTTAGATTCAATTACACCTTCCTGCTGGCTTACATTAACAATGGTTCGAATCTCATCCTCAGTAAATATATCTTTCTTCTTGTTATTGTCAATTCTTAATAACCATAAGAAGAAGCCTGCAAGGTGGTCAACTATGAATATAACAGGTGTAAGAACAATCATAAGTACCCATATTATAGGAGCATAAGCCATTGCCATATTAGTGGCATACATGTTGGCTGTATTCTTAGGTGTAATTTCACCAAATATAAGAACAAGAAGCGTAAGAACACCGGTAACAATACCTGTCGCCTTATTACCCCATACACTGATTGTAAATGATGTAGCTAATGCAGAACAGCTGATATTGACTATATTATTGCCAATAAGAACAGCAGAGAGCATCTTTGCCGGCTGGTCAATAATCTTAATTACAAGAGCAGCCCTCTTATTACCCTCTTCAACTAAAGACAGCACTTTGATTCTGTTCACAGTGATAAATGAAGTCTCTGCAGATGAGAAAAATGCTGATAAAACCAATAAAATAACAATTGCAATAAGTTGGATAATACTATCCGTATCCAAGAAAAATCCCTCCAGTCTTAAAATTAAAATATTTCTTCTCATTCTACAGTACGCACATTGTGCCGTCAAGTGCTATTAAAGAAAACAGGAGATAATCATAAGATAACATTTTTAATCATACAATTAATAAAAAGAGGACAACAAAGGAAATCAATGGATTATATAAGAAAAATGGTGCAATCTCTTATTGCAGGATATGTAATAACGCTGCTTATGCTCGGACTTCTTACATATCTTATGAGAAAATTTATACTTGACGAGAAAGCGGTTGATAATATTATATTTGGAATATATGTGGCGGGAAGCTTTACCGGTGCGATGCTTAGTGCATGGATGATAAAAAGGAGGAGAGTGGTCGTAGGAATTATATATGGAGCAGTGTATATTACAGTGTTATTGGTAATAGCTGCA
>ERZ860508.390-NODE-390-length-37507-cov-4.846443_pt1 | contig 37507 bp, 24 predicted proteins | sample MGYA00509976_ERZ860508 | MGnify/ENA primary metagenome ERZ860508 (study PRJEB30046, sample SAMN00715242) | human gut metagenome | study: EMG produced TPA metagenomics assembly of the A metagenome-wide association study of gut microbiota in type 2...
AATAAATATATAATTGTAAGGCTTTCAGCCTAACTGCAAAATTCCCATTTAACCGATAAATTCTCATTTAACTGATAAATTCCCATTTATAAAACGAATGATAAACAATAGCTAACATTAATAATCAATTGAATTTATGAAGTATATGATAAAAAGTAAAATATTAGCGGTTCTTTGTGTCAGTCTGCTGACCCTTTCAACCACAGCACACCCCTCTTCTTGGTTTAATGACAAAGATCTGACACTGACAGGCGTCTACTATTATCCTGAACACTGGGATGAAAACCAGTGGGAACGTGACTTCAAGAAAATGCATGAACTGGGATTTGAATTTACTCATTTTGCCGAGTTTGCTTGGGCGCAGTTGGAGCCGGAAGAAGGGCGTTATGATTTTGCCTGGCTTGACAGAGCGGTAGCTTTAGCTGCCAAATATGATTTAAAAGTTATAATGTGTACGTCTACTGCCACTCCTCCTGTATGGATGAGCCGGAAATATCCTGAAATTCTGTTGAAGAATGAAGATGGAACGGTACTTGACCACGGTGCCCGTCAGCATGCTTCATTTGCTTCTCCTCTTTACAGAGAGTTATCTTATAAGATGATTGAAAAACTGGCGCAGCACTATGGTAACGATCCTCGTGTTATCGGATGGCAACTTGATAACGAGCCTGCCGTACAGTTTGACTATAATCCGAAAGCGGAACTTGCCTTCCGTGATTTTCTTCGTGCCAAATACAATAATGACATTCAACTTTTAAATAATGCCTGGGGAACTGCTTTTTGGAGTGAGTCTTATTCTTCTTTTGATGAAATAACGCTTCCCAAGCGTGTACAGATGTTTATGAATCATCATCAGATTTTGGATTACCGTCGTTTTGCAGCAATGCAAACCAATGATTTTCTGAATGAGCAATGCTTGTTAATCAAGAAATATGCAAAGAACCAATGGGTAACAACCAATTATATACCGAACTATGATGAAGGACATATTGGTGGTAGTCCTGCGTTGGATTTCCAAAGCTATACCCGTTACATGGTATATGGAGATAATGAGGGAATCGGTCGTCGGGGCTATCGTGTAGGTAATCCATTGCGTATTGCTTGGGCGAATGATTTTTTCCGTCCGATACAGGGAACGTATGGTGTAATGGAACTGCAACCGGGACAAGTGAACTGGGGCAGTATCAATCCCCAGCCTTTTCCGGGAGCTGTCCGTCTATGGATGTGGAGTGTATTTGCCGGTGGAAGTGATTTTATTTGTACCTACCGCTATCGCCAACCGCTCTATGGTACAGAACAGTATCATTATGGAATAGTAGGAACAGACGGAGTGACTGTTACCCCCGGTGGAAAAGAGTATGAAACTTTTATAAAAGAGATTCGTGAACTTCGTAAGCATTATGCTCCCCGTGAGGCGAAGCCTGCTGATTACCTGGCACGTCGTACAGCTATTCTTTTCAATCCTGAAAACTCCTGGAGCATTGAGCGACAGAAACAAAACCGGACTTGGGATACTTTTGCACATATTGAAAAGTATTACCGTACCTTAAAATCATTCGGAGTCCCCGTCGATTTTATTTCAGAAGCCAAGAACTTATCCGATTATCCGGTCGTCATTGCGCCGGCTTATCAATTAGCTGATAAAGAACTGGTGGACAAATGGATTTCTTATGTGAAGAATGGCGGAAACCTCATTCTGACTTGTCGTACGGCGCAGAAGGATCGTTATGGTCGTCTCCCGGAGGCTCCTTTTGGCTCTATGATTACTCCGCTGACCGGAAATGAAATGAACTTTTATGATTTGCTTCTTCCCGAAGATCCCGGTACTGTTGTTATGAACGGAAAAGAGTATGCTTGGAATACATGGGGAGAGATTCTGAATCCTCCGGCAGATGCTCAAATATGGGCTACTTATAAAAACGAATTCTATGAAGGAAGTCCGGCTGTGACTTTCCGCAAACTGGGGAAAGGTACGATTACTTATGTTGGAGTGGACAGCCACAACGGAGCATTGGAAAAAGATATATTGAAAAAACTATATGCACAGCTGAATATCCCGGTAATGGATTTGCCTTATGGCGTGACAATGGAATACCGGAATGGCTTGGGAATTGTTTTGAACTATTCAGACCAGCCCTATGCCTTCAACTTGCCGAAAGGAGCCAAAGCATTGATTGGAACTACAAATATTCCTACAGCGGGTGTATTGGTGTTTTCAATGTGACCGGCTATAAATTAATATTCTTATCTTTGATGTGTTTGAAGAATTAAAAATAGGTACTGATATACATATCTACACTGGAAAATCTTAGAAAGGCTGGAGTCGGGAAATCCTCGAACCAAAGATAATATTCTTTGTTTGTATTATAGAAGTTACTATATTTGTAGCGTTTTTCAGAAAGGAATGACATTATGGCATAAAATTAGCCCTGGCAAAGCAGCAACTCTGTCAGGGCGCATATCCTAAAAAGCAGTTAGTTTAATCGTAAAGAAAACGAACGTTGCGTGTAATATATGCACTTAGCCCTGCACCATTATTTGCAAGACGTTTCATTTCTTCCACGTTTTCCCTTCCTGCTCTGTTGTAGCTATAAGAATATGGTTTGCCACCTTTAAACCATACGGTTATACGTGTAGCCTCAATCTCATAGCCAACGACTGGAGAGTTGCCTCTCAAATTAGCATAAGGATTCATAAATACCTCCTTTCTGTCTTTAGTGGCAACATATTTCAAGTTGCCGTTATACACTTGAATAAATCCCATTCCTACTCCCAATAGGTTTGGGATTTATTCGCTAAAATCAAATGTTACATTCCCTGGATTGGCTGATGCAATATTTTGGCAATCATATCCAGATAATCCACCTGCGTTTTTGATGGTTAGCTTTGCCTTTGTTGCTACTCCGTTTTCAGCAATATTTTTTAAATCATACGCTGAAAAATCTTTTGCACTAACGACAATATTTCCACCTGCAGATGCAATGTTCTTTAAATCGTAAGCTGTCATTGTTTTTTGTAAAATAGAAACAATTATAAAAATCTCGTATCTTCAGGTTACAGGGGAAGAGGTCTATAAAAGCCTGTCTACATATCCTCACGGACTTGTTGGCTTAGTAGAATAGCCAGTAGAATAAAAACAAAAATATCTTATTTCTACTATAATTTATACATCAAAAAGTGTGCCAAAAGAATATTTTCTACAAGAAATGATATTGTTAAAAATAGTGATATTATATAGACACTCCCTACCTACGTATATAATATCAGTATTAACCAATAACATATATTGATATGACAACTAATGATGTATTTTTAGACGCCTGCAAAGGGCTAGTGATGCACTGTAATTGCAACATTCTTATTCTTAATGTGCTAGGTGAGTTTAGAGCATATATAGCTCCGGAAGTCAGATTAAAAACTAGGGAGTGTCGTTACAACGAAGTCCAGGATGCGCAAGACATTACAAAACTAATCTTGAACCTTGGACACAATTTTGCTCAAGGAATGAATGAACAAACACTCCGTGAAAAGGTACAATCCGTCCACAAGGAAAGTTTCAAGTTCGGCACGGATGATTATATGTGGTTTACGAAAGTGGATTTAAATAGATAGAATATGGAACAATTTGATAGAAAACCAACAGTTGAAAAATGCAAAGCAGAACTTGAAGCTGTTGCAAAAGAAATGGGTCTCCCTATCGAAGACCCAAAAGTTCCGGTTGAATGGTGCAAACGTGGTGGTTGGTATGATGATGAAGTGGCAGAAAAATTGATTACTCCATTATACTTTTCAAAGTAATTAATATTCTATTTGGATAGAATTATCCTCATACCTAATCATGTCATCGTCAGTTCCAAGTTCAACATCTGAAATATTTAGAACTACTCGTTTTTTATCTTTCTGAGTAGCATCTATTAATTCACAATTGACATCTGTAACTTTATAAACTTTAGATGGATTTTCTTTTAGTTTAACGTATGAACCACCTGTAATTTGTTTTTCCATAATATAAGTCTTTAAAATTTGCTCTAAGATAAGAAAATAATTATATTTGCACAAGCCTTTCGGGGCAAAACATTGTTGGAAAATAAAAGAAGTGCCTTTACCAGTTAAAATCGCCAAATCTTTAACAAATACACAAGGCACAGTCAACCTGCTATATAGAAGTGGGTTGTCTGTCTGCGTGTATTAATAAGGCGTTTGGCGATGCCTAACTGGTAGCGGACGGCAGCCTACTTCTTCATATATAAACCTTTCCTTTGGGGGCTGCGGAGGAAGCCAAATTCTTAATATTATGAAGAAAGTTAGTTTTGTAACCATTGTTATTCTATCTATTGTATTTATGCAAACATTTGCTCAAGATAAAATTCCCATAAGTGCTTCTATGAATGAATCTACAATAATAGATACTCTTAAAAAAGTCCAAGGAGGTGATACCTTCCATTTTCCACGCAATGCTGGTATTATTTATAATGATAAAGGTGGATGGTTAATGCGCGGTAAAACACTCCCCAGTGTGTATGATTTGATGAATCTAGATGTTGTTCAGTTTAATGATTTGAATAGTAAGTACGATACCGAACTAAAACGTAAAGTGTTCTTGGAAAGTGAAGAAGGAATCGAAATGTCAAAAAGACTAAAAGCTCTCAAAGGGCAAGTCCTGAAATACCCTTTTTATTTTGTTTTACCATTGTCTGGGTACACTACTAATAATACCGCACATGCTGAATATAATTTGAAAACGAAAACACTTGATATAGAATTTAGGACAAACTATTCTTATTATGCAGGATTTATAAATTTTCCATCTTTAATTGTAAAATGTCATCCTTCAATAACTCAAAAGCCATTCTACAATATTATAAGCGGACATAAATATAACTCTAATATAGTGAAAATACCTATGACAGAGAAGGTTGCAATTAAAGTCGAAGATAATATAAAAACTCTAAATCTTATAGTTGAATTTAAACTTCAACAAGTAAAAGGACCTCGGCTATTACAGGGAATATCTACTAAATTCTTTATTGTAGACAAAGCTACAAATGAGATTTACTTTTCATTATAGTTTTCTAGCTCTCAACAAAAACTTATCAAACCTTTTAAAATCAGCCGGACTAAGTTCCGGCTCTTTTTGTATTAGTCCGTTTTTAGGGTCTATAAGGGAGGGAAGTGTTTCTGCCAATAACTTCTTAAATCCACGTTTAGTTTTAGCTTTAGAAGACTTATAGAGGTGATTTATTACGGTTAGGAAATAGCCTTGTTTGCCACACATTTCAAAGTAATACTTTTGAGGTATTTCCACATCGGACAAGTCCCCGAAGTAGGTGTTTATCAATAATTGCGTTCCCTGTACCGTCAGACCTATAACTTCATTGACCATTGTTACACAGGGAATAGTAACTCCACCTAATATAAGCTCTGTTTGTTTTCTGTTAATTCTATCCATTTTGCTTCTTTTATTTCTTTATGTGTTATACGTCCGTCAGAACAACAGAGGAAACAATTAAACATATCAGAAGCGTTAATGTCCCTCAAGTTATATCTGAATATAAATTCGTCAACATACTTTTGCAAGTATTTCTTCGTGTGAACATTGCGATATGCACCTAATATCATACGTTTGAAATGCGTCCAACAGGCTTCTATTCTGTTAGTGGTAACATCTTCATAACTATACAAATTCTTACTATGGTCAACAACATGACGAGGATATTCCTTACCTATTTCGTTGTAAGAAGCATTTTCATCCGTATAGATATTGGAATCGGGCTGTACGTGTTTCTTTATAAATGCAGAAAGAGTTTTGGCGGTAGTATCTCCCGTTACTAGAGCATTTATTAAGAAATCCCGTTGTATCATTCCAACAACCGGAGTTTTGTCTTTATGGGAACGTCCTTGCGAGTGCGCCACTTTCTTGTTCCAATGGCGGTTCTTGTTTCTACCCCCGACAAGTGTTTCATCAATTTCCACATCATCCGTCAGAGGATTTTCGTTGGCAAGATACATTTGGCTCCTTATTTTATGTAGCATAAACCACGCTGTCTTTTGAGTGACATCTATATCTTTTGCCAACTGATAGGAAGAAAGCCCCGCTTTATGGTTAACAACCAACCATATAGCAACGAACCACCTTTGTAGGTCAATCTTAGTTTTCTCAAACATAGTTCCTGTCTTTACAGTAAAGTTCTTCCCTGTGTTTTTACAGCGATAATCCCCGTTTTTCAATTTATAGACTTTTGAAGTTTTATCAAACGGTGAAATGGGCTTACCATGCCAATTAATAGCTTCAAGATGTTTAATGCAGGCTTCTTCATTTGGAAATTGCTTGTAAAGAGCTGGAATCGAATTTACTTTGATGTCAAACGGGTCTTTCATAAGGCTGTCCTCCAACTATTTTGTGACGTAACAATTTACAAAGATTTTATGAAATATCAAAGAAATCCGCAGACAAATTTACAGATACGTATAATTAAAAAGAAATCCCTCCGAGGACGGAAGGATTTCCAGTGTAGATATGTATATCAGTACCTAAAAATATGATATTGTAATGAAGACTTACTTACTGAAACCGATGGTAGTTGTCTGCCTTTGCTTATTGACAGCTTCCTTTACTTTTGCCGCTGATAATTATAAAATGGTAAAGGTGAAAGCTCCTTTCCCTATGCAACCTATTAAAGTATTTATCTATCCGGACAAAGACTTTTTGATAACAGATTACGGAGCAAAAAACGGAGGTAAAGTAAACAATACAAAAGCAATTGCTGCCGCTATTGAAGCGTGTCATAAATCAGGTGGCGGACGTGTTGTTGTTCCGGCAGGTATATGGTTAACTGGGCCAATTCATTTTAAAAGTAATGTAAATCTTTATTTGGAGGAGAATGCTATTCTGAATTTTACGGATAATCCTTCTGATTATCTTCCGGCAGTGATGACTTCATGGGAAGGTTTGGAATGTTATAATTATTCTCCATTACTCTATGCTTTTGAATGTGAGAATGTGGCAATTACAGGTAAAGGGACTCTTCAGCCGAAGATGGATACTTGGAAAGTATGGTTCAAACGTCCTCAACCTCATTTGGAGGCATTGAAAGAGTTATATACGAAAGCTTCGACCGATGTTCCTGTTATTGAACGTCAAATGGCGGTAGGAGAGAACCACCTTCGTCCGCACTTGATTCATTTCAATCGCTGCAAGAATGTTTTATTGGATGGGTTTAAGATTCGTGAAAGTCCGTTCTGGACCATTCATCTTTATATGTGTGACGGAGGACTGGTACGTAATCTGGATGTAAAAGCGCATGGACATAATAATGACGGTATTGATTTTGAAATGAGCCGTAATTTTCTGGTAGAAGATTGTTCTTTCGATCAGGGTGATGATGCAGTAGTGATTAAAGCCGGACGTAATCAAGATGCCTGGCGATTGAATACTCCTTGCAAAAATATTGTTATCCGTAATTGCCAGATTCTTAAAGGACATACTTTGCTTGGTATTGGAAGTGAAATTTCCGGAGGAATACGGAATATTTATATGCATGATTGCACAGCTCCGAATTCAGTAATGCGTCTTTTTTTCGTAAAAACCAATCATCGTAGAGGTGGGTTTATAGAAAACGTTTATATGAAGAATGTACAGGCAGGAATGGCTCAACGTGTACTTGAAATAGATACCGAAGTGCTTTATCAATGGAAAGATTTGGTACCTACTTATGAAGAACGGATTACCCGTATTGATGGCATTTATATGGATAAAGTCACTTGTGAGTCGGCAGATGCTATTTACGAATTGAAAGGAGATGCAAAACTTCCGGTGAAGAATGTAACAATCAAGAATGTGAAGGTAGGGGAAGTGAAGAAGTTCGTAAAGAAAGTGAATAATGTGGAGAATGTAGTAGAGAAGAATGTGACCTATGAAAGGGAGGTAAAATAATCATTTTCTGAAATTGGCAGAAAAAATCGTACTGTCATATTAGCATAATGTAGTATATTAGCGGCAAAATTGAAAACTTTATTCTAGTATGAAGAAATCCTGTTTTTTGCTGCTACTTACTATTTTATGTAGCAGTATAAGTTTTGCCCAAAGCCTGAAATCTATTTCTATTTTAGGCGATTCGTATTCAACGTTTGAAGGATATCTACAACCAGATACGAATAGTATTTGGTATTATGTCTCTCCACGACAACAAACAGATGTGACTTCAGTAAAACAGACGTGGTGGCATAAATTCATTAAAGAGAATAATTACCGCCTTTGTGTCAATAATTCATTTTCGGGTGCAACGATTTGTAATACGGGTTATCGCAACGAGGATTACTCGGATCGTTCTTTTATAACCCGTATGGATCAACTGGGTTGTCCGGATGTAATTTTTGTTTTTGGCGCAACTAATGATTGTTGGGCTGGCTCTCCGCTTGGGGAGTATCAGTATGTGGGGTGGGCTAAAGATGATTTGTATAAATTTCGTCCGGCTATGGCTTATATGCTCGATCACATGATTGATCGCTATCCTAATGTTGAAATCTATTTTCTATTGAATTCCGGTTTAAAGGAAGAGTTTAATGAATCAGTCAGAACTATCTGCAGGCATTATAATATTGATTGCATAGAATTGCATGACATTGACAAAAAGAGTGGGCATCCTTCAATAAAGGGAATGGAGCAGATTAGTGAACAGATTAAAGAGTTCATGGTGAAGAAGACGAAGTGAAAGGAGCATTAAAAAATATTGCCACTTGTTCTTCTTTGGTTAGAAATTCTATTTCAAAGAGTGACAAGTGGCAATAGGATTAGTTGTTTATCTTAATATCCCGGGTTTTGCATTGCTTTCTTTTCCTCATTGCTTAATGCAGAACCATTTGAATTGGTGATACCGTCCAAGAAGGCTTGGGGGATCGGACGATAGTAATGTTTCTCCGATTTGAATTCGCCAAGACCTCTGCTGGCACCATCGTTGAATTTATGCCAACGGGCGTCTAACGTCTTGGTACGTGCCAGATCTTCCCAGCGTTGCAATTCGCCACAAAGTTCTCTTGTACGTTCATTCAACAGGAAGCACATCATTTTGTCAGCATTGGATGTGCAGCCTAGTTCGTTGTAAATAGGGACATCTACTGTAGAATTATATACATCTGATACACTATTTAATTTCATTGTTGTTTTGGTAGAAGCAGTAGTTTCCTGTTCGATATTGTTTGACTCATAATAGGTGTTTTCTTCCCAGTAAATAGCACCTTCAGAAGAATGACCGCCCCCCTTTCCCGAACAATAAGGATTGTTCTTATAGGCTTGTCCGCCATCTACATTCTTACTACGATCCTCACCTGTTTTATAACCGGCACGTTCACGTAATTTATTCATCCACTCGATAGCTTTGTCATAGTTGGCTTCCCCCTTACGAATATATGCCTCGGCAACCATTAGTACATCATCTGCCGAACGGGCGATAATAGCATCACGAGTACCGAATTGAGACGCAATAGAAACACGGTAACCATCACGGAATTTAGATAAAGCTACGGAACGTTTGTGGGGTATGATATCGTAATAATTACCTGTTTTTTCATTTACATTCCAACTGTGTTCCTGCCCTTTGAAATAGCGTACATATGTATACGTGTTACACATTTTTCCATCTTTCAAAACAGTATATGCCGGAGCATTGGGATATTTCTCATAGCGGTTGTCTCCTGGGTCATTAACGATGTATTTCATACCGAGTTCACCTCCACTAAAACGTTTGTCACCTTCTTTTACACCTGCCGGAGCGTATGGCATATCTTCTGCTGTCCAGGTAGGAGCGCTTTTGGTTTCGTTGGCTCCATAACAGGTGATGAATGATTTCCAGAAACGAGAGTCATTGACACGGTCAAATACCTGCATGGTATACTCTGTAGCACTTACGTATGAGAATTCACGTCCTCCTGAGATGTCACGTTTGCATCCACCTATATCATTGCCTTGATATACGGCCGGATAATAAAGATGCATCTGATTTCCAAAGCGTCCCCATGTTGATTCATCATTAGAGAATTGAGCCGCTAGAATCACTTCGCTTACTTTTTCATTGGCTCCGTTTGGCTGTTCATAGTCCCAAAGTTCTACATAATCACTACACAACGGATGTGCATCTACAACTTCCGAACCATATTGAATAACAGCATCGAGGTCGGATGCTACATAATTACTATTCCAATCGCTGTACAATTCAGATGCACGGAATAAATGTGCTTTTGCAAGGAAATGTGCGGCAGCATATTTGTTAATCCGTCCGATTGATTCACCTTTATTGGGAAGTAGTCTGTAGGCTTCTCCAAAATCAGATATAACCTGTATGTATATTTCTTCAGCAGAATTCCGTGTGAAATATGTTTCGGCACTTGTAGACGGAGCTAATTTCAAAGGTACGCCACCAAATTGTTTTACTAATTCAAAATAAGCATAAGCTCTAAGGAAATGTGCTTCTCCTAAACGGGTGTTGTATGTAGGTGAACTCTGATTATAATATTGAGGTATGTTCTGAATCAATATGTTTGCGGGTTCAACTAGTCCGTAGTAATTATCCCAGATGGGTTGGTTGGCACCATTTTCAGATGAGTTTAAATCCTGGCTATAGTGATTCCATGCAGGAATTACATTGTTAGCATCGGTAAACTCGTCCACTCCCATATTGTAACATTGGATCCCCCATATATAATTGAATTTAAATTTAAGTTTCTGATAGGCGCCAGTTACCAATTCATCAAGACCTTCCTGGGTTTTAAAACGGTCTGTACTATATTGAGTCGTAAGATTTTCATCAAGGAAAGACTCACTGCACGATGTGATCGAGCTTCCTGTTACGCTGGCTATTAAAGCAGCAAATAATATTCTATTTAATTTCATAATGTCTTTACTTTAATTTGTTGATTAGAATCCGATGTTGACACCTATTACAAAACTCTTCAAAGTGGTAGGTGAACCAAATGTCTTGGTATTATTGTCATAGTTTACCAAGTCTGTATCTAAAAAGTCACATGCCTTATAGATATTGAATGGGTTCATGGCTTGAACATATAGCTTCAGATTATTGATACCCAACTTCTTTAATTGTTGCGGGGTAAAATTATAGCCCAATGAAATATTACGTACTTTAATGTACGATCCATCTTGATAGTTCATTGCACTGTTGAAAGCATCGGCTCCTTCGCCGTTGGAACCGGGTGAATAGTATTTTGCATTTTCATTTGTACCAGCCACCCAATAGTCTACTTTACGTTGCATATAGCGACCGTCGAGCGTTACAGCTCCTTGCGGGACTGTGAATCCCCAGCGTGACAGAATAAAGAAGGAAAGCTCAAAATTCTTATAGCTGAAAGTGTTGCTCCATCCACCTGTCCAGCGTGGACGTGTATGCCCTACAATTTGCTTGTCATCGTTAGCATCTATTGCACCATCATTATTTAAATCTTTTACTTTGATTTGTCCTGGCTTACGTCCGTATTTAGCAGCTTCTTCAGCTTCTTCCGTTTTCCATATTCCATCATATACCCAGTCGTAATAAACACCGATTTCTTCACCGACAAACCATTTGTTATTCACATCTTCAGTTCTGCCGTTAGATAATTCGTCAATTCGGTTTCTATCCATAGACCATGTTAAAGTAGTGCTCCAGGTAAAATCTTTGGTTTGTACTGGTATTGCATTTACTTGCAAATCAATACCATATCCGGATGTTTTACCCACATTGGCATACGTAGAAACATAACCCGTTAATGAAGGGATTGACATTTCTAATAATAAGTCATTGGTTTTTGTTTTGTATGCATCAATACTACCGGTAAGTCGGTTATTAAAGAAACCATAGTCAATACCGACATTGTATTGTGTAGTTCGTTCCCAGCCTAAGGTTGGATTAGCCATTTTAGCAGGCTCTTTTTGTGAAGGATCGGAAGGTACATAACCTAAAGATGAATCACTTTGTCCCCAGTTATAGTATAAACCGGTGATGGCACCTTTGGTTGCGTATGCTTTGATAGCTGCATTGCCTGTGACACCCATACCTACACGAAGTTTCAACTGATTCAACCAACTGATGTCTTTCATGAAATCTTCCTGATCCATTCTCCATGCAATAGCTGCAGAGGGGAAACTTGCCCATTTGTGCCCTTCGGCTAATTGAGAGGCACCATCCCAACGCATAGATGCCGTTAACAAGTATTTATCTTTGTAACCATAGTTCAGTCGAACCATATAAGATGCCATCTGAGTTTCGGTTAGCCCAGTACCAAAGGAATTCAATGTACCGGCAGATCCCATATTATACCAAAGCTCATCCGACGAGGCTACATTGGTGGCTCTCATATCTCCCATCTCGTAATGATAGGCAGAAGCGGATTGCATCAATGTCATTCCTAGACTATGCTGACCTAGAGTTTTATTGTAATAGATCAGATTATCCAATGTCCATGCACGCTTTTGTTCGTTCTTATATTGTGCACCGTTGTTACCATCTCCATTGATGCCATCAGCAGCGTTAGCAACTCCTAGAGTGTAAAATTGAAATTCGGGACCAAACTGAAGACGATAGGATAAACCTTCCAGTGGTTTCCAAATTTTTCCGAAATCAATCTGTGAGTACATGCTGGCAGAAGCACGGAAAGTACGGCGTTGATTGGTATTATAGTCTAATTCCCGGATGGGGTTGATGATATTTACGTCACCGCTTGGATAACGGACATATTCACCGTTTTCATCGTAAGGCACAGTCCATGGGATCATGCTTCTTAATGCACTATAGAAGTCACCGGAACCAGTTACGGATTTAGAGAAACTATATCCATAGTCTTGAGTAGAATATGATGCGTTAATTGAAGAACCCATTTTGAACCAATCAACAGGAGTTATGTCAAATGATGTCTTTAATGTATAACGTTCATAGGCTTGTCCTGGTTGTGTTCCTTTTTGATCTAGATAGCCGAATGAAGCATAACCTTGGAATTTGTCCGAACCTCCGGAGGCACTTAAGGTATGTTCGTGGGTGATACCCGTCTGTTTGCCGTGAGATGCCCAGTCGTAGGAGCCGACCTTTGAGGGATCATAATTGCCATTTGACCATGCTTGCTCGATATTCTTCCACGAAGCGCTTACACTGCCGAATGCTGCTTTATCTGCTTCAAAAGTTGGAGTGGCCGAAGCATAAGAACCCGCATTGTATTTGGCTAGGCGAGCATAATCCAGCCATTCTGTGGCAGACATCATTTCTGTGACATCATGTAATGTTTCAAAAGTAACAGTACCTGAATAGTTCAGGGTTACTTTTCCCTCTTTTCCTTTTTTAGTAGTTACGAGAATTACACCATTGGCACCACGTGAACCATAAATGGCTGTGGCCGAAGCATCTTTCAAAATGTCAATAGCTTCAATGTCGGAAGGATTGATGTTTTCAATACCTCCATTTTGAATTACCATACCGTCTACGACATACAGTGGTCCTTGTTCTGCATTAATAGAGCGTTGCCCACGAATGTTAATGTTACCGACTTCTCCGGGACGTTGGCTAGATGTAATATCCACACCTGCTGTTTTGCCCTGCATTCCTTCCAATGCATTTCTTACAGGCATTGCTTTCAATTCTTTTTCTCCTACGCGGGCCATAGCGCCAGTTACATCGCTTTTCTTCTGTACACCGTAGCCCACAACTACTACTTCATCCAGCGTTTCAGTATCTTCTTGAAGAGTTATCTTGAAGTTAGTATTTCCTGCTACGGATACTTCTTGCTTTTTGTATCCTATATAAGTGATAGTGATTGTACCTTTGGTTGGTACATTGGAAAGAGAAAACTTGCCATTTAAATCAGTAATTGTACCATTAGTAGTACCATTAACCAACACACTGGCACCAATAACCGGTTCTCCGGTAAAATCTGTAACCGTACCCGAAATCGTTTTGTTTTGGGCATAGGATTCTACTATTAAAAAGGAGAACAAAGTGAGAAGAAATAGCCGTCGGATAGTATCCTTATAGGCATACAGGTGATTACCTTTTTTGTTGCTTTTCATACTTTAATTATTAAGTTATAAATATTGGTTTATAGATCCTTTATTGTTGATTTATCTTTTTATCCTCTAATGAAGACTCTTTGTTTCTTTTTATATTTTATATGGATATTCCTGTAACGTAGTACTTTATAGAGGTTTAGTAGTATAATATATTGTATGATATTAATATATTTACATAGCGTATTTATTATAGAGTTAAACAAAAGTTAGATTCTCTTTTTAAAAGCACTTTTTCACACTCTACCTGTGAAAAAGTGTTGCAAACATAACGACTTAATCAAGATATAGCAATGCAGAATCGTACAAATGCATGGAAAATACCGTCTTTTGCACGATATTCCATGCTGTGGGAGTGATTTTCGATTAGTCCCTAATGACTATGAACCTTTTTGTTTCTATTTTATTGTATGGAAAATAGTAATTTATAAACCTAAAAATGATATGGCGAATTTTTCAATTGTAGTTGTTCCAACTAAAAAATTATCAAATGGCAGACATCGAATAAGGATAGCCGTAGCACATCATTCTCAAACCAGATATATATCTACCCAATTTACTTTGGATTCTGCCAATCAACTAAAAAATGGTCGAGTAGTAAGGCATGAGAATGCAGCGAATATGAATGCTTGTCTTCGGAAACTAATCAATGAGTATGAAGAAATTATTACATCGATCAGCTATTTACCAGCAATTTCATGTACCGAGCTTATACGTATAATTACTTATGAACAAAAGAAAAAAGGTATAACCTTTCAAGCTGTTGCAAAAGAATACATGAATTTCATGAAAGGAGAAGAGCGGGAGAAATCTTATAAACTTTATAAGATAGCTTCCGAAAGATTAGTCAAATATATGAAAGGGGATTTTCCTTTAATTCAATTGACACCTATACATATCCAAGAATTTGCCAAAGTTCTTCACGAGGAGAATCTGGCAGATACAACTATCAGAATATATCTGACTTTGATAAAGGTGATATTAAATTATGCCGGTAAGATGAATTATGTATCTTACTCCATTCATCCTTTTGTCCTCTTTAAGATGCCGGCAAGTAATGTGCGGGAACTTGATTTGTCAATAGATGAACTGAAGAGAATACGTGATGTCCGGCTTTTAAAGCCTTCTTTATCCATGGTGAGAGATATTTTTATGCTTACCTATTATTTAGGCGGTATCAACCTGAGAGATTTATTAGTATATGATTTTAAAAATAAGAACGATATGCGTTATGTGCGTCACAAAACACGTAATAGCAAGAAGGGAGAAAATGAAATTGTATTTACTTTGCAGCCTGAAGCAAAAGTGCTCATAGATAAATATATGTCGAGAAATGGGCATTTGCAGTTTGGTAAATATTCATCTTATAAACAAATATATAGTTTAGTCTTCCGACATATAAATAAGGTAACAGAACTTTCGGGGGTAAAGAAAAAGGTTACTTACTATTCCGCCCGAAAGACATTTGCACAACACGGATATGATTTAGGCATTCAAATTGAAAAAATAGAATACTGTATCGGACACAGTATGAAAAATAACCGTCCTATCTTTAATTATATTAAGATTATGCAAGAACATGCCGATAAGGTGTTCCGTGCCGTACTTGACCAATTGCTATAGTATAGATAGTTTTTCACTGCTATTTTTAGTTCCTTCTTTTGCTAATCGATTTCATTCCGATCGCTATCCTTTTTTCGTTCCACTATAGTTATCCGCAAAGTACACTATAGTTACCCTTGCGGATAACTATAGTCAAACGCAAAGATAACTATAGTGGAACGAAGAAAGATTCGCATACCGGATAACTCATAATAGGTAAAAAAGATATTAATGGTACTAATTGTTCAAATCTTATCCTCAATTGATTGCTAGCTGTATGTAGTCGTTTGATGCGCAGGTAGTTATGTTTAAAAAGAGAATCTAACTTTTGTTTAACTTAACAGATATAACTAATGAATATGGAAAACAACAAAAAAAAGGCTTCATTTATTTCAATTGCTGGTTGGAAAAGAATGCAGCCATTGTCTTTTTTACTTTACGACGATTTTACTAATCAACAAAAATATGTTTAACTTTAAAAAACATGGTATGAAAAAAAACTATGTCACAACTGCTGTTGCCTTACTACTTTTAGCAGGATGTAGCAACGATATTAAAGAAACTGATATTCAGTTTACCGGTGATACGGGAGCGAAAGTTTCTTTTAGTGCAGTAATAAACAATCATGAGGCTAGCAATCTTGTTACAAGAGCTACGGAAACAAACTGGGAGGCAGAAGACTCGGTAGGAATCACTTGTGGTACGGAACAAGTGAATATTCATTACAAATACAAGGGCAATGGTCTTTTTGCAGCAAAAGGAGGAAATGCAGAAGAAATTTGGGTATTAGGTTCCGGAGAGTATGATGTAGTGGCATACGCTCCATTTTCTGGTACATCAGGTGAAGAACAACCTGCATTAGAAGTGACTACAGCTAGTGAAAATCAAGCTACAGCAGAAGAACGTGCGAAGATAGATTTTCTTTTTGCCAAAGGGAAGGCTACATCACAAACCCCGAACGTGACATTAGCATTCAATCATGTGATGAGTCGTATTAGATTGGAGTTTCAAGCTGGCGAAGGTGTGGACTTGGCAGATATAACTTGTTATCTTATTGGGCTTAAGAATAATGGTACATTTAATCCTAAAACAGGGGAGACAACAGTCAGTGAAGACCCTGTTACGGATAAAGATGATATTTATTGGGATAAAATAGGAGAGCAGGATAATTATACAGTACAAGCTATTTTACTGCCACAGAAGGTGCAAGGCAAAGTAACTATCCAAGCTAGAATGAACGGTTATCTTTATGAAGCCGAGTTTGCTAACTTGACAGAATTGAAATCAGGATTTTCTTATAATTACATCATCAAGACAAATAAATACGAGGACAATAATTATGTGTTGACAATTACAGAACAAACGCAAATAATAGGATGGGAGGATGAAAACCACGATCCTATAACATCCGACCCGAGTATAGCTGAAACTGGAACAGAGATAACTAATCCTAGTTGGAATATTACAGAAGAAACCGTAACTCCACAGCCTGTTGTGAAGTGATCTGTTTACCAATCTAATATAGATAAAAATGCTAAAAATATAAACATGAGATTTATGAAAATATATAATTATATATCAATGCTTTTTCTGGCTGGCGCAGCCATAGTTGCGTCTTGCTCGCAAAATGAAGAACTCACCGGAGAAACACCGGATTCTTTGCAGGGATTTCAGATTAGTGTGTCTGATGAAGGATTTATGGACGAAAGTGGTAAGACACGTGCTACAGAGAATGGATATACTACCCGATTTTCTAACGGAGATGCTATCGGTATATTTGCGGTAAGAGGAGAAACGGTGGTAGAGGATATCAAGAATCGGAAATTCACACTGACAGATGGCTATTGGGAATTGACTGATGGAGGGGATCCTATTGAATACAAAGGTTCACAATTTCAGCGGATGACTTTTTATGCATACTATCCGTATAATGCGAATGTGACTTTTGATCCGACGAAGGTGGATCCTTTTGAAACATACGTCAACAATTGGAAAATAGGCAGTGAACAAAATGAAGGAAATTATACACAATATGATTTGATGACGAGTACGGGTAGTGTTCAGGGGGATCGTTTGAAAGGACAGATCGCTTTTACTATGCAACATCGGATGGCTCTTGCGGTAGTGAAGATGCCTAATTTGACCTATAGCTTTACAAATGGCGGTATAGATGATTATTTGTTACCATTAACAGCCGGTTCGTTTACAGTGAACAATACTCAAGCAACTCCTTATTATCAGGAAAGTACGGATACATACCGTTTCTTGGTTAATCCGAAGAAGGAATTCTCAATTAAGGGTACTTATTCTGGAGTAAGTGAGATGGAATATGAAGCTAAAGGTACGCTGGAAGGAGGAACGGCGAAAATGTATACCATCGAAGATAAAAGTAAAATCAACCATACTTTGCAGGTAGGAGACTATTTTTGTGCAGATGGAAAAATAGTTTCAGTAGATGCGGAAACGGTGCCGGAGAATGTGATTGGTATTGTATGTTATGTAGGAAATTCACAACCCAGTGTAACACATACTGAACTCTATTCAGCAGAAGTTGATGCTTTGCGTCGCGATTTCCCTGCATGTACGCACGGTATAGTGCTATCTATTAAGAATTCTGTGGTAAAAGATAGTGAACAAAATGATGTTGCTTTGAAAATGTTCCATTCAAGTAAGTCCGGTTATTATTCAGACTGGTTTACTTCAGATGAGAATTGGGCAAACAAGTTTGTAGGTTGTAACACAGAGAAGGATGTTAACAAGAATGATGCTTCATTGGTTTTCCCAGCACTAATGGGATACAATAATACACAGTTACTTACTATGTGTTACGAAGGTATGGGTAGTCCTTCTACTTGCGACCATGCTTATGCGTATATCAAGGCTTATCGTGAAGCGGAAGCTATTCCGGCAAATGTGACTCCTTGGTATTTGCCCTCTATAATGTGTTGGGATACAGTCGCTAAGAATTTGAGTGTTATTAACCGTTGTCTCAAGAATGTAAATGGTGATGAGATGACCTCTGTCGAGTCAGGAACTAACAGTGGACACTATTGGAGTAGCACACAGCGTTCTCCAGCCAACCAATGGACACACGGTATGGCTGGTGGAAGATATCATATAATTTGTGAACGTGATTCGCGTGCCGGTTATTTCCGTATGATGCTTGCATTCTAAAATAATGACGGTATATAAAGTCCGTTAAAATTATACTTATATCATGAACATATACATATATGAATAAGAAAAACTTTATAAAGGGGACAACCTTACCTGTCGCTCTGTTTTTCACTATAGCAACTTTTGCACCTGCATGGGGATTGCAAACAGCTTCGGCAGCCATCGAAGTTGTACAGCAGCAAAGTACTATAAAAGGAACAGTAGTAGATAGCCAAGGCGAACCGATAATTGGAGCAAGTGTACTTGCGGAAGGAACATCTAATGGTACAATTACCGATATTGACGGTGTATTTAGAATAAATGTACGTCCCGGTGCGAAATTGAAAGTATCTTTTATAGGTTATACCGATAAAAAAGTAGTAGCGAAAAATGACATGAAAGTCATTCTGGTAGAGGATGTGACAGCACTTGAAGAGGTGGAAATCGTAGCTTATGGTACGCAGAAGAAAGTGACCATGACAGGAGCTATCGCTAGTGTGAAGGGAGAAGAATTGACCCGTGTATCTGTAGGTTCGGTTTCCAATGTATTAGGAGGGCAGATGACAGGTTTGACTACCGTACAATATTCCGGTGAGCCGGGAGCGGATGCCGCTGAAATTTTTATTCGTGGTAAAGCTACTTGGGAAAATTCTTCACCGTTAATTCAGGTAGACGGTGTGGATCGTGAAAGTATGAGTGATATCGACCCGAATGAAATTGAATCCATTTCTATCTTGAAAGATGCTTCGGCAACAGCCGTATTTGGTATTCGTGGAGCAAATGGGGTCATTTTGATTACAACTAAACGAGGAAAGGAAGGAAAGGCGAAAATTTCGTTTACTACTTCTGCTTCTGTATTGATGCCTACAAAAATGGTAGAACAGGCAAGTTCCTATGACTATGCCCGTTTTCATAATCAAATGATGTCCGGTGATGGCAAATCTGCCTTATTTAGTGATGGCGTGATTCAAAAATTTGCAGATGGTTCCGATCCTATTCGTTTCCCAAATATACAATGGGCTGACTATATTATGAAAAGCTCTACGCTTCAGAGCCAGCATAATCTGAACATCTCGGGAGGAACAGATAAAGTACGTTATTTCATCTCTGCAGGTGCTTATACGCAAGGAGGACTTTTTAGTGAGTTTGATCTTCCTTATAATTTAAGCTATCAGTACCGTCGGTTTAACTATCGTACAAACTTGGATATGGATGTCACTAAAACGACTACTTTGTCATTCAATATTAGTGGTAATGTGAATAATTCAGATCAACCGCGTACGAGTCAGGGATCTTCCGGATTGATTAAAAATATGTATTATGCTACTCCTTTCTCCAGTCCGGGAATCATAGATGGAAAATTGGTAAATTCGAGCGATGAGACTTATTCAGACGGACTGAAATTACCATTTACAGGAGGTACAGGTATGGGATATTATGGAAATGGGTTCAGCCAGACCAGCAACAATTCGCTGAATGTGGATGTGATTCTGGATCAAAAAATGGACTTCTTGACTAAAGGACTTTCCTTTAAAGTGAAGGGATCTTATAACAGCTCGTTTACAGTTAATAAAGTCGGTTCTGGTGGGTCTATTGCTACATACACTCCTGTATTGATGGATGACGGTAGTATTGCTTATCGTAAGTTTGGAGAGAATACAGATGTGAAGTATTCGTATACTACAGGCAAAGCACGTAATTGGTATATGGAAGCCAGCTTTAATTATAATCGTACTTTTGGTGATCATACGGTGACAGCCTTAGTTTTGTATAATCAACAGAAAGAGTATTATCCGAAATTATATTCGGACATTCCTCATGGATATGTCGGATTAGTCGGACGTGTCACTTATGATTGGAAGAGCCGCTATATGGCAGAGTTTAATGTGGGTTATAACGGTTCGGAAAACTTTGCGTCCGATTTGCGCTTTTCTTATTTCCCGGCTGGTTCTATAGGTTGGGTGATGAGTGAAGAGAAGTTTTTCCGTCCTTTGAAGTCGGTGGTTAGCTTCTTGAAATTACGTGCCAGTGTCGGTTTGGTAGGTAACGATAATATTGGAGGATCGCGGTTTATGTATATGGCTGATCCATATAATGTCGGTTTAGGTGACTTGGCAAATCGTGTAACGGCAAGTGGAGGAGCAACTAACGCCTGGGGATATGGATTCGGAACAGATAATGGTACTGTTAGTCTGGGTGCGCGTGAGGTAGCTAAGAATAACCCTGCTGTGACATGGGAAAAAGCTCTGAAACGGAACTATGGTGTTGATATTAACTTCCTTGATGACCGTCTGAAAACAACCTTTGAATATTATAAAGAACGTCGTAATGACATCCTTTTGCGTGACGGTACAGCTCCGGGAATGTTAGGGTTCATTACTCCCTATTCAAATTTAGGAAGTGTAGACAGTTGGGGCTGGGAACTTTCTTTAAAATGGAACGATAAGATTGGCGATAATTTCCGTTATTGGGCGGGTATTAACCTTTCTTATAATCAGAATGAGATTCTTGAAAAGAAGGAAGCACCGCAGAATAATTTATATCAATATCAGAAGGGACACCGTATCGGTTCGCGTAGTCAATACGTTTTCTGGCGCTTCTATGATGAGGATACACCTGCGCTATATGAGCAGACATTTAATCGTCCGTTCCCCACTCACGAGAGTATTCTTCAAAATGGAGATGCAGTATATGTTGACTTGAATGGTGACCGTAAGATTGATGCAAATGATGCAAGTTATGACTATGGCTTTACAGACGATCCTGAATATATGCTAGGTATTAATTTAGGATTCAGTTGGAAGAATCTGGAAATAAGTACTCAATGGACAGGGGCCTGGAATGTAAGTCGTATGATTTCGGATGTATTTCGTCAACCGTTTTATTCATCTTCCAATAGCGAGCAGGGAGGATTGTTGGCATACCATCTGGATCATACATGGACACCGGAAAATCCGTCACAATCTTCGGAGTATCCGAGAGCTACCATTGATAATGCAAAGAATAATTATGCTACTTCCACTTTATATGAGAAAGATGCCAAATACTTGCGTTTGAAAACTCTTCAGGTGGCATACAATTTTCACTTCCCATTAATGAAGAAACTTGGACTGAATACATGTCAGTTGGCTTTTGCAGGATATAATTTGTGGACTATTACACCTTATTTGTGGGGTGATCCGGAGGCAAGAGCTACTAATGCACCTTCTTATCCATTGTCCAAGACTTATACGTTGAGCTTGAAATTAGGATTCTAAAATAGATAAAGGAAAGATACAATGAAATTACAAAATAAATGGTTCATCGGTGCGATGTTGGGAGCGGCGGTTTGTTTGGTTTCCACTTCATGTGTGGACGAAATTAAATTCGGAAACTCTTTTTTGGATAAGGCACCGGGCGGAAATGCTACTATTGACACAGTGTTCAATAGTGCGGAATATACGCGCCAATTTTTGAATACCTGTTACAGTAGACAGTATTACGGATTACCTTATAATACGGACAGTAACGGTAATATTCCTGATTCTTCCAGTCCTTATTTAGGAAAGAAGGATGCGCTAACAGACTGCTGGTCACTTTATTTTAGTGACGCAACTGTATATCAGCAGTATTATTTGGGTTCTCTCAATGCCAACTATGGCACGCGTGGTAATATTTTCCCATATACACGGGAAATGGTATGGGAAGTAGTGCGTTGGTGTTGGTTGTTAATGGAAAATATAGATAGAGTGCCGGGTATGGATAATGCTGAAAAAACTCAGTTGGTGGCAGAAGCTAAATGCTTGATTGCGGCGCGCTATTTTGATATGTTCCGTCATTATGGAGGTCTTCCATTGTTATATGCTTCATTCACCGGTACGGAGTCAGGTTATGAAATCCCCCGTGCTACGGTAGAGGAGACTGTTAACTACATGATAAAGATGTTGGATGATGCTATCAATTCCGGCGGGTTGGTGTGGGCTTATGCTGATGCCGATCTTGCTAGCAAGGCCGGACACTGGACAAAGGCCGGTGCGATGGCATTGAAATGCAAAATCTGGCAATTTGCCGCTTCTCCGTTGTTTAACGATGTCAACGGATATGCAGGAGGAGCCTCAGAGGCTGAACAGCAACGTCTGGTATGGTACGGTGGCTATCGTGCGGAGCTTTGGGATAACTGTTTGAAGGCTTGTGAAGCATTCTTTAAAGAGCTGGAGAGTCAAGGCGGGTATAGCCTGAATAAGGCTTCGGAAGAAACACCGGAACAGTATCGTCAGGCATATCGTATGGGGTATATTCGTCAGAACAGCAAGGAGGTCTTGCATTCTGTCCGCACGAATATGTCGGACGCTTTCAACTCAAGTTCTTATATGTGGCATTCCTGGGCTGTTCCGTCACTTTGTCGTACCGAATATCCGCCTACACAGGAATATGTGGAGATGTTCCCATGGGCCGACGGTACTCCGTTTGACTGGAAAAAGACGGAAACAGAAGGTAAGTTGGATGCAATGTTCCTGACCGGAACATTCAAAAATGGAGAACAACTATTGTCGGAAATCGTATTAACCCGTGATCCTCGTCTGTATGAGCATTGCATGGTAAACGGATTGCCGAAGATGTTAGACTGGAGTGCAGGAACAATGTCCGGTTTACCTTATGAACTGTGGGTCGGAGGATACGATGAAGGACAAAATGCTGCACTTGAATCAGGTAACTATGCGACTGGTTATAAAAATATGAAATATTATTTGGGAACAGAGTACCAACGTCAGTATACGCATTGGGTATATCTTCGTTTATCTGACATTTATTTAACTTATGCAGAGGCCTTGCTTCAAGCCAAGAATGATCACCGGGGTGCTATTGACCAAATGAATATAGTACGTGCCCGCGTAGGATTGAAGAAAGATTTGGCGGAGTGTGTTACAGATAAGAATTTACTTTCTGACAAAGCAGCCTTATTGGAAGAATTGCTGTGCGAGCGTGTTCGGGAATTGGGGCTTGAAGATAGCCGTTACTTTGATCTTGTCCGTTACAAGCGTGCCGATCGTTTCGAGAAGCGCCTGCACGGGTTGCTCGCCTATCGTTTGGATGATACCGGTAATCGTATAACGGGAAATGCTAAATGGAATGAAGGAGATAAGAACAAGGGGGCATTGCAGCCTACTCGTTTTGAATATGAAAGGTTTGAGTTATCCAAGCCGGTCCGTCGGTGGTGGACATACGGATTTGATCCCAAATGGTATCTTTCTCCATTCCCGCAAACGGAAATTAACAAAGGATATGGATTGATTCAGAATCCGGGTTGGTAATGTGAGACAGCGAAATAGATTAAAACAATATTGAATATTGATTTATATGAGAAAAAATAAGATTCTGATACTGGCTTTACTGGTTTGTTTGAGCATTCCGGTCAGAGCACAGAATACAGACAACAACATTATAGGTATTGTTGTTGATAAATCGGGAAACCCAGTCTATGGAGCGTCCGTTAATGTGGAAGGTGGCGTAGTGGAGACCCGGGTTGAAACTGATAAAGATGGTAAATTCGAGATTGCGGTCGAGAAAGGACAACGTTTGAGTGTCGTTTCTGTCGACAAAGGCTCTACCACAGTTGTGGCAAAGACTGATGGTCCGATGACTATTGTGATGGGATATGCAGCTCAGACTATTGATGTGGGAGCTAACCGGATATTCAGTCGTCATGAATCAACAGCAGCTGTTTCTACCACCTATAACGAAGAGTTTAATAAGCGGTCTTCCCGGAATATATCCAATTCTTTATATGGATATGGATTGGGCCTTACTACTTTGCAGAATGCGGCCAGTACCGGGTTAATGGCAGATCCTACCTTTTATGTACGTGGTTTGCAGAGCTTGTCAAGTAGTACACCGCTTGTGCTGGTTGACGGTTTGGAACGAGACATGAGCTTGGTGAGCCCAGAAGAAGTAGAATCCGTTTCCATCCTGAAAGATGCCGCGGCTGTGGCATTGTACGGATACAAAGGGGTGAACGGTGCGATCTTGATTACTACAAAGCGTGGTAAGTACAAAACAAAAGAGATAACTTTTACGTATGATCATATCATTAACACTCAGTCTCGACGTCCGGAATTTGTAGATGCAGCTACGTATGCTTCTGCAGTGAATGAAGCGCGTGGATATGAAGGTTTGGGAGCTCGGTATACTCCGGAAGAAGTCGATGCTTTCCGTAATGGAGTAGGTAGTGGAGGGGCTTCCCGTATGTACCCTTATCTCTATCCTAATGTGAACTGGATTGATGAAACCTTTAAAGACAGAGGAGTTTCTAATAAATATACGATCGAATTCCGTGGGGGAGGAGCAAAGTTCCGCTACTATACTATGGCGAATTTATTAACAGACAAAGGGTTTATCAAAACCCCGAATGCAAATGACGGATATTCTACACAGAATATGTATTCACGTGCTAATTTGCGTACAAATCTGGATATTGATTTAACCGCCACTACCAAATTGAAGTTGAATCTTCTCGGTACCTTGTCCGAATCTCGGATTCCGGGGGCTTCGGTTAACCTATGGGATATGATTTATTCGATTCCTTCTGCAGCTTTTCCGGTTCGTACGGAAGATGACAGTTGGGGAGGAAGTACTACTTGGGCGGGAACATCGAATCCTGTCGCACAATCGCAGGGAGCTGCTTATTCTAAAGGACACTCTCGCAGTTTGTTTGCCGACCTTACCTTGTCACAAGATTTATCTGGTTTGCTGAAAGGATTGGGAGCAAACTTTCGTTTAGCTTATGACAACTATTCCAATATTCTGGAAGACCATAGCAAGACTTATACGTATGCCGGTTATGCAACAAGCTGGACAACTAACGGTCCGTTTTATACTGCCATTTCAGGTGGCGAATCCAGTGAAATGGGTTCGGGTGCAGGTATTGACAACTGGGCGCGCCAATTTAACTTTGCAGGTAGTGTCGATTACAATCGCTCGTTTCGGAAGTGGGATGTGTATTCTCAATTCAAATGGGATTATGAGTATCGTGATTCATACGGATTGAACACTACTATTTATCGGCAAAATGTATCCTGGTATAATCATGTAGGTTTCTCTAATCGCTATTATTTGGATCTGGCATTGGTTGGCTCGGCCTCCAGTTTATTGGCACCGGGGCATAAATGGGCTTTCTCGCCTACCATTTCTGCTGCTTGGGTGCTTTCGGAAGAAAAATGGTTGAAAGATGTGTCTTGGGTGAACTTCTTGAAATTGCGCGCTTCGTTTGGAGTGATCAATGTTGATTATCTGCCTAAAGACGGAAGTACTACCATATATGACTATTGGGACCAGATTTATACGACTACTGGTACACAGTATAAGTTTAACAGTAGTTACGACTCTGAATTCGGAAGTACTATTATCGGGCGCCTGGCAACTGCTAATTCGACACATGAGAAAGCGTATAAATACAATGTTGGTGTTGATGCCGTGTTGTTCAATGGACTGGACGTGACGGCAGAAGGCTATTACCAACGGAGAAAAGATATTTGGGTCTCTTCCGAAGGAAAATATACCGATGTGTTGGGCGTAGATGCTCCGTTCGAGAATGCCGGAATCGTTGATAGCTATGGCGTGGAACTAGGACTTAACTATACGAAACGGTTAGGAGATGTAGTGTTCAACCTTGGCGGTAATTTTGCTTGGAATAAGAATGAAATTAAGGAGCAACTGGAAGAACCGCGTTTATATAATAATCTTGTGCAAACAGGAAATCGGTTGGGACAAGTGTATGGAATGATAGCTGAAGGTTTCTTCAAAGATAAAGAAGATATAGCAAACAGCCTTCCGCAAAACTTTAGTACGGTAGTGCCGGGAGACATAAAATATAAAGATGTGAATGGAGACGGAATCATTGATGCCAATGATAAAACAGCTATCGGTTATAGTACGACGGCTCCAGAAATTTATTATTCTTTCCATTTGGGAGCCGAATGGAAAGGGATTGGAGTAGATGTAATGTTTCAGGGAACAGGTAACTATTCTGCTGTCTTGAATACGAAGAGTATGTTTTGGCCGTTGATAAATAATACGACACTTTCTACTCATTATTATGAGAATCGTTGGACACCGGAAAATCAAAATGCCAAATATCCTCGTTTGAGTTCACAGAGTAATGCCAATAACTATCAGGCTAATACAGTTTGGTTGGCGGACCGGTCATTCTTGAAGTTACGTAACGCGGAGGTGTATTACAGATTTCCGGAAGAATGGATGAAGAAGACTAAGATATTGGGGAGTGCCAAGTTATATGTCAGAGGAACAGACTTGTTCTGTTCAGATCATATTGATGTGACAGATCCGGAATGTTATGGTGTAGCGACTCCGCTGAATAAGAGTGTAGTAGTCGGTGTTACGATTGGTTTTTAATCATAAAAACAAAGCGAAAGAATGAAACTGAAAAACATTATCTACGGAATGATGTGTGTAGCCGCACTCGGTTCCTGCTCAGATAAGATGGAATATCATGAGTACAATAATTATGATGAGGATTTTGTGAAGCTCAACTTCGGTAATGTAGGAGGGCTGATAACAAATATCTATTTGTCCATGGATGTGGACTTTGGAAACTATAGCGGGGCAATTCTTGGTTCTGCTACCGATGAGTCCGAATATGCTTATTCGGGAAATCAGATTGAAGACTTTTACAATGGTTCTTGGAGTCCGTCGAATGCTAAAAGTAGCATGTGGACGTCCTGTTATGAAGGGATAGCCAATTGTAATTTATATCTGGAGAAGTTTACCGGACTGACATTTCCCGAGTTGGCTTTGAACAGTGATTATGCACAACAGATGTTCCGCTATACCAATTACCAGTATGAGGTACGTTTCCTTCGTGCATATTTCTACTTTAACTTGGTACGGCAATATGGAGATGTGCCGTTTAGCGACCATATATTAACAGCTGAAGAATCGAATACGTTATCGCGCAGACCGGCACAGGAGATTTTTGATTATATCATAGCCGAATGTGATGATATAAAAGATAAGATTATCGTCGATTACAGTAAACTGGGAGATATGGCATTGCCTAGTAGTCCGGCGGAAACAGGACGTGCCAACCGTAAAACGGTATTGGCCTTGAAAGCTCGTGCAGCATTGTATGCGGCAAGTCCTTTATTTAATCCGACTGATAATAAAGAACTGTGGCATCGTGCAGCTAAAGCCAATAAGGAAATTTTAGATGACAGTAATGGATTTGCTGAAAAGGCAAAACTATTAGTGGACGATTATTCATCACTATGGAGTAAGGACAGTTACAATGATGCTACTAGTGAATTGATTTTTCTCCGTCGTGCCACTACTACTACTAATTCTTTTGAGGGATATAACTTCCCGGTAGGGTTGGAAAATTGTAAAGGTGGAAACTGTCCCACACAGACACTGGTAGATGCGTATGAGATGAAGGATTCAGGGTTGCGTCCGGACGAGTTGGATAACTATGATCCTGCTAATCCTTATTATACCAACCGCGACCCTCGTTTCTATCTGACTATTGCCAAGAATGGGGACGAAAAGTGGCCTAACTGGAATACTGTTCCTCTGCAAACCTATCAGGGCGGACTAAATGCGGAGCCTTTGAGTGGCGGAACTCCGACTGGCTATTATCTGAAGAAGTATTGTCAGACGGCAGTAGACTTGCGTGCCGGTACAGCTTCAAAGACCTATCATTCATGGATTACATTCCGTTTTGGAGAGTTCTATTTGAATTATGCGGAAGCTGTATATAAGTATCTGGGTAGTCCGTATGCAACGGATAGTGAATTTACAACTTCGGCTGTGGATGCTATCAAAGTAGTTCGTACGCGTGCCGAGATGCCCGGATTCCCTCAAGGGATGACCAATGATGCTTTCTGGAAGAAATATCAGAATGAACGTATGGTAGAATTGGCCTTTGAAGGACATCGTTTTTGGGATGTACGTCGTTGGAAGGAGGGTGACAAACATTTCAAGAACATTGTTGAAATGAAGATTACGAAGAATGGGGATGATACTTATACGTATGAACGTAAGGTAAAAGAAAGAAGTTGGGATGATAAGATGTATTTCTTCCCGATTCCGCAGAGTGAAAAATCTAAGAATCCTAATTTGGAGCAGAATCCGGGGTGGTAACCCACAACCGGAATGCTGATGAATAGTGATAGGATATTCTTGCATAGAACGGATGTTTATAGAATAAAAAAACGAAAGAAATGAAGAAACATTATATAATACTGGGGCTGTTTTGTCTGCTGGCCATAGTTGCCTGCTCGGATAATGACCCCGTCGTTGAAGTGAACAATGGCAATCAGACGGAAGAGGAGTTGCCGCCTCTGCCTACTGAAGTTATAACGGGTAGCCGTGCAATGTGGGTTAGTTACGACCCGGCACCAAATGTTGACGCCAATAACTCTTCCGGCATATCATCCGCATTGATTAGCTGGAGATTACTGAAGACCGATCCGTCTAATGTTGCTTTTGATATTTATAAGTCGGTAGACGGCGAGACGGAAGTGAAATTGAATGAGAAACCTATTTCGAATACTACTTCTTGGGTGGATGCGGATATTGATGTATCAAAAACGAATGTATACCGGGTCACTCTTGCCAATCAGGCTGAAACGCTTTGCGATTATACCTTTACCTCTGAAATGGCAGAAAAGTTTTATCATGAGATTAGATTAAACATGAATGTACCCGATGCGTCGATTACATATTCTCCTGATGATATTCAGCTAGGTGACTTGGACGGTGACGGTGAATTGGAGATTGTGGTGAAGAGAGAACCGTATGATGGTGCCAACCAGGGGGGATGGAATAATGGTTCGACCTTGTTGGAAGCTTATAAGATGGATGGTACTTTTTTGTGGCAAATTGATTTGGGAATCAATATTCGTTCCGGTTCACATTATACTTCATATATTTTATACGATTTTGATGGAGATGGTTTATGTGAAATAGCTTTCCGCTCTTCAGAAGGTACAAAGTTTGGGGATGGTAAGGTCATTACCGATGCTTATGGTAATGTGAACGATTATCGAATTCGTCAGACTGACGCTGTGGGCTGGTATTCGGGAGCAAGTATTAATACAATTTGCGGTTTGATAATGGAAGGTCCCGAATATATCTCTATTTGCCGTGGATATGATGGACGTGAAATTACCCGGGTGGATAATATTCCTCGTGGTGGAAGTGGTTCAAAAGCGTCGCGTGCTAAATATTGGAGTGAATATTGGGGAGATGATTACGGAAACCGCATGGACCGTTTCTTTATCGGGGTGGCTTATCTGGATGGTATACCTGACGAAGCGACCGGAGTGAGAACAAGCAACCCCAGTCTGATCATCAGTAGAGGTATTTATCATAATTGGCAAGTATGGGCACTCGATTTGAAAGGGAATAAACTGGAAACCCGTTGGAAGTTTGATACAGCCGAACATTCTTCAAAATGGTTGTCCATGTGTTCGCATAGTTTTCGTGTAGCGGACTTGGACGATGATGGAAAAGATGAAATCTTGTATGGTTCTGCGGCTATAGATGATGATGGAAGCGAATTGTGGTGTACCGGAAACGGTCATGGTGACTGTTTATGTGTTGGCAAATTTATAAAAGACCGTTCAGGATTGCAAATTGTTGCTTCATTTGAAGAACCGGGCAATTATAATGGACAAGGACACGGTTATGGATGTCAAGTGATTGATGCAAGAGATGGTGGCTTGATTACCGGCCATGGAGCGGGTTCGACTACTGATGTCGGTCGTTGTATTGTGGCAGATATCGATCCGGATAGCCCGAATTTTGAGTACTGGTCTTCTTTGCAGGAAGGGGTATTCAGTTGTAGTGGCAGTGGATTGGTATCCAGTACATATCCTACAGGTATTGGTGGTGGAGTTTTGTATAATGTAGCCATTTATTGGAGCGGGCAGCCGACAAGAGAAATGCTGGACCGTGCTTGTGTCGTGAGCTATAAAGAGAACCCTGATGTAAACAAGACGAATAAGACTCGTTTGGTATATTTTGGAACTTACGGTAGCAATGACGGTAACCATAGCACCAAATACAATCCTTGTTACTATGGTGATTTTCTCGGTGACTATCGTGAAGAAGTAATAATGGGTTCAAGTGACATGAAATCTATTTATATATTCTCCACGAATCATCCTACCGAATTCCGTCTTCCTCACTTGATGACCGATCATAATTATGATATGTCTCAAGCGATGCAGAATATGGGATATAACCAGGGAACTAACTTAGGTTACTATGTAGGTGCTGAAACTTTGAAAAAAGCAGAATAAAAAGGTTTTTGAATAAGAAATCTCTTATTTGATATGAGTTTGTTGAAAAAGAACAATCCGGCTAACTGTCGGGTTGTTCTTTTTTTCATAGTTGAACGAATCGCCATATATATGGATAATATTCTATTTCTTAATTGATCGGCTCTCCCTACCTTTGTAAGGTGAGATAGCAAATATACATATGAAAAAACTCTTTATCCTTTTGTTCCTCTTCATCACTTTAGGAACAAACGCACAAAACAATAAAGTTTCCGGCCTCAACGCCCGCCAGTTTCATAAATATTGGAAGGTAGAGTCGGAATCTCCGGATTATAAAGTGACATTTCAGGGTGATACCGCTGAAATACTGTCTCCTAAAGGCCTTACCTTATGGAGGAAAGAAAAGATGAGCGGACGGGTAACCATTGAATATGATGCATGTGTAGTTGTAGAAAAAGAAGGAGACCGTTTGAGTGACCTGAATTGCTTTTGGATGGCTTCGGACCCCAAACATCCTGATAATATATGGAAACGTGAGAAGTGGCGTAGCGGAATCTTTCTGAATTGTTATTCTTTGCAACTCTATTACATGGGATATGGTGGAAATTATAACTCTACTACACGCTTCCGTCGTTATGACGGCAATGAAGCAGGAATCACAGATCCCAAAGTACGCCCTGCCATACTGAAAGAATATACAGATACCGAACATTTGCTAAAAGCGAATCACTGGTATCACATTAAGATAACAAATGAAAATAATAGGGTTAGTTATTACATAGACGGCAAGCGACTGGTGGACTTCCGCGATGCCGAACCTCTGACAGAAGGATGGTTCGGCTTTCGCACCACCTTATCCCGTACCCGTATTACAAACTTCCGCTACGAATGTTTGCCATCCCAAACGTCTACTGTTCCTTTACATTGGATCGGCAATACTCCTGAACAAGACAAAGCTGTAAGTTTCGGAGTTCCTTTTGATGAAGGCTACCTATTTCCAGAAACTTCATTGCGGTTAAAAACAGATAGAAATCAAGAGATTCCGGTAGATACTTGGCCATTGGCTTACTGGCCGGATGGTTCCGTGAAATGGAGCGGAGTTGCCGGAGTCATTCCTGCCGGAACAGAAAGACTGACATTAGAAAAAGCCCCCCGGAAAGCAAAAACTATCAATAAACAGCCTAATGCTTCTATTGCAATCACTGAAACGCCTGAAAATATTCAAATTGAAACAGGGCTAATTTCCGTATTTATTCCCCGACGCGGAGATTTCCTGATTGATAGCCTATTATATAAGGGAACTAAAGTAGGAGAGAAAGCGCGTCTGATTTGTAATACTCAAAGCGAGCCGATTCAAGAAAATACATCTCAAATATCTTTTACTCATTACATAGGAGAAATAAAATCAGTAACCATAGAACGTCTGGGCTCTGTACGGGCACTTGTAAAGTTGGAAGGGATACATCGGAACACGAATAAGAAGATTGATACGAATCACTCTGAAGGGGAAGGGAACTATGCGAATAACTCTGATATGAACAAACGGAATAACCGTGAGTGGCTTCCTTTTGTGGTACGTCTCTACTTTTATGGTGGTAGTGAACAGATCAAAATGGTACATAGCTTCATCTATGACGGAGATCAGAAGAAAGATTTCATTCGTAGTTTGGGTATCCGTTTCGATGTTCCTATGCGTGAAGCTCTGTATAATCGTCATATTGCTTTTTCGTGTGCAGATGGAGGAGTGTGGAGCGAGCCGGTACAACCATTGGTAGGGCGTCGCATACTCACTTTAAATAAGACAGATAATAAGAAAAATAGTAATGAAAAGAAAGACGCACAACAGATGCCAACAGATGAACCCTCCCTGCAACAACAGCAAATGGAAGGCAAACGTATTCCGCCTTATGAATCTTTCGATGAAAAGAACCGCTCTCTGCTCGATAACTGGGCTTCATGGAATGACTACCGTCTGTCTCAACTCACTGCCGATGCTTTCTCCATTCGTAAACGTGCCAATAACGATAATCCCTGGATAGGAACCTTTTCCGGCACACGTAGCGATGGATATACTTTTGTCGGGGATATTACTGGAGGATTAGGACTTTGTATGCATGACTTTTGGCAGTCTTATCCCTCTTCTATTGAAATTTCAGACGCACGAACCCCGGTAGCTACCCTTACCGCCTGGTTGTGGAGTCCGGAGTCCGAGCCTATGGATTTACGGCATTATGATCGTATAGCTCATGACCTGAATGCCAGCTATGAAGATGTCCAAGAAGGTATGAGCACGCCATACGGCATTGCCCGTACAACTACGTTGACACTGATCCCACAAAGTGGCTATGCCGGAAAAAAGGCTTTTGCTGATTATGCCAAACAATTTTCTAGCCCTAGTCTGTTAATGCCAACCCCGAATTATCTTCATGCCCGCCAGGCTTTCGGGATATGGAGTCTCCCCGACCGTACTACTCCATTCCGTACTCGTGTAGAAGACCGCTTGGATGCTTACATTGACTTCTATCAGAAAGCAATCGAACAAAACAAGTGGTACGGTTTCTGGAATTATGGTGATGTGATGCACGCTTATGACCCTGTTCGTCATACCTGGCGTTACGATGTCGGAGGATTTGCCTGGGACAATACGGAACTGGCTTCTAATATGTGGCTATGGTATAATTTCCTGCGTACCGGGCGTATTGATATTTGGCGTATGGCAGAAGCTATGACGCGTCATACAGGCGAAGTGGATGTCTATCATATCGGTCCCAATGCCGGATTAGGCAGTCGGCATAATGTAAGTCATTGGGGATGCGGAGCTAAAGAAGCGCGAATCAGCCAGGCCGCCTGGAACCGTTTCTACTATTACCTTACTACAGACGAACGTTGCGGTGATTTAATGACTGAAGTGAAGGATGCCGACCACAAACTCTATGAACTGGATCCTATGCGCCTAGCCCAACCTCGCAGTGAATATCCTTGTACTGCTCCCGCCCGTTTGCGTATCGGCCCCGACTGGCTGGCTTATGCCGGTAATTGGATGACAGAATGGGAGCGCACAGGTAACACAACTTATCGTGATAAAATAATAGCAGGAATGAAAAGCATTGCCGCCCTGCCTAACCGCCTTTTTACCGGTCCCAAAGCTCTAGGATTTGATCCGTCAACAGGGATCATCACAACCGAATGTGACCCCAAACTGGAAACAACCAACCATTTAATGACGATCATGGGCGGATTTGAGATAGCCAATGAAATGATGCGTATGATTGATATACCCGAATGGAAAGACGCCTGGCTTGACCATGCTGCACATTACAAGAAGAAAGCATGGGAGCTTAGCCATAGCCGTTTTCGTGTTTCCCGCCTGATGGCTTACGCAGCTTATCACTTGCGTAATACCCAAATGGCTGAAGAAGCCTGGAAAGATTTGTTTACCCGGTTGGAACATACACCTGCACCGCCTTTCCACATCACTACCATACTTCCGCCGGAAGTACCGTCTCTATTAGATGAATGTACGAGCATCAGCACGAATGATGCTGCTCTTTGGAGTCTGGATGCTATTTATATGCAGGAAGTTATTCCAATAGATAACTGAACGAGTGTAAAGTAGCACTAGTTGCTTCCCAATCTATTAATAGCAAAGTTCTTCCGCATTAAGGGTAAACTTCCTTTCTTTTAATACCAAACTTACAATCAACTTATTATAAACTATAAACGCAAGTTCTGTTTTTATAAATGAAGCTTTTGATTATAAAAACAAAACTTGCATTTTTATAAACGGAACTTGCGTTTATAGATTAGTCTTAAGCAACTGATACTTTGGTACTAATCCAAAAGAAGTTTGCAAAGGGATAAGAGTAACTTTTCTATTAATAGATTACGGGATAGATAGCGTACTTTATCCCTTATGTTCTTACTTTAAGTAATTCTTTAACGGGCAATCGCTCTTTTTCAACCCTTCAACAATGCTTTTCGCATTCATGTGCGCTCCTTTCAAAGAAGAGTGTGTATGGTCATGATTATAGTAAGTTGCTGCTTTCTTCACACCTTTCTTTTCTAGTTTATCGGCACTAATCTTATTCAGATCGATAAAATAAGCTCCCGTAGCTTCCGCAGCTTCACGTGTCCACTTGCCAAAAGACTCGGTATTACGTTCTATTTTTCCATCTTTCCATTTGTTGCGTGGCGTATGACTAAGAACGATGGGAATGGCGCCTTTCTCCTGAACATCCATGATGAACTTCCGAAGATACCAGCCAAACGTATAAATTACCTGATACTTACCAGTCTTTTCCATTAGAAAGACTTTGCTCTCATCTCCCGAACCGCGCAATTCGGCACGGGCTTTCCCTTTGTTTATATCTCCTGCATCATTATGTCCGAACTGAATCAGAACGAAGTCCCCCGGTTGCAAGGCATTGTATACCTTATCCCAACGACCTTCATCGAGGAAAGTACGTGCACTACGTCCTGCCATCGCACGATTTTCTACAGAAATTTTATTTAGATTGAACTCGTCAGCAATTACGCTTCCCCAACCCCACATACCGTTTTTGTCTTTATCTTCATTTCTGACCGTACTATCTCCGATAGTAAACAATACCGGACGTCCCTCTTTCCGACTGGAACCTGTCACTGTATCTTTCTCAACAGGTTTCAGATAATTGGCTAATTCCAGTCCTTCATACGCACGTATTCCGTCAGCAGCAGATTCTGCATTTACTTTAGCACCGAAAGCACTTGTATGTATACGGTCGATGTAGAACATATATTTCACCTTATTCTTGCCGAACTTCTCAAATTTGCGGGCACTGATATCATTCAAGTCAATAAAAGGAACATGCTGTTCTTCTGCCACCTGCTTTGCCCACAATCCAAAAGTCTTGTTGACACGTGTGATGATGGTGCTGTCTTTGTCTTCCCAAGCATTGCGGGGAGTAAGCGAAAATAGGATAGGATGAGCACCTTTGGCTTTTACATCTTGAATGAAACGACGCATATATTCCCCGTAGGTATATACGGTTTCTTTTACTCCGGTTTCTTTAATCGTTACGTTCAGTGTATCTTTGCCAATTCCGGGAATGGAAGCACGGGCACGTCCGCTGTCGTATGGGCCGTTGTCATTGTGCCCCAGTTCGATGATAACCCAGTCTCCCGGGCGTACTCCTTTGATTACATCCGGCCATAAACGGTTATAGAAAGTACGGCTACTGGTTCCACCCAACGCATGATTCTCTACAGTAATCCGGTTAGAGTCGAAATAATCACCTGCATAATAGCCCCATCCCCATTGTCCGTTGTTGCCGTTTCCTAAAGTTCCGGTACGCATGGTAGAGTTACCTACCAGGAACAGAACAGGGTTGTCACCTTTCCGGCTCGAACCGGCTTCCGGTCGCGAGGTACGTGCTTTATTCAGGCTGTCCAGCGTGTTGTCAATTACTTGATTGACGTCTGCCATGGGAGCGGAAACTTTATTTTGCGCTTGCAGTTGCAAACTAAATGTAATGGCCATCAGCCAACATATATACGGGAATAATTTGTTTTTCATGAATCTGTTTTCTTTGAAATCCCTCACTGACCGGTGTCTAAACAGTCAGTGAGGGAACTAGCTACTAACTAACCTCTAACTAAACCTAATGAATGATTATCTTTAAACCTAATGAAAAAACTGTCTATGTTATTTTAATTTATAAACTTCTGTTCCGGCAAGCAGGAAACAACCGACTCCGTAGTCTTCAAAGTCGGGCACACTCTTATAAGTAACCGGCTGTCCGTCTTTAGGCTCTTTGCCTGTTCCCTGCACATATCCCAGGAATCCGTTCGGATGTACGGCATCTTTCACCATAGCGTTCCATGCTTTTAAAAGGACGGGAAGATATTCTTTGCGGTCGAGCAGTCCGTTGCGCACTCCCCAAGCCATGCCGTATACAAACAGTGCTGTTCCGGAAGTCTCTTTACCTCCGAAGTTCGTCGGATCATGAAGACTCACATTCCAGAAACCATCTTCACGCTGACATTTTTTGAGTGCCTTGCTCATAGCGAGAAAATCATTTATATAATCCTGGCGATGTGTTTCATTGGCAGGGATTTCATCCAATACCCGTACAAGAGCTGCATATACCCAGCCGTTTCCACGACTCCAGTAACAATCTTCTCCATTCGGTTCTTTGTAAGGAGGATCAAAGTCCTGATCGCGCCACCATAAGCAATCTTTAGGATTATACATTCCGGCTTCTCCGTGCACGTTACGAGTGTAAGAATACATATCCCACATCTTATCGTAGTATTTCTGTTCACCGGTCATTTTTCCAAACTTAGCGTAGATTGGCATTGCCATCTGGATAGCGTCAATCCACCACCAATCGTTCACCTGCGGAGTATTGACTACCATATCGATACTTGCTTTTATATTCCGGATCATATTCGGATC
>ERZ860508.406-NODE-406-length-36245-cov-3.789445_pt1 | contig 36245 bp, 33 predicted proteins | sample MGYA00509976_ERZ860508 | MGnify/ENA primary metagenome ERZ860508 (study PRJEB30046, sample SAMN00715242) | human gut metagenome | study: EMG produced TPA metagenomics assembly of the A metagenome-wide association study of gut microbiota in type 2...
GTCTGCCTTTTTGTCCCCGCCGCCGCAGCCTGCTGCCGCCAATGCCACTACAGATAATGCAATAACCAATAATTTTTTTAACATAATTCATCGTCTCCTTTGCAATACTAAAATAAAAAAAGCCTTCGTTTATCCATACCGCATTTTCATTATGCAGTAAGGGACGAAAGCAAACTTCGTGGTACCACCCAATTTCACTGCTACCTCACGATAGCAGCCTCCTCAAGTACGCCGGACTAAGCCATTAATACTTCAGCACTGTAACGGGTGCGCCCGGACGACCTAAACTTACGCTTCAGCCAATCAGCTCCAAGACCATCTTCGGCAAAGTCTCCTGCGCTTCCTTGCACCAAACGGAAGCTCTCTGTGGCAGTACTCCTTGCGTACTCTTCTTTTCATCGCTCGTATATGAACTTGTGAGTAAAAATATACAACTTGTCAAAGCATCTGTCAACAAAAAACAGGAATTTTTTTCTTAAAGCCTAGTATTTTAGTAGATTTGTAAACGATGTTACACAATTCACTTACTTATACAACTTCTATTCTGGCCCCTACAACAGAAATATTATTTTTTATTTTACATTTCTACATTATAGCGCCCAAAAATACAACAAAAAGTGTAAATTTGCCTATTGACAAGCTAGGCTTTATCATGTAAATTATCAAGCAACATCACACAAGCATTGCTTGTTGATTTTGTTTCACGAATAAAAATTTTGACAATATCATGCTAAACAGGTGAAAAGATTCCGGAGAAGAGAAAGCACAGCAACATGCATAAAAATGCTTCCGGCATTCCAGATGAAAAATCAAGCAGCTTTTCGCCTGACCTTGAAAGGAGAAGATGACACTATGGAATTTGCAACAAAATGTACTCACGAAATCGGTGCAACTGACGCAACCGGTGCCTGTCTGGGAGCACTTGATGCCTGGCTCGTTATCCGCGGCATCAAAACTCTGCCGCTGCGTATGGAGCAGCACCAGAAAAACGCTTTTGCCATTGCGAAATGGCTGCAGGAGCAACAGCGTGTACAATACGTTTTATATCCCGGTCTGGAAAATCATCCCGGTTATGAAATCAACAAAGCGCAGACCACCGGCTTCGGCGGCATGATTTCCTTTGCTGTAGACAACGCGGAAACAGCACGCCAAATTTTGGAAGGCGTCAAGCTCATCAAATTTGCCGAAAGCCTTGGCGGTACAGAAGGCCTGATAACCTATCCAATTCACCAGACGCATACCGATCTTACTGCCGAAGAATGTGCTGAAAAGGGGATTACGGATTGTCTGCTGCGCTTCTCTACAGGCATTGAAGCAACGCAGGATCTGATTGACGATTTGGCGCAGGCCTTCGCTGCAATAGAATAATTTATACAAATAAAATTTGGTGATAGACTATGACTAAATATGATTTTGACAAAATAATCGACAGACGCAATACAGCCTGCTTAAAATACGATTTTGCCATCCAGCGTGGCCGTCCGGCAGACGTTTTACCTTTTTGGGTGGCAGATATGGATTTTCCTATTGCCCGGGAAATACAGGAAGCACTTGTTGAACGCTGCCAGCATGCCATCTTCGGCTATAGCGAAAGTACAGAAGCATATTTTCACGCTGTCCGCGACTGGTATACTAAGCATTTTAATTGGAGCCCCAAAGCAGAATGGCTCACCAAAACTCCCGGCATAGTTTTTGCCCTTGCTATGGCAGTAAAGGCCTTCACCCAAAAAGGTGAGGGCGTACTTGTACAGCAGCCGGTTTACTATCCTTTCAGCGAGGTTATCGAGGATAATGAGCGCAAGCTGATTAATTCACCTCTTATTCTGAAAAACGGTCATTATGAAATGGACTTTGCCGATTTGGAAGAAAAAATCATCGCCAACAATGTTAAACTGATGCTTTTATGCTCACCGCATAACCCCGTAGGCCGTGTCTGGACACGCGCTGAGCTGCAAAAAGTGGGCGATATCTGCCTTAAGCATGGTGTAATTACCATAAGTGATGAAATTCACGGCGATTTCGTCTGGGGAAATAACCCTCAGACGCTTTTTGCCAGTTTAGGTGAGCAGTATGAGCAAAATTGCGTAATCTGCACTGCGCCCAGCAAAACCTTCAATATTGCCGGCCTGCAGGTATCCAATATCTTCATTCCCAACAAAAATTTACGCCACCGCTTCCGCAAGCAGGTAGCGGCAGCAGGCTATAGCCAAGTAAACACCTTAGGCCTTGTTGCCTGCCAGGCAGCCTACAATTATGGCGAAGATTGGCTGCAGCAGGTTAAGGCTTATATCGAAGATAACATTAAATTCGTTGATGCCTATCTTAAGCAGAACCTGCCGCAGATTAATCTGCTCCGGCCTGAGGGGACATATCTGATTTGGCTCGACTGCAGCGCCTTAGGTCTTACAGCTGCCGAACGTGAGCAGTGGCTCTGGCATAAAGCACACCTCTGGCTCGACGGCGGCGGTATCTTCGGCAAAGAGGGAGAAGCCTTTGAACGTATCAACGTTGCCTGCCCTCGTGCGCTATTATTACAGGGACTTGAGCAGCTGAAGCAAGCTGTTCATGAATTAAATTAATTTTATTAATTCCATTCTTTCTACGATGTAACTGAAAAAACTGCTGCCTCCTCTGTAACCAAAGTGAAGGCAGCAGCTTATTTTTATTTTCGCTATACTTTTGCAGGCTCTTTATTTTATCTTGTAAATTGACGTCGATTTGTATATAATGCAAATAAGCTATTCTATGCTTGTTTGCAGCACTATCCTTATTCAATAGATAAGCATGGTAAAACAAACCTATTTTTAAGCTGTAGCAGAAAATAATAAAATATAATAAACTTGCATTTTGCGCATTTACTGTCAAGTATAGGCGTAAATAAGCAGGAAGGGAGCATTATATGAAACGTGAACAAATAGCTAAAAACATTGTTGCCGATCTCAAGGAGCTGGCAGCCTTAACCTCTGATACAGACGGTGCACAGCGCATTGCCTGGACACCTACATTCAAGAAAGCAACGGAATGGTTTGCTAAAAAGATGCAGGCCGCAGGTGCAGAGGTCTGGACAGATGCCGCAGGCAACAGCTGGGCCAAATTTGCCGGCAAAAGCGAGGCGTGCATTGTTATCGGCAGCCATCTCGATTCCGTACCTGACGGAGGCTGGCTCGACGGCGCTTTAGGCGTTGTAGCAGGCATGGGTATCGGTGCCTACGGTCTGGCAGATAAAAAGCCTGCCAAAACTCTTTACGTTGTCGGTTGGGCAGATGAAGAGGGTGTAGCCTTCGGTAAAAGCTGTCTTGGTAGCAGTGCTGTCAGCGGCATTGTCACAAGCAAGGATGTGCTGCCCTTAATCCATCAGGAAGACGGCCGCAGCTTCAGCGATGTCTGGCAGGAATACGGCCTTAATGCCAACAGAATAGGTGAGGCGCACACTGCCTTTGCCAAGCTGCCGGTCAAAGCTTACCTGGAGCTGCACATCGAGCAGGCACCGCTGCTGGCTTTAGTCAAAAAAAGCGTAGCCTGCGTTTACGGCGTCTGCGGCTGCAACCGCCAGTACATCACCTTCCGCGGTCAGCAGGGACATTGCGGTTCGCCGGTTGCCCTGCGTCAGGATGCCTTTATTGCGGCAGCGCAGACCACCCTTGACTTACGTGAAATTGCGCTTAAATATGATTCCTATTGCACTGTCGGCAATATCGAGGTAAAGCCTGACCTGACTACTATTTCTCCGGGCTATTGCCGCATTTCGCTGGACCAGCGCAGCATTAATCCGGAAACAATGCAAACGATAGTTGCAGAAGCCAAGGCTGCGGCGCAGAAGCATGCACAGGAGGGTAAGCTCACTGTAGAATTTGAGCCTATCTGGCATGCTGAACCGATTCTGTTTGATGAGCAGCTGGTAGAGGACTGCAACGCTGCCGTAGAGGAGGAAACATGTGCCAGACACAGCATGTATTCCGCACCGCTGCATGATGCCGTGCCTCTGAATGCCGTTGTACCTTCGGTAATGATGTTCACCCAATCCGATCCCGGTATTTCTCACTGCAAGGAAGAAAACACACCGCAGCCGCAGCTGGAGGAGGCTATCCGTGCCTTCATCCGTCTGGCAGAAAAAGAGCTGGGAACTAGCTTTGCAGAGTAAGCACTAAAGCTCGCTGCAACCTTGCAACAAAGTAATTTTATACGACAAAAGCAGCTTCTGCGATGCAGAAGCTGCTTTGCTTTTTATACGGCATATTTATTTTATTAAATCCTTCAGTCCACGTATCCGCATAACCTTCCAGGTAAAGCACAGACTGCGCAGCGACTGGTCCAAAAACATCGGTACCCAGGCGCCAACAATACCCAGCTTGCAATAATAGATAAAGAAAGCCGTCATCAGAGGACGCAAAACGGTAATCAGCACAAAGGAATAGACGGCAACGGCAGTAGTCTGACCGCTGCCACGCAATATACCTGCAGTAATAATCGTATGCCCCTGCGGTATGCAAACTGCTGCCACCCAGAACATTACCGTCTCACTGAGATCAAGTGCCTGTGCATCCTGTGAATAAATACTGAAAATGGGCACGCGTGCGGCATACAGGATAATAAAAGAGGCAAAGGAAAGTCCCAAACCCCATTTAAAGCCTATACTGCGGCAGCGCTTCCAGGTTGCATAATCAGCAGCACCGCGCATCTGCCCGGCAAGCACCATATTAGCCTTGCCGAAGCCGAAGATAAAATCATAAGAAAAATCACAGATATTATAGCAAATGCTGTGTACTGCATAGGGCAGAGTACCAAGACGCGCAGTCATCCAGCCATAGGCCAGCATACCGATGCGTTCCGCTCCCAGCTCACTGAAAACACCGCCGAATACCGGCATAAATTCCCGCCAAAATATTTTGTCGGGAAACAGCAGCAGACCATCGCTGAAAAAGCCTTCATGCTTCATAATCCAGACGGTAATCCCCAAGGTACATAAGGAGCCGATAATCGTGCTGATTGCCGCACCACGCACACCCCAGCCGGCAAAGCTGCCAAAGCCTGTAATGAGAAAATAATTGCAGACGATATTCACTACATTGCCGACAATGTTGCTTTTCATGATAGCGCTTGTCCGGCCAACACCCAACAAGGTTCCCTGCAATAAGAGCGACAGTGAGTTCAGCAGTACCGCAGCAACAGCAATGTTGCCGTAAGCCAGCGCCAATTCCAGATAATCACTCTGTGCACCCATCAGCACCACCAGCTTTTCAAAAAAACAATAGAAAAGCAGATGCAGCACTGCCAGCAGAATACTGCTGACGGTAAAGCTTTGGCGCAGCAAAACCTTAATAGCAGGATATTGCCCTGACCCGAATTTATTCGCTGTCAGAATAGTAACTGCAGATGCCAGTGAGCGTGATACTGTCAGCAGCACCAGACGCAGCGGCAGAAAAATGCTTACCGCCGCAATAGCCTTCGCCCCCAATACGCCTACCATGATCAAGTCAGCCGCTGCCAAAAAGGTCATAAAAATGCCCTCCAGCGCAGCGGGGAGGGCAATACGCAAATATTTACCTGTTAATGAACCATTAAAGTTCTTCATTTTTTAGAAAACATATACGTTAAAACAAATAAACAAATTTATTCAGCATCCTCTTCATGATGGATTGCTGCCAAAGAAACAACCTTGTCATCATCGTTCAAGGTCATCAGCTTTACGCCCTGGGTATTACGGCCATATTGGGAAATCTGGTCCACATCGGTACGGATAATCAGACCGGCTGCGGTAATCATCATGATTTCCTGCGCCGGGTTAATAACCTTCATGCCGATTACCAGACCGGTTTTTTCGGTAATCTTCATATTGATGATACCCTTGCCGCCGCGAGTCTGCTTACGGTATTCCTTAACCTCGGTACGCTTTCCCATACCGAATTCGGTTGCCGTCAGTACCTCGGAATCCTCATCGGAAACGCTGTCCATAGCTACAACCTCATCGCCGTAGTTAAGGGAAATACCTTTTACACCGTGCGCAGTGCGTCCCATGGTACGTACATCCTGCTCATCAAAACGGATGGCAATACCGTTGCGGGTTGCCAAAATGATTTCGCTGTTGCCGTCAGTAAGCTCTACACCGATCAGATCCTCATCATCATCCAGATTAATAGCAATCATGCCGTTTTTGCGGACGCTTTCCAAATCCTTGAGGTTGATCTTCTTGACGGTACCCTTATTGGTAGCCATAAACATGTACTGCTCTTCTCTGAATTCCTTCACCGGAATAACAGCCGTAATCTTTTCGCCTGGCATTAAAGCCAGCAGATTGATAATAGCTGTGCCCTTGGCAGTGCGGCTTGCTTCGGGGATTTCATAGCCCTTCTGGCGATATACACGGCCACGGTTGGTAAAGAAGAGAATGTTATGGTGAGTAGTGGAAAGGAAGAGATGCTCTGCCGAATCATCAATCTTCTTGCCGCTGCCGCCGGTTTTGCCTACGCCACCGCGTTTTTGGCTGCGGAAGTTATCCAAAGTCTGGCGTTTGATGTAGCCCTGATGGCTGATGGTTACAACGATATCCTCTTCGGCAATCAGATCCTCGATATCCATTTCGGAGCTGTCGATGGAAATTTCGGTACGACGCTCGTCACCGAAACGCTTCTTCATTTCCTGCAGGTCTTCCTTGATAATGTTCATAACCTTATGCTCATCTGCCAATACGCTTTCCAGCCAGTCAATAGTTTCCAGCAGGTCGGCATATTCTTCGTCAATCTTCTTGCGCTCCAGGCCGGTCAGGCGCTGCAGACGCATATCCAGAATAGCCTGTGCCTGACGTTGGCTCAGTTTAAAGTTTTCCATCAAAGCGGTGCGGGCAATTTCTGCTGTTGCGCTGCCGCGGATAGTGCTGATTACAGCATCAATATTATCCAGGGCAATCTTCAAGCCCTCTAAGATGTGAGCTCTGTCTTTAGCCTTGCCCAGCTCGTAGCGGGTACGTCTGGTAATAACGTCCTTCTGGTGCTCCAGATAGTATTCCAGAACCTGCTTAAGGTTCAGGACACGCGGCTGGCCGTTAACCAGCGCCAGCATGATGATACCAAAGGAGCTTTGCAGGGCTGTATGCTTGTACAGACGGTTCAGAACAACGTCAGGTACAGCATCACTCTTCAGCTCAACAACAATCTTCATGCCGTCTTTAAGGCTGGAGAAGTCATCAACCTTAGTAATGCCTTCGATTACGCCGTCCTTAGCCAGGTTAGCAATATCCTTAATCAGGTTAGCTTTATTAACCTGGTAGGGTATTTCGGTAATAACGATATGGTGCTTACCCTTGTTGGCAGGCACAATTTCAGCCTTGGCACGGATTTTTACTACGCCGCGGCCGGTGTTATAAGCGCTGGTAATGCCTTCCTTGCCCAAAATGCAGGCACCGGTTGGGAAGTCAGGGCCTTTGATAGCCGTCATCAGCTGCGGAATTTCCACATCAGGGTTATCAATCAGCATAACAAGGCCGTTAACAACCTCACACAGATTGTGCGGCGGAATATTAGTAGCCATACCAACTGCGATACCGGCACTGCCGTTAATCAGCAGAGCAGGGACCTTAGAAGGAAGTACGCTGGGCTCCTTTAAGGATTCATCATAGTTAGGTACAAAATCAACTGTATCCTTTTCGATATCCTCGAGCATTGCCTCAGCAATTTTAGCCATACGCACCTCGGTATAACGCATTGCTGCCGGACTGTCGCCGTCAATGCTGCCGAAGTTGCCATGGCCGTCTACCATCAGATAGCGGGTAGAGAAATCCTGCGCCAGGCGCACGATTGCATCATATACGGAAATATCACCATGCGGGTGATATTTACCTAAAACGTCACCGACGATACGAGCGGATTTTTTATAGGGCTTCGTCGGAGTCATGCCTGCTTCCTGCATTGCGTATAAAATACGGCGATGTACAGGCTTCAGACCATCGCGGACATCAGGTAAAGCACGTTGGATGATAACGCTCATCGCATAATCGATATAGGATTTTTGCATTTCCTCTTCGATATATACGGGAAGAACTTTACCAGTGGTATTTTCTAAATCCACTTTATCACCTTTCCTTTACAAAAAACAATATCACAACCAGATAACTGAGGCAGAGTGCCTCAGCACAGGTTATTTTAATAATATCTCATAAACCTGCTTGCCAATCAGCAGGGTAGTAACCAGTAAATACAAGGGACGCACATAGGAAGCACCCTTTTTAATTGCCAGTCGAGTACCGACAACAGCACCGGCAATCATTGCAGCAGCCATAATCAGACCGTAGCTCCAGATAATTGTGCCGCTGACAGCGAAGGATACAAGAGCACCAACGCCGCTGGCAAAATTCAACGCCTTGGCATTACCGGCAGCCGTTACAAAGTCATAGCCTAAATATAAAAAGCCAAAAATCAGGAAGGAGCCTGTACCGGGACCGAAGAAGCCATCATAAAAGCCCATGGCAAACGCCATAACGATGGCACCGATTAAAGCCTGCATACCAAGCTTTTCTATCGTACCGGCATCGCCCCAATCCTTACGGCGATAGGTATAAACCGCAACAGCAACCAAAAGCACGACGATGATATTTTTCATCAGCTGCTCCGGCAGCAGATAAACTACGTAGGCACCTAAGGCCGAACCGATAAAAGAAAGCGGCATCAGCGTAAAGGCTGCCTTTTTTATTTTACCGGCGCGCCAAAAGGAGAGCACGCTGGTAAAGCAGCCGATAGAGGCTGCCAGCTTGTTTGTTCCCAAAGCATAGGGAACAGGCAAGCCCAGGCTCAACAGGGCAGGGGTGGAAATTAAACCGCCGCCGCCAACAGTAGAATCAATAAACGAAGCTATAAAGCCTGAAACTATCAGGAAAATAACTGTCGTAGTATCTAAATTCGCCACAAAAGTTTCCAAAAAATTCCCCTCATTTCAGTGGATAGTAATTAGTTGTTAGTTGTTAGCAAGCGGAACTCATTATTCCAAATATCAGGCTGCACGGCTTCACTGCACACTATTTACTAATCACTGCTTACTTTTCACCACACTATACACTATTCACTTTTAACTATTTACTGCCTTCCGCCCAACGGATATAGAGACCTAAAGCACCGCTGTGACAGGTGCAGCAGATTTTTTCGGCACCTTCCAGCACCTCATTGCTGATAGCATAAGGATAGAGCTGGCGCAGCGTTGCCTGCTGCAGCGGCCAGCGTACACCGGTAAAATCTACCACCGTACTTTCGCTTAACGGAAGCAGAGAAACAGCTTCGGCTGCAGCCTGTAGCTTAAGCTCTGCGCTTTCGCCCTCTGTCAGCAGCAGCATAAATTCCTTGTCATCCGCCAGTATAACCCGGCAATCACGCTGCTTTTTTACTCCCAGCAGAGTATAGACGTTGCTGTATAAATGGTCGAAGCGTCCGCCCCAGATACCGCTGGCAAGAATATCTCCCTCAGGCCGATTGTGCAGCAGCAGCTGCAGGTCGGTATCATCCTTAGCAGGATTAAAACTGTGCACCTCTGTGCCTGCAGCACGCGCCTGCCAGTAAACAGCCTGTGACGAGCTGTCGCAGTCACCGAACAGCTCCGCCGGCACACAGCCGGCCGCAAAGCAATACTCAGCGCCGCGGTCGGCGCAGTAAATTTTCTTGCCGCTGCTAATGCTGTGCAGCCACTCAGGTTTTGGTCCGCGTCCGCCTGCAACCACCAGCAAAGTATCAGCAGGGGAGAATACAACAGTATGATGTTTCACGTGAAACATCACGCACAGCTCCAGCTCAGGCAGTACAAAAAGCTTAGCAGCCATTATTTTTTCGCTACAGCGACAGGCTTAATCACAATTTGGCCGTTTTCCTTAAGAACCTTCCAGGTACAGTCACCATTCTTGTTCTTCAGCCATTCCATGCTGATTTCCAGAAGAAAACGATTCAGGCGCTCCTGTGCATCCTCTGGCAGCAGCAACTCCTTTTTAGCAGGTGCCTTAGCACCCTTTAATTTGCTTTGCTTAACCTTTTCATCAGCATACATGCCGTTTTCAAAGGTCAGCTCCTCGCTGAAGCCCTTCAGCATATCTGCATCGGAAAGTCCTTTTTTTATCTTAACCATTTTAAGCACCTCTTTTTATGCAACAATCAGTCTTACAAGTCCAAGTTACGTACCTTCTTAGCATTGTCCTCGATAAACTGACGGCGCGGCTCAACCTTATCGCCCATCAGAATGGAGAAAATGCGGTCTGCTTCAGCAGCATCCTCTAGATGAACCTGCAGAATAGTACGTGCCCCAGGATCCATGGTTGTTTCCCACAGCTGTCCGGGGTTCATCTCGCCTAAGCCTTTGTAGCGCTGTACATACGGATTGGTATCGCGGCCAACCTCGTCGAGGATTTGCTGCAATTCTTCATCGCTGTAAGCGTAGTAATGCTGCTTCTGGTTTTTACGGATTAAATACAGCGGCGGCTGTGCAATAAACACATGGCCTTCCTTAATCAGGGGCTGCATATAACGGTAGAAGAAGGTCAACAGCAGCGTACGGATATGCGCACCGTCGACGTCGGCATCTGTCATAATAATAATCTTGCCATAACGTGCCTTGTCCAGATTGAAGTCATCGCCGATACCACAGCCAAAGGCAGTAATCATATTGCGGATGTCTTCACTGCTCAGCACCTTATCAAGACGTGCCTTTTCAACATTAAGGATTTTACCGCGCAACGGCAAAATAGCCTGGAAATCACTGTTACGTCCCTGCTTGGCACTGCCGCCTGCAGAGTCACCTTCGACCAGATATATCTCGGTATCCTCAACGTTACGGCTCTTGCAGTCAGCCAGCTTGCCGGGAAGTCCGCCCAGATCCATAGCGTTCTTACGGCGGGTAAGCTCGCGCGCCTTGCGTGCTGCCAGACGGGCGCGTGCAGCAATAATAGCCTTTTCCACCAGCTTTTTGGCAACCTGCGGATTTTCCTCCATAAACTCGGCCAAAGTATCGCCGACCAGATTATCAACGATAGGCATAACCTCGCTGTTGCCCAGCTTAATTTTAGTCTGGCTTTCGAACTGCGGGTTCTGCACCTTCAGGCTCAGAACTGCAGTTAAGCCTTCACGTACATCATCACCGCTCAACGCATCCTCATTTTCCTTGAGCATATTGGTTTTACGCGCATAAGCATTAATTGTGCGGGTCAACGCCTTACGGAAGCCGCTGAGATGAGTACCGCCTTCCTCGGTATTGATGTTGTTGACATAGGTAAAAATATTCTCGCTGTAGGTATCGCAATATTGCATTGCAACCTCAACGATAACAGCGTTCTTTTCACCCTCCAGATAAATCGGCTTCGGATTGATTTTATCCTTATCCTTATCCATAAATTCAACGTATTCGATAATACCACCGGCGAAATGGAAGGTTTCACTCTTATCCTCGGCACGCTCATCGGTCAGGGAAATGGTGATACCCTTATTCAAAAAAGCCAGCTCGCGAATACGCAGACGCAGAGTATCATAGCTGTATTCCGTTTCCGTAAAAATGGTGGCATCCGGTTTGAAATGTACTGTAGTACCGGTAGTTTCGCAATCGCCCTTTTCATAAAGCTTTTTCGAGGTTTTGCCCTTAGCAAACTCAATGCCGTAGCATTTGCCGCCGCGGCGCACCTCAACCTCCATGTGCTCACTCAAAGCGTTAACGCAGGTAACACCGACACCATGCAGACCGCCGGAAACCTTATAGCCGCCGTCACCGAACTTACCGCCTGCATGCAATACTGTCATGATAACCTCAACAGCAGGCTTCTTTTCCTTTTTCATCATATCCACGGGAATGCCACGGCCGTTATCGATAACCGTAATGCTGTTATCCTTATGGATAATTACCTTGATATCACTGCAGTAGCCGGCCAAAGCCTCGTCAATACTGTTGTCCACAACCTCATACACCAGATGGTGCAGACCGCGGGAGGACGTACTGCCGATATACATAGCAGGTCTTTTGCGTACAGCCTCCAGGCCCTCTAAAACGTGAATCTGTTCCGCGTTATAGTTACCCTTGACCGCTGTAGCTTCTTCAATATCAATATCCTGGGTCATATTTACCTCCGTTTTAAAATTTCTAAATTAGTATAGGCAGCGCCGTCCAGAAAACCTGTTTCAGCGCGTTTTTTCAAAGTCACCGAAGAAATCGAGGACAAATACATTGTATCATTGGTCAGAACGCAGCTGTAATAGCCTTCGCCACCGGAAGCATCGACAACCTTATAGCGGGAGCCGTACTTCTTGACAAAATCGTCATAAACTACTGACTGAGGGTGATTCAAATTAAAAATAGCGATGATTTCACTGTTTTTTACCATGTAATCTACTCCCAAATGCAGATACACCCTGATCCCTCCTTAAATAAGTCAAAGCATTTTCATACAGTGCAAGGGTAATATCCTCAGGCTGCTTTTCCAGCAGAAACATTACCGCCAGCAAACTTTCCTTCTTATCGGCAAAGCCGCAGCGCACCCGTTCAAAATAGTAGCTTTGTAAGTTTTCCTTTACAGCCGTAAATAATATTTTATCACATTTATAGTAGGCCAGACAATCTTCATACTTCAGCCATGGCTGAATCCGCAGCAGCTCCGCCAGCTTGCTGCGCAGCTCCTCGCGCTGCTCGCGCTCGCAAATGCTGCACATATCCAATCCTTTTCGCATCTGAGCACCGCATACGGGACATTTGGTATATTCCGCAGGCGGGGCAGGCGGCTCGGCCTGCTTTTCCTTTTGCTGCTGCTTTCTGAAAAAGCTGCCGGTATGAAAATAAACCTTTTTAATCAGCACGCGTCCCAGCAAAAAGGAGTTGATTTTTTGCAGAAACAGCTGCTGCATCATATACAGCTCGTTGGCCAGCATACTGTTAGCCGTGCGCACATAAAGCTCGCTGCCGCTGATTTTTTCAATAGCACAGCTGCGCGCCAGATTTTCGCCCACAATCTCCGCCCATCTGCTTTCCAGATAATGCTGCAGATAGGCCAGCTTGATTTCCGGCGATATATAAGCCTTTTTATAGGTACGGCGCGGATCAAACAGACGACGGATAACCTCCTCCGCAGCCTCTAAATTCTCAGCATACATAATCAGGCCTCGCTTATACTGCCACCGGAAATTTTAAAGTAAGCATTGCCGGCGAGTTCCGGTATCAGCTCGCGGTCATTTACTGTAATAAAGGTCTGCACTCTGCCGTCAATAAACAGCAGCAGCTGAGCGCGGCGGCTGTTATCAAGCTCACTCATGACATCATCCAAAAGCAGGACGGGGAATTCGCCCAACTCATTTTTGACATACTGCAGCTGCGACAGCTTCAGTGCCAGAGCACCGCTGCGCTGCTGCCCCTGTGAGCCGAAAGCCCGCAAGGAAAGACCGTTGAGCAATAGCTGCAAATCATCGCGGTGGGGACCGATACCCGTATTGCCGCGCAGAATATCAAGGCGCTGACGCTCCGACAGCTGCTCACGGTAAAAATCCTCTGCTGCCTCCGCGGCAGACTGCGGATAGAGCAAAGTACTGTTGTTGGCCTTCTGCTCGTAACGCACCTGCAGCATTTCGCTGCCCTTAGTAATGGATGAATAAATCTCTCCGGCAATAGCCTGCAGCTTGCCCAACGCTGCCAAACGTCTGCGTACAATAGCTGCCGCCAGACGGATGAACTCCTCGTTCCAGGGCTGCAATACCTCAGGACTGCCGCCGTTATCGCGCAGCTCCTTCAAAAGGCGGTTGCGCTGCTGCAGAACACGGTTATACTTCAGCAGCAAATCGTAGTAGACAGGATCAGTCTGGGCAATCTGCATATCAAAGAAGCGGCGCCGCAATGCAGGCTCGCCCTTGACCAGCTGCAGGTCCTCCGGCGAAAACATCACCGCATTCAGGGCACCGTAATGTTCCTTGGGACGCACGCGCGCACCGTCGAGCAATATTTCCTTCTGCCAACGCTCATGCTGACGGTACTTTTTTATTTTTACCTCATGGCTGCCGCTGAAGCTGGCGTATTCCACGCCTACGGCCATAGCGTCGGCACCCATTTTCAGCATTTCCTCTTCGGCGGAGGTACGATGTGACATACCGAAGGCACTGTAAAAAATAGCCTCCAGCAGATTAGTTTTTCCTTGGGCGTTCTGCCCATAAAAAACATTAATCATAGATGAAAGCTGCAGGTTGCAGCTTTCATAGTTGCGGAAATTAACCGCATAAAGACTGTTGATCTTCATTAAGCTTCTTTGGCAACGGTCAGCTCTATCTGGTCATCAATATTTACTACATCGCCGGGATGTACTTTTTTACGTTTTTCCGTTACCAGCTGGCCGTTCAGGCGGACAACGCCATCTTCAACCATCATAAATGCCTGGCCTCCGGTATCTGCAACACCGGAAAACTTCAGCAGCTTATCCATAGTAATAAATTCTGTTGTGATTTCTACAGTTTCTTTTTGCATAATGCCGCTCCTTAGAAAACAACACGTACCGGTGTTACGATGTAGGTGTAATCCGGTTCATCGGCACAGGTAACGCATACCGGGCTGAGAGAGGTATTCATGGACAAAACAGCTTCCTCTGCTTCCAGGTTCTTCAGGATATCCAGAATATATTTTGCGTTAAAGGCAACATTCAGCTGGTCACCGACAGTCTGGCAGGAAACAACCTCCAGGCCGGTACCGACATCTGGGCTGCTGCTGGTAATAGTAATTTCATCGGCAGCTACGCTCATTTTGATGATGCTGTAATCACCGTCGGTAGAGAAGAGAGCTACACGCTCAACAGCGCCGGCAAGCTCTTTGATGTTTACCTTGCTGGTCAGAGCGAATTTCGGCGGAATAACACGGCGATAATCAGGGAACTGGCCTTCAATCAGGCGGGAAACAATAACTATATTATCGATAACAACCATAATCTGGTTATTGAGCAGGGAAATAAGTACCTGCTGCGGTACTTCACCTGTCAGGTTACGGGAAATTTCGCCCAGAACCTTGGACGGAATAATCATGCTGAGCTCTTCATTTCCCTCATAGGGCAGAGATTTGATAGCCAGACGATGGGTATTGGTGCCAACGAAGGTAATTTTGCCGTCTTTAGCTTCTACTAGAATACCGGTGAACAGAGGTCTTGCTTCATCGGTAGAGCAGGAGAAGATAGTCTTTTTAATCAGCTCTTTAATCATGCTGTCATCAAGAGCAATGGTTCTGTCTGCATCAAAGGTGGGAAATTTAGGATAATCGTCTTCATTCATTAAGAAGAGCTGATATTCGGATTTTCCGGAGCTTACCTTGATAGAGTGCTTTTCTTCATTTTTGCTGATGGTCAGGCTTTCAGCAGGTAATTTACGGATAAGATCTGCAAAATGCTTTGCAGAAACAACTATTTCCCCCGGTTCGCTGATTTCTGCATCAATAGTGCAGGAAATAGCCATGTTTAAATCCATAGCCTGTATTTCTAGCTTGTTATCTGCTGCAATAACATGGATACCGGAAAAGATAGGTGTGCTTGGCTTGGAAATAATTGCTCTTTGAACTGTCTGAATTGCTTTATTTAAGCTGTTGGTATTACAGGAAATTATCATTTGTTCACAGTCCTCCTTGGTTTTTTAATACTGTTATAATATATAAAAAGTAGTCGACGTAGTAGTAGAGCCTGTTAGTTGTGGGGAAAAGTGCTTTTAGCTTAGCTGTGATGCCTTATTTCCCATGTATATAAGGCTGTTGATAACCGGGAAATAATATACACACAATCTACAGGCTGAAATTTTATCAACTTATGCTCAAAAGTTATACACAGCTTGAGGGTGAGTTATCAACAGTTTTTGTGGATAACTTTTTAACTGTTATTGCCGCAGGATTTCGATGATTTCCTGCAGCTCGTTTTGGAAGGCGAGGTTACTGTTTTTGAAGTTACTTATTTTTTCGTAAGCATGGATAACGGTCGTGTGGTCACGTCCTCCGAAGAGCTCGCCGATACGCGGATAGGATAAATCTGCCAGCTCACGGCAAAGATACATAGCTACCTGACGCGGGAAGGCAATGTTCTGGGTACGCTTTTTGTTGAAAAGCTCGTCCTGCTTAACATTGTAGTGATCGGCGACAACCTTGATGATGCCTTCGTAGGTGATAGTTCTTGTTTTGATATCGTTGCCCATGTCGGAAAGAACCTTCTGTGCGGTTTCTACGGTAATGGGCATGTGCATGAGGGAGGTGTATGCTACTATTTTATTGTAGGCGCCCTCAATTTCACGGATGTTGGTGGCGATGTTGGTGGCCAGCAGGGTGATGACCTCGGTCGGCAGGACGATATTGTCCGATGCGGCCTTGGTACGCAGGATAGCCATACGTGTTTCCAAATCCGGAGTCTGGATATCTGCTGTGAGGCCCTGGTCAAAACGGGAACGCAGGCGGTCCTCTAAGGTTTCGATTTCGCGCGGAGGACGGTCACTGGAGATGATGATCTGTTTATCGGCATCCTTCAGTGCATTAAATGTATGGAAGAATTCTACCTGCGTCTGCTCCTTGCCCTTCAGAAACTGGATATCGTCGATAATCAGGCAGTCGATATTGCGGTATTTCTGGCGGAAGGCCTCAGTAGTTTTGTTCTGGATGGAATTGATGATTTCGTTAGTGAATTTTTCACTGGAGGTGTAGAGTACCTTCATGCTGGGGTTGTTCTGCTTAATGCGGTTGCCGATAGCGTGCATTAAGTGTGTTTTGCCCAGACCAACGCCGCCGTACAGGAAAAGCGGGTTGTAGGCATGTGCCGGGTCATTGGCTACTGCCTGCGCTGCCGCATGGGCGAAGCGGTTGGAGTTGCCGATAACGAAGGTTTCAAAAACGTATTTGGGGTTTAGGTTGCTTTCATCGGGCTGCTGCACAGAGGTGTTTTCATTAAACAGCTGCTGCTGTTCGCGCTTGGCAGGTACAGCCGGCATTTCTTCAGCTGCTTCCGATCCGCTGCTGCCGTTGTCCATGGTTTCGATGATGAGCTTGATATTTTTGCTCATAATGCCGGCCAGGACACCCTCGATAACCTGAGCGTAGTTTTCCTCCAGCATTGTTTTAAAGAAGTCGTTTTTGACAGCTACTTTATAGTAGGTATCTGTCACCTCTAACGGCATAATCGGCTTAATCCAGACATTAAAGACTTTTTCGTTAAAGGATTCCTTTAATTTGTCCTTACATCTGACCCAGATTTCCGCTAAATCATAGGAATTCATATAGATACATCCTTTCTCGCTGATTTTAGAAAAATAAAAACGACAGCCTGCATTGCCCGCGGAAGGGCGGTGTAAGCGCCGGTTTAAGTGAAGCTAGATATACACATATATTTTATCAGACTGTGGATAACTTCGCAAATTTTCAAGAAAAATTTCTGAGATGGCAGAAAAATGGCTGTTTTTACTTGACGAAGTTTTTATTTTCCCATATAATAAGTTAGTAATACCTTGCGTGGTGCAGTACGTGCTGATGAAGGCGCATTGTTACTGCGTTGGTAGAGCAAATAACAGCTATCAATATTCACATAAATTAGAAATTGATAAAATTTTGCGGTGGATAAGGAGGGAATACTGAATGAAGCGTACTTTTCAACCTAACAATCTCAGAAGAAAAAGAACTCATGGTTTCAGAGAAAGAATGAAAACTTTGGGCGGTCGTCAAGTTCTCAAAAGAAGACGTGCTAGAGGCAGAAAGAAATTGTCTGCATAACATTATAAAATAGGCCGCGCAAGTGGCCTATTTTTTCCATGCGGGCAGGTGTGCATTTGATGCAAAAGAAAAAGTTTACTTTAAAAAAATTAAATCGACTTAAATCGAAGAAAAGCTTTCAGATTGTCTATGTAAAGGGACGTACTGTTGTCGATGCTATGTCGGTTTTTTATATTCTCCCGGATCAGGGCGAAGATATAAAAATCGGTCTGGCGGTAGGCAAGAAGCTGGGCTGTGCTGTGGTGCGCAACCGTGTCAAGCGTCTGATGCGTGAAGTATTCCGCATGCATAAGGCAGAACTCAAAAAGGGTTACCATATAGTCTGGGTAGCTCGCAAGAAGCTGACAAAGGCTGATTACAAGACTTTTGAGCGTGTATTTTTAAGACTGGCAAAAAGAGCAGCTCTGCTGCAGTAATAAGGATAGAAGGCTATGAGCAGGTTACTGATTTTGTGTATAAGATTCTACCAGATTTTTATATCACCGCTGAAACCGCCGACCTGCAGGTTTTATCCTACATGTTCAGCGTATGCTATTGAAGCGATTCAGAAGAAGGGTCCTGTGAAGGGAACGTGGCTGGCGATTAAGCGTATCGCAAAATGTCATCCTTTTCATCCGGGCGGTTATGACCCTGTGCCATAAGCATACTATTAAGCTATAACACTTTGTTTTTTAAGGAGTGATATCTTGGATTTTCTCGCTAATATCGTACAACAGGTGTTAACTGTGCTCTACAATTTTACTGAGAGCGTCGGTATACCGAACCTTGGCCTGGCTATTGTGTTAATGACCATTATCATTAAGCTGATTATGTATCCGCTGACTCAGAAGCAGATTCAGTCAACTAAGGCTATGATGGAAATTCAGCCGAAGATGAAGGCTTTACAGGAAAAATATAAGGATGATAAACAGCGCCTGAATATGGAGCTGGCTAATTTATATAAGAGCGAAGGCGTTAATCCGCTGGCAGGCTGTCTGCCGCTGCTCATCCAGATGCCGATTATGATTGGTATTTTCTACGGTATCCGTGATTACAACTATGCAGCACATCCAGAAATCGTTACCAGCTTTTTGTGGCTGGCTGACATTTCCAAGGCAGACCCGACCTATGTTCTGCCGGTGCTTTCAGCATTAACTACTTTTATTCAGACCAAGCAGACTATGCCGGCAAACGGCGGCGGTGCACAGAACAAGATGATGATGTACTTCATGCCTCTGTTTATCGGTTATATCAGCTTGACCTTCCCGGCAGGTCTGGTACTGTACTGGGTTGTTATGAATATTATGCAGATTGCACAGCAGTCTATTATGAACAGAGCTGCTGCTAAATAAGCGTGTAAGCGTATAGGAGTTGGTAAAGATGGCTTTTGTTGAGAAGACCGGTAAGAGCGTGGACGAAGCTGTTGCAGCAGCTTTGGCAGAACTGAATGTTACTGCTGACCAGGCTGTTGTTGAAGTATTAGAGGAAGCAAAAAAGGGCTTTTTAGGCTTTGGCCGTAAGGATGCCCGTGTACGCGTAAGCGTTAAATCTGCAGAAGCAGAGGCAGAAAAAACTGCCGAAGCTGCACCCGCTGCTGAAAAAACCGTCAGCGAGGCTGCTGCCGACGCTGTAGCTGCAGTAAAGGTGGCTGCAACCGTAGCTGCCGGTGCTCTGGCTAAAAAGGCTGATGCTGTGAAGGCCGATGCAGCTGTAGCTGCCGAGGATTTCAAGAAGAAGGCTGCAGATGCTAAGGATGATGCAGTTGATGATGCTATCGCAGCGCTGAATGCTTTAAAGAGCGAGCGTCGCGAACGTCAGAGCCGCGAACCGCGTAAATACAATGTAAGTGATGAGGCAGTTGCTGCTGCTAAGGAATTTTTGCAGAAAATCTTCAATGCTATGCATATTGAGGTTGCTATGGAAAAATTCATCAACAAAAATGACGGCAGTGTTACCTTCCGCCTGCATGGTGATGATATGGGTATTTTAATCGGCAAGCATGGACAGACCTTAGACAGCTTGCAATACCTGACCAATCTTGTTGCTAACAAGAATAGCAACGAGCGCGTGCGTGTAATCATTGACGTTGAGGATTACCGCGACCGCCGTATCGAAACTCTTAACCGTCTGGCAGCACGTCTGGCAGATAAGGTTAAACGTACCGGTGAGCGCGTAGCCCTGGAGCCTATGAATCCGCACGAACGCAAGATTATCCATATGGCATTACAGGGTGACCGTCGTGTTACTACCCTGAGCGAGGGCGATGAGCCTTATCGTCATGTGGTTATTGAGCTGAAAAAATAAAATACAAAGCAAGGCTGTCGCGTTAAGTTAATCAGAGGCTTATTTGCGGCAGCCTTTTTTCCGTACTGAGCTTTTTTATGCAGTACAGATAAAAGAAGGAGGGTCATATGGCTGAGGATACGATTAGTGCTGTTACTACGGCTCTTGGCGAAGGTGCTGTAGGTATTGTGCGTATTAGCGGACCAAAGGCGTTGGCGGTGGGTGAGACCTTGTTTAAGGCGGCTTCCGGCAAGGCACTGGGTGCATATCCGGTGAATACGCTTGCTTATGGCCATGTTTATGATACAGACGGCAGTCTTGTGGATGAGGTGCTGGCGGTGTATATGCGTGCTCCCCGTTCCTATACGGCGGAGGATGTGGTGGAAATCCAGTGTCACGGCGGTGTACAGCCGCTGCAGAAGATTCTGCAGCTTACTTTTGCTGTCGGTGCGCGTCCGGCGGAGGCCGGCGAGTTTACGAAGCGTGCGTTTTTGAACGGCAGGATTGATCTGACGCAGGCTGAGGCGGTTATGGATATTATCCGTTCGCGCAGTGAGGCGAGCCTGAAGCTGGCTGCGCGTCAGCAGCAGGGACAGCTGGCAGGTGAGCTGCGCACTTTGCGTAAGCAGCTTGTGGATATTGTTGTTAATCTGGAGGCTGTGATTGATTATCCGGAGGAGGATATCGAGGATGTTACCTATGGCAGGGTGCAGGAGAGTTTGAGCACTGTCTGCAGCGGGATTGAGCATTTGCTGGCGCATGCACATACGGGCAAGATTTTGCGCGAGGGCCTGCGTACAGCTATTGTTGGCCGTCCGAACGTGGGCAAGTCGAGCTTGCTGAACGCTTTGCTGCGGGAGGAGCGTGCTATTGTTTCGCAGTATGCCGGTACTACGCGTGACGTTATTGAGGAGCAGCTGCTGCTTGACGGTGTGCCGCTGGTGCTGGCTGATACGGCGGGTATTCGTGCTACCGATGATTTTGTGGAGAAAATCGGCGTGGAGAAGAGTCGTCAGCTGTTGGCGGATTCGGAGCTGGTTATCTGCGTGATTGACGGCAGCGAGGGCCTGACGGATGAGGATGAGGCGATTTTAGAGGCTGCGGCGGACAAGCCCTGTGTGGTGATTGTGAATAAGAGCGATTTGCCGCAGCAGGTTGATTTGGCGCAGCTGCGTGAGCGCTTTGGCGCTGATAAGGTGATGACGCTTTCTGCTAAGACTCTGGTTGGCATTGAGGCGTTTACTGCCTGGCTGAAGAGCTATGTTTACGGCAGCAAGGGTACGCTGGAGGATGGTGCTTATATTCAGAATGCGCGTCAGGAGCGTTTGCTGCGTGAGGCGCTGGCAGGTCTGCAGGATGCAGAGGCTGCGGCGCAGGATTATTTGCCTTATGACTGCATTGTGATTGATGTGCGCTCGGCGATTGACCTGTTAGGGGAGATTACGGGTGATACGGTGCAGGATGAGATTATCAATGAGATTTTTGAGAGGTTCTGTATCGGTAAGTAGGGGGGAAGCGACGCAACCCTTCCGTCTGCTCGCTGAAGCTCGCAGCCACCTTCCCTTTCAGGGAAGATATAATATTATTGCGAAGTTTTAACTTTGGTTATTACTATGAACTTTTATATGCTCCCTGAAAGGGAGCTGGCATCGCCGTAGGCGATGACTGAGGGTTGTGTAAGCGATATGTTAATTGCTCGTTAGGGCTTTCAGCTATTTGTGTTCTGCTAACCTTCTTGCCTGCCCCTTGGGGAAGGTGCCGAGCGTAGCGAGGCGGAAGGGGGTTGCGCGCCGCAATTAAATATCGTTCCAGTCAGCAGCAATTTTCCAGTGCCCAAAGGGCACAACGCAAATTTCGTGTGGAACCAGGACGAAGTGCCGCAAAACTCGCGCTATGCAAAGAAATTATGCTCAAGTAGTTGGCTTAGCGCTCAAACAGTTGCGACACTTCTATGGTACCAGACACTCATTTGCTAAAATTGCTATTCCTTACACGATATATTAATTGCTCGTTGGAGCTCTAAGCTAATTGTGTTCTATGAACCTTCTTACCTGCCCCTTGCACTCTTCGAGTATAACACGACCAGCATTTTTCATTACATGAAAAATGGGTCTTAGTATAGCGAGGCGGAAGGGGGCGAATGGCGTTGCAATTAACGTATCGCGCTGCAATGAAAAATTTTGTTGTGCGTTCACTAATACATATATTTTTAAGAGGTCTATTAAGATGAGTTATATTACAGATACATTTGATGTAATTGTCGTTGGCGCCGGCCACGCAGGTGTGGAGGCGGCGCTGGTTGCTGCCCGCCTGGGCGGCAAGACGCTGCTGGCGACGCTGTCGCTGGATAATGTGGCGCTGATGCCGTGCAATCCGTCTATCGGCGGTCCGGCAAAAGGCCATCTGGTGCGTGAGCTGGATGCTTTGGGCGGCCAGATGGGTATCAGTGCGGATTTGGCATGTATCCAGATGCGTCTTTTGAATACCGGTAAGGGCTATGCCGTACATGCTCTGCGCGGTCAGGAGGATAAGCCTTTTTATCACACGTTGATGAAAAAGATTGTCGAGGACCAGGAGAATCTGGAGCTGAAGCAGCTGATGATTGATAAGCTGCTGGTGGAAAACGGTGCGGTTGTTGGCGTAGAGGCCGAAACCGGCGAGATTTTCGAGGCGAAGTGCGTTATCCTGGCTACCGGTACTTATCTGCGCGGCCGTATTGTTTATGGCCAGGTTAATTATGAATGTGGTCCGAACGGTCTGCGCAGTGCGCAGAAGCTGTCTGCTTCGCTGCTGGAGAACGGTGTGGAGCTGATGCGCTTCAAGACCGGTACGCCGGCGCGTATTGATGCCCGCAGTCTTGATTACAGCAAGATGGAGCCGCAGTACGGCGATGAGGAGGTGCGCAACTTCTCCTTTATCAGCGATATCAAAACACGTGGGCAGGTTCCTTGCTATCTGACTTATACGAATGAGGCTACACATAAAATTATCCGCGATAATCTGCATTTATCCGGTATGTATAACGGTATGATTGAGGGTGTCGGCCCGCGTTATTGCCCGTCTATCGAATCTAAGATTGTGCGCTTTGCCAATAAGGAGCGTCATCAGCTGTTTATCGAGCCGGAGGGACGCAGTACCAATGAAATGTATGTACAAGGCATGAGTTCTTCTTTGCCGGCGCACATTCAGCTGCAGTTTATGCAGACTATTCCCGGTCTGGAGCATTGCAAGATGATGCGTGCAGGCTATGCCATCGATTACGATTGCCTTGATCCGCTGCAGCTGCGTCCGTCGCTGGAGCATAAGGCTATCAGCGGCTTGTTCAGTGCCGGTCAGTCCAACGGTACCAGCGGCTACGAGGAGGCTGCTGCCCAAGGTTTGATGGCAGGTATTAACGCGATGATGAAGATTAACGGACGCGAGCCGTTGGTATTGCGCCGTGATGAGGCGTATATCGGCGTGCTGATTGATGACCTTGTTACCAAGGGTACGTCCGAGCCTTACAGAATGATGACCTCGCGTGCGGAATATCGCTTGCTGCTGCGTCAGGATAATGCTGATTTGCGTTTGACGGAAAATGGCAGAGCTATTGGTCTTGTTGATGATAAGCGCTACGGTATTTTCACCGAAAAGCGTACTGCCTTGGAGCGCACGGTGAGCGAGCTGGGCAAGCAGAATATTTCGCCCAGTGCGGAAAACAATGCTAAGCTGGAGGCTATGGGTACGGCGCCGCTGCGCAGTGGCAGCAGTCTTTTGGATTTGCTGCGCCGCAAGGAGGTTACCTATAGCAAGCTGCAGCAGGCATTTGACTTGCCGGAGCTGGCACCGCAGGTTGCGGAGCAGGCCGAGATTTTCGCCAAGTATGAGGGCTATATTACTAAACAGCGTCAGGAGGTAGAGCGCTTTATGAAGCTGGAAAACAAGCGCCTGCCTGATGATATAGATTATCGTGCGATTAAGGAGCTTTCCAGCGAGGCCGCTGAAAAGCTGGACAAGGTGCGTCCGGCGAATATCGGTCAGGCATCGCGTATCAGCGGTGTTTCGCCTGCTGATATCAGTGTGTTGATGATTGCGTTGGAACTGAAGCGCCGAAAGGAGCAGGAAGAATGACCTTTGCAGAAATTTTAGCCGAAAAGGGTGCGGAGGCCGGTTTGAGCTTTACGCCGCTGCAGCTGGAGCAGTTCAGCCGTTATTACGAGCTGCTGGTGGAAACCAATAAGGTGATGAACCTTACCGCTATTACCGAGCCTGAGGAGGTTGCCGTAAAGCATATGGTAGACAGCCTGCTGGCCTACGAGGCGGAGATGGGCGGCAAAATTTTGGCAGACGTGGGCACGGGCGCCGGCTTTCCCGGTGTGCCGCTGAAAATCTATTGTCCCGAGCTGAAGGTAACTCTGATAGATTCCTTGGGCAAGCGCCTGCGCTTTTTGCAGCAGGTGATTGAGGAGCTGGGACTGAAGGGCATCCGCTGCGAGCATTTGCGTGCCGAGGATGCGGGCCGTGATAAAAAGCATCGCGAAAAATATGACTATGTAACGGCACGCGCTGTGGCACGTTTGAGCGTGCTGAGCGAATACTGCCTGCCGCTGGCCAAGAAGGGCGGTCAGTTTATCGCTTTGAAGGGCAGTAAGTTTGCTGAGGAAATTACCGAGGGCGAGGCTGCGGTAAAAATCCTCGGCGGCAAAATTCTCAGTGCGGAGCCTGTAAAATTACCCGGTCTGGATGATGGACGTGCTATAATAAAGATAGCTAAAATCAAAAGTACACCGGCGCAATACCCGCGTAAGGCAGGTACGCCGGAAAAACAGCCCTTAGGCGCTAAATAGGGGGAAAGCATATGTTAGTAGATGATGGATTTTCGGTATTGGATACAGATTGCGGTATTATCGGCGAGCGTAAGGCCGTTAATGAGGTGAAGGTAGTCAAGGTTCCCATCGGGCAGATTTTCCCCAACCCTTATCAGCCGCGCAAAAGCTTTGACGAGGCAGCCTTAGAGGAGCTGTCTGCTTCCATCGCCCAATATGGTGTGCTGCAGCCTCTTTTGGTATCGCCGACTGAGGACGGACGTTATCTGCTGATTGCCGGCGAGCGCCGTCTGCGTGCTTCCCGTATGGCGAAGCTGACGGAGGTACCGGTTATTATCAGCGATTATACTACGCAGCAGATTGCGGAAATTGCGCTGATTGAAAACCTGCAGCGTGAGGACCTGCACTTTTTGGAGGAGGCCGAAGGCTACGAACAGCTGATGGAGCAGTTCCATCTGACGCAGGAGGCTATGGCTGCGCGCGTAGGCAAGAAGCAGTCTACTATCGCCAACAAGCTACGTTTGCTGCGCCTGTCGCCTGCTGTACGCAAGGTGCTGGTGGATGCCGGTCTGAGCGAGCGTCATGCGCGCGCACTGCTGAAGCTTGATGATGATGCCAAGCGTCTGGAGGTGCTGGAGGTTGTTGTTGCCAAGAATTACAGCGTGCGCCAGACCGAGGAATATATAAACAAGCTGCTGGAGGACAACCAGCAGGAAAAACGTCGCCGCATGGTGATTGTCAACGATGTCCGCATTTACCTGAACAGTATTAAGCAGGTTGTCAACGCTATTAAGGATGTCGGCATTCCGGTTAATATGGAGCAGACGGTGGAAGGCGATGAGGTTATCGTCAGCGTCCGCATCAAGAACCAGAAGAAGCCGAAGGGCGGCAACAGCAAGCCATTGTTCTGAAAATGATAAGGCAGGAAGCTTCCTGCAGCAACGATAAAAGCAGAGAGCTGTGTTTCACGTGAAACACAGCTCTCTGCTTTTTTGTACAAGGAGGTGGCTTATTATGCTCCGGCTATAGCCGGATTTTTACCAGAATTTAAGCATCTGGAAAAGACTCTTTTTGAAGCCCTTCTCCGGCGGAATTACCTCATGCAGGAATTTTGGCTTTACGTAACGTACAATCATCGGCGGCGTACGCAGCGTTGTTTCGGCAAAGCGCGGCAGCTTGCTGCTGGCGGGCAGCGCTTTTGCTGCTGACAGCAAAGCTGATTTATGCCAAGGTACGGGGAGTCGATAGCGTGGGACGTATAGAATGGACAAGTATGCATTTTTCTCATGAGCTCAGGCTTAGGTGTTTGGCAGTTGCGTGAATGCAAGTTGCTGAATATGCTGCCAGCGCTGGTCATGCCGCAGGTTTTCTAGGCGCTGATGGGGCTGGTGAAGTGAGCTTTAGAGAATAGTCTCTTTTAAAGTAAAATTATTTTTTATTAATATAAGTTGTTGACAGATGCTGGGAATGAGTTATAATGTAAACGATATAATAGTGCTTTATAAAAGGTCAAGGGAGCGCTGTTAAAATTTCATATTGGAGGAGATGATATTGTGAGCAAGCATTTATCAACTTCCGTGAGGGTGCCTATTGAAGCGGATAATCCCAGTATTGTCCGTAATGAGTCATTGTGCATCAAATGCGGTCAGTGCAGTAATGTCTGCACAAGTCCTGTTGGTGTGTTGGGAACCTATGCGCTGGAGCAGACCGGAGACAGAGCTATCTGTATTCACTGCGGTCAGTGTGCTAATGTCTGCCCTGTTGGCAGCATCACCGAGGTATATGAATATCCAAAGGTTAAGGCTGCCGTGCAGGATAAGGACAAAATCGTCATTGTCAGTACGTCACCTTCTGTACGCGTGGCTTTGGGCGAGGAATTCGGCCTGCCTAAGGGGGCGTTCGTGCAGGGGAAGATGGTTGCGCTTTTGCGTGCTCTGGGCGTTGATTATGTGCTGGATACGAACTTTGCGGCTGATTTAACAATTGTTGAGGAAGCAAGCGAGCTTCTTGCCCGTATTAAAGGTGAAACTGACAAGCCGCTGCCGCAGTTTACAAGCTGCTGTCCGGCGTGGGTGAAGTTTGCAGAAACCTATTACCCTGAGCTCCTGCCGCATGTTTCTACAGCTAAAAGTCCGATAGGGATGCAGGGACCGACGATTAAAACCTATTTCGCACAGAAAATGGGCATTGATCCGAGGAAGATTGTTAATGTCGCCTTAACTCCCTGCACGGCGAAAAAATTTGAGATTCGCCGTGAGAAAATGAACGCTGCCGGGCAGAAGCTGGGTATAGCTGAATTGCGGGATATGGATAATGTCATCACGACGAGGGAGCTGGCACTGTGGGCGAAGGAAGCAGGCATTGATTTTACCAGCCTGGAGGACAGCGATTTTGATAAATTTATGGGCGAGGCCTCTGGTGCAGGTGTTATTTTTGGCAATACAGGCGGCGTGATGGAGGCAGCTCTCAGGACTGCTTATGCTTATCTTACGGGTGAGCAGCCACCTAAGGAAATACTCAAGCTCGAGCCAGTGCGTGGTTATGATGGATTGCGTGAGGCCAGCGTGGAGATAGCAGGCAGGGTTATCAATGTAGCAGTGGTTCACGGAACGGAAAATGTCCGAAAGCTCATAGCTGGTGGCATTGAAAAATATCATTTTATAGAGGTTATGACCTGTCCTGGCGGCTGTATTGGCGGCGGCGGGCAGCCGAAGGATTTTGCTTATGATGCTGACGCAGCACGCAAGGCACGTATCGAGGGTCTTTATGAGCGGGACGCAGAGATGGAGTTGCATCTGTCTCACGAAAATAAAGAAATTCAGCAGCTTTACCAGGAGTTTTATGATACGCCATTGAGCGACATGGCTGAAGCAATGCTGCATACTGCTTATCAGGATCGCAGCGCAGATTTAACAAAAGGAGCGAAAAAGAAAATGATGAAGTGGAAATGTTTAATTTGTGGTTATATCTATGAAGGCGAGGAGCTGCCAGCTGATTTTGTCTGCCCAATCTGTAAGCAGGGTGCAGATAAGTTTGTAAAAATCGAGGATACTCCTGGCGACAAGGCAAAGAATCCTTATGCTGGCACAAAGTCGGAGAAGAATCTGTTAGAGGCCTTTGCTGGCGAGTCTATGGCTCGTAATAAGTATACTTATTTTGCTAAAGTAGCGCAGGAAGCAGGCTTTGAGCAGATTGCTGCTTTGTTCCTGCAGACAGCAGAGAACGAAAAGGAGCATGCACAGCTATGGTTTAAGGCTTTGGGCGAGCTTGGCGATACTGCGGCAAATCTGCTGCACGCTGCTGAGGGAGAGAACCACGAATGGACGGATATGTATGTGCGTATGGCCCAAGAGGCAGATGCCGAAGGCTTCCATGAGCTGGCAGAGCAGTTCCGTGGCGTAGCAGCTATTGAGAAGCGTCATGAGGAGCGTTATCGTGCGTTGCTGCACAACGTAGAGGCACAGCAGGTATTTGCTAAGAGCGAGGTAAGAATTTGGGAGTGTCGCAAGTGCGGACATATCGTTGTAGGTACGAAGGCTCCGGAGGTTTGCCCGATTTGTAAAAACCCGCAGGCTTATTTTGAAATTCATACGATAAATTATTAAGAGCGGATGTTAGCTCGGTTTCTCCTGAGCTGCCGGAATTTCCCCTGATGCTTGCTATGAAGCTGGCGTCAGGGGATTTTTAGGTTCTATAAATAAGTGTTGGAATTGTAGTAAAATATTATCGACCAAAACAACATAATCTACAAAGGAGACCAGACACTCTATGCTTTACAACAATTATACACAAAATAACCCGTTTCCTACCAGAATTTAAACATCTGGAAAAGACTCTTTTTGAAGCCCTTCTCCGGCGGAATTACCTCATGCAGAAATTTGGGCTTAACATAGCGCACAATCATCGGCGGCGTACGCAGCGTTGTTTCGGCAAAGCGCGGCAGCTTGCTGCTGGCAGGCAGCTGCAGGCTGCGTACCTTGTCCTTGCTGTTGACGAAGCGGGCGCTGGCAGCGCCGGTCTGGCCGTTGACTACGATAACGAAGCGTTCGCCGGCGCTGTTGTCCGTATAGTCAACATAATAAATCGGCAGCATGATGTCAGCCGAATGCTTGCGGATATTGCGTGACCATTTTTCAATCTTAACATTCTTTAAGCCGTAATTTTCGCAGAGCCTGTTGCAAAGCTGCTCGTTGATCATGCGGTCAAGATATTTTTCTACCGGGAAAAGATTGCTGCGGGTGGTGATATGCACGTCACCCTCCAGAAATACGGGGTCAAATGGGGCGAATTCATCAAAGTTCCAGGGAGCAACCATATCGACGGCGTTTTCGTCAAAGACATAGGTTTGCGGATATACCCAGTTTAAAACCTCCTGATAAATTTCGCAGTCGCCCTTATTACTGGAGATTTGTGCCTTGACGCGCAGGTCTGCCAGCGTATAGGGAGTATAGAAGGCGGTAAATTTTTCTTTGATGGTCTTTTCTGCACCCTTGAAGGACATAGGCTCGCGCTTCATCAGCAGCTGCGCTCTGCCGAAGGCCTGCTCCTTAGTGAGCTTGAAGGGCAGGGCGATGGAGGGATAGCTGCGAGAGCCTGCGCCGATGAGCTGGTCCTTGTTGTAGCCGCCGGCCTTCAGCTCCTCCTGCGTCAGACGGTGACCGCAGTATTCGCAGGTAAAAATAGTCTGCGTGGATTCGCCGGTAACATCGGCACCGCAGAGCGGGCAGGGCAGCTTGATGGTGTGGCTTTCTTCGTAAACCTTGGTGCTGAGGGCGCTGAAAACGCCCAGCTTATCTTCGATACTCTGGGTGTTGTTTTTGAGCATCTCCGGCAAGGGCTCCATAAAGTATACGTGGCCCAGCTTCACCAGACCATTGACAACTTCTACAGGCTTATGGCGGTATTTGATTTCGGTATCAAGAATATTTTCGCTGTTCGGCCAAGGCTCCTTGTTGCCGCAGAAGGAGCAGATGAAGCTGGTGCTGGCAGCGTCGGAATACATGGTGCCGCCACATTTTTCGCATTGTATAGCACAACATTCGTCGTTTTCTTTAAACATAGGAACATCTCCCTTCCTTATCTTGCCTTCATTATAGCGTAAAAAGAGTGTCAGCGCCCCACCCGAAAGGGAAATTTTGGGTAGGTTGGGGTGGGTTTTATTTTAAAAGATGATAAAATATCGTAGCAATAGCAAAATTCAGCTGAATTTTAGAGATAAACACAAAAATTGCGCGGCTTTTTACGACCGCACAATTTTTTGTCTGCTTATTTACAGCATAGGATAAGATTGTAAGTTGAAGAAATTTAACCTATCAGAAGGTCCAGCGCATACCTACGTTCCATTGCCAAGGTGTCTTGTAGTCGCCGCCGAAGGCTTTGGAAACATCTGCATACAGATAGCTATTATCCTTGTTTTTGAGGTTGAAGCCGATGCCTGCCTCGTACCAGGTGTCGCCCAAATCGTTGCTGTAGGTGGTGGATACACCGTTGTAGCTCAGGCGGGTGTCAGCACTGCCGCCGAAGTCATGCAGTACAGAAGCTTTGGCGTATACATTACCGTTGTCGCCAAGTCTGCTGCCAAGCTCGAAGCCTAAGCGGCCGATGGTGCTGCTTTGGCTGTCCTGACTGATAGCAATGCCGTTGGCGGTAGTGTAATCCTTACCGGCAATACGCAGCCAGGAAAGCTGTGCCTGCGGAGTGAAGTAGGCCTTGTCACCCATAGCGATTTCTCTGCCGTATTCCGCGCTGATGCTGCTGCCCCAGGTTTTGTAGTGACCGTGGGTGAAGCCAATCGGTGCAGAGATATCGTAATCATTGCTCAGGCGGCCTTCCTTCAGCACGATGTCTGCATAATGGCCTTTGTCGCCCAACCAGGTGCCGTACAGAGTAAGTGCCAGGCTACGGTTTTTCGCTGTTGCATCGCCGTAGGTTGTCTTACCGCTGTTACGGCTGATAGCAGCGCCGTAATGCCAATCGCCACCAGCCTTATCATAGCCCATCTGGAAGAAATTATTCTGGTTTTTGGCATTGTCATATTTAAATTCGCCACGGTTCAAGCGTACCCAGAAGCCCTGGTCACCATCACCCTGACGCAAATCGCCTAAACGCTTGCTGAGAGTAGCGTCCTCTTGTCTCCAGGACAGTGCTGCAGCGTTTTGCAGATGGCTGATAGCATCCACAGTAGTGCTTTGTGCGATCTTGACATTGGCGATTACGTTGCCGTCAATATGGTTTATGGTATCTGCCTGCATCTGGCCGATGAGCAGACCTTCGTTTACCTGAACGTCAAATTTTGCCGCACTGTCATCGTGAATCTTCAGGCTGTTTTTAACAAGGCCTTCTAAGCCTGCTGCGTCCTTCACGTTATCAGCATTGATGCCTGCATAGGAGGTAGGTACTGCGGCAGCGTCGGTGTCAGCGTTGTTTACGCGGAAGAAGCCTGTATTGAGGTTTGCGTCAGCCTCCAGCGTCAGCTCACCGCCGGTGCCCTGCAGGTGCATAACGTCAATGTTCTGCGCCTCTTCATTGGTCATAGTGATGCTGCCATCATTCAGGGTGAGGTTTTCCAGATAGCTGTAGCCGTTGCCGAATTGGCCCATGGCATGCCATGTAGCTTTGTTGGCGAGGGTGAGGTTAATGCTACCGGCAGAATCCTCTTTGTCTACATAAGGACCGCTTTGGTCGAGATTGCCGGTAATGCTGGAAGCATCAGTGTTCAGGTTGAGGTTAACGATGGCGGTGTTGGCTGCATGTACGTCGCCAACGATTACAACATCGTTAGCAGTACCTTGGTTGATGTTGACAATAGTGTCGGTATGCCAAGTCGGATCTGGATCCTCGCCGTAAGCATTGATAGCGTTAAACGAGCCATTGTTAGCGTTGTTGGCGCCAGTGATGCTGCCGCCGGCCATGTTAAGAACGGAGCCATCTTCGACAAATAGTACATCAACAGTACCTTCGGCACTATTGTTTTCAGCTCTGATATTCGTAATGCCCAGGTTGACCTCGGAATGGTACCCTGCACGAACACCAACGGTCATAACCGCACCATCGCCGCTGCTTTCAGCGTGAATAGTGCTGTTGTCACCGAGAGTAATGGTGGAGCTGTGGATAGCATTAAGACCATAGCTGTAGCTTGATTCATCAGGATTCGGAGAAATGCCTTTTACGTTAATATGCGTTTCTCCGGCGTTGATTTCGGAGTTGCCTGCTGCAAAGATGCCGTTAGTACGGGCTAAATTCTCAGCCATAGCTTCGGTAGCGATTGTCAGCTTGCCAAAGTTCATTTTGGCTTGGTCTTGGGCTTCAATGCCTGCTGCCCAGGCATAATAGCCGTTTTTAGAAACAGCCTTGATATTTGCAGCGCCGGTTACGGTCAGAGTATGCTCACTGTCTTCATCCTCAGGATCGCGGCCCATGAAAATACCATCAGCAATACTTTCCGGCTTGCCGTCGGCAGTAATGTCGATATTGAGGTTTTCTATCTTGATATCGGCAGCATAAGTTTCAATGCCGGAAATATAGATTCTGTTTATATCATAATTAGAGCCTGTAGACTGACCTGTGATATTCACATCTTGGGCAGTGAGCCTGCCGGGAGTATCGTAGTTAGAGGTTCCTGCATAAATACCGCTGCTAGCACCATCTCTAATATCAAGCTGCAGATTTAGCGGCGTAGTAAATTTTAAATGTGTTCCTTCGTCCCAAACCTCAACAGCAGGGTAGGCGTTAGTCCATTTTACTACGTCACCCTCAGCGAAGGTATAAGTTGATTCCATACCGACAGTAGTGCGGATGTCATGAGCTGCATAAGCGTCATTAGCACCGGTGATTTGGTCAGTATAGTCATGTGCAGAAGTTATGGATGGTTGTGCCCCCCCGATGTACAGCGCAAGCATTACAGCTGTTGTCAGGGTTTTGGAGATTAATTTTTTGCGTTGCATAAACAAGACCACCTTTCTTTAAATCGGCCAATATAAAGAAAATTTTAAGAATGTTACAATAATTAATCAGCCGATTCTTTTCTACATCTGCATTATATATCAGGCAACAGAAAAACACCCCACCCCAAATGGTAAATTCGGGTAGGGTGAAGTGAAAAAAATTAAACTTTTTGAAAAAAGTAAAGTTTTCCTCCCTTCCTACCCGAAATCAGCCTTTCGGGTGGGGACAAGCTGCTAAAAATACGCTATGCTAGCATCAGAAGAATAGCAAAAGGCGGTGAGTAGCATGCGCAAACAAAAAAGCAATAAACTGAGAATTATTCATCTGCTGTTATTGGCAGCGCTTCTGCTGCTGACAGCAAAGCTGATTTATGCCCAGGTGCGGGGAGGCGATAGCATGGGACGTATAGAATGGACGAGTATGCAATTATACAGAAACGGCTCGAATTATGATTATAGCTATAATTATGCACTGCGTTTGGACGCTAAAAGCGGGCAGATGCTCTATGACTGCAGCTTTAAGGCTCCGGCAAATCTCAATGACGAAATCTGGCGCTGTGAGCTGGAGAGCGTGCCCGTGACGCGTGATGAGCTTGCGACTCTTGATGCGCTTATCCAAGGACTGCCGCTGGCACCGCCCAAGGAACCTGAGCCGGTAGATGAGGATATGTTTATCTGCGATGAGACTAGGGTGATTTTTGATGTGTGTATCGCCAACTATAAGGATAGAAGCGTCAAGAAGCTGACGGCGCCTTTGAGCGGGGAGCAAAGAGCGGAAATGCAAAAGCAGTTTCTGCAGCTTTACCTGAAAGCTAAGGACAGAGCTCCGCTTCGCAATTAAGGCTTAACAAAGGCGGTGAGCGGTATGCACAGTAAATTATGGAAAATCACCAAAATGCTGCTGGCGGTGCTTGTACTGCTGACAGTTAATATAGGTTGTGCGCCGGTACAAGGAGAAGATAAGATGACACACGTAGAATGGTCTGCTTTTTATATGAGCCGTAACCATCAGTTCCGCACCCTGTGCTACAGGTTTGAGGTTAATTATGATCCCTTTAAGGAAGGGCAGGGTACCTTCAGCTGCTTTTTTGTCGATAAAAAGGGCGAAAATTGCCTGCTGTCGTCGGCAGAGGTGACAAGTGAGGATTTGGCAGAGCTGGATGCTTTTATCCAAAAGCTGCCGCTTACGGAGCAGAAGCAAAAGCAGGCTGAGAAGCTGTTTGCGCATGATGCGACGACAACAGAGTTTTATATTGCTCTTGGCAGCTATAAAAATAAGAACAGAAGAAAAGTAACGCCGCAGCTAAGCCGTATGCAGCAGGATGAGGCAATGGATATTTTAAAAAGGCTGTATGTTAAGGTGAGCAAGCGAGAAGGGAAATAGCGCCAGACGCTTGGAGTTTAGAGAACCGCCGTGAGGCGGTTCTTTTTATGTTTGTGTGTATGGATGCTATACGAAGAGAAAGGTTTTCCTTGGGGAGAGCTGTCACCTGTAGGGCGACTGAGAAGGGTTGGGGTTATGTATATGTCTTATTTTGCTGTAACCCCTCTCCGTCATCGCTGCGCGATGCCACCTCTCCCCAAGGAGAGGCTTTATTGTTTTGCTGTCTAATATTTTAAAAGCCGCTTTTTTCCTAAAAATATCCCCGCAACCACTGCCGAACTACCTTACTCGGTGTACTTTGCTCAGTAAATGTGTTATAATAAAACAGGTTATTTGTAAAAATAAAACGAGTTTTTATAGGATGGTGAAAAAATGAAAGTTTCTGCTGAAGACGTAAAGCATATCGCACAGCTTTCCCGTTTGACTGTTCCTGCTTCTGAAATGGAAGTGTTCACCGAGCAGTTCAACCAGATTCTTAACTATGCCGACATTCTTGAAAAAATTGATACCGCAGGTATCGAACCTACCCCGTATGTACTGCCGGTAAGCAACGTACTGCGTGAGGACGTTGTCAAAGAAGGCGTATCCCACGAGGAAGCATTGAAGAACGCTCCTGCTGTTCACAATGACGGCTTTAAGGTACCGCGCGTAATCGAATAAGAAGGAGGCAAACGCTGTGGATTTGTATAAACTTACTGCGCACGAGCTGCATGAAAAGCTCGTCAACAAAGAAGTAAGCTCCGTCGAATTAACTAACGCTGTTATTGCGCGTGTCGACGCAGTTGAAGACCAGGTTAACTCTTATGTAACCCTGGATAAAGAAAACGCTCTGGCACAGGCTGCCAAGGTTGATGCCAAGATTGCCGCAGGCGAGAAAATCGCTCCGCTGGCAGGTATCCCTGGCGCAATCAAAGATAATATTTCTACCAAAGGCCTGCGCACTACCTGTTCCTCCAAAATGCTGGAGAACTTCATTCCTGTATATGACGCACATGTTATCAAAAACCTGCGCGCTGACGAAACCATTTTCTTGGGCAAAACCAACCTGGATGAATTTGCCATGGGCTCGTCCACCGAAAACAGCGCGTTTCACCCCACGCATAACCCGCGTGATTTGTCGCGCGTGCCGGGTGGGTCGTCCGGCGGCTCGGCAGCGTGCGTCGCGGCGGATGAAGCCCCCTTTTCTCTCGGCAGCGACACCGGCGGCTCTATTCGCCAGCCCGCAGCGTTCTGCGGCGTTGTTGGCATGAAGCCGACGTATGGCATGGTCAGCCGCTATGGGTTGGTCGCGTTTGCCTCGTCGCTGGATCAAATCGGCCCGATGACGAAGACTGTGGCGGACAACGCGCTTGTGCTGGACGCGATTGCCGGCTACGATTGCCGCGACACGACCTCCATCAAACGTGGCTATACGCCCATGAACCGTGAGATGAAAGCAGGCGTGAAGGGCTTGCGCATCGGTCTGCCGAAGGAAATGTTCGGCGAGGGCTTGTCCGCTGATGTTCGCAAAGCCGTCATGAACGCTGCCAAAACGCTCGAACGCCTTGGCGCGACGGTGAAGGAAGTCAGCATTCCGTCGCTGAAAGTCACGCTTCCGGCGTATTACGTCCTGTCCTCGGCGGAAGCCAGCTCGAACCTTGCGCGTTTTGACGGTGTTCGCTATGGGCATCGCGCGGCGGAATATGCTGATTTGGAGGAGTTGTACCTGAAGAGCCGCAGCGAGGGCTTCGGCGCGGAGGTCAAGCGGCGGATTCTGCTGGGCACTTACACGCTGTCCGCTGGGTACTTCGATGCGTACTACAAGAAGGCATTGCAGGTGCGCACGCTCGTCATCCGCGAACTGAACGCGGTGCTGAAAGACGTCGACTGTCTGCTTTCGCCCGTCGCGCCGACGACTGCCTACAAAATCGGCGAAAAGACGATGTCGCCGCTGGAAATGTACCTCGGCGATATTGATACCGTTCCGGTGAATATCGCGGGCATTCCGGGCTTGTCGCTGCCTTGCGGGCTTGACCGCGCGGGGTTGCCCGTCGGCGTGCAGCTGATGGGCGCGACCTTCTCCGAACCGCTGCTCTACCGAGTCGGCTATGCGCTGGAAGAGGCGCTGGGCGAAATCTGCAAGGAGGCGACGCTGTAATGGCTTGGAAGATG
>ERZ860508.413-NODE-413-length-35618-cov-10.197424_pt1 | contig 35618 bp, 44 predicted proteins | sample MGYA00509976_ERZ860508 | MGnify/ENA primary metagenome ERZ860508 (study PRJEB30046, sample SAMN00715242) | human gut metagenome | study: EMG produced TPA metagenomics assembly of the A metagenome-wide association study of gut microbiota in type 2...
CTTTCGGGTCAGCTTCCTTTCGCTGGTCAAATATGAGATCAAGCTCGGATTTTTCTTCTTCCTTGCCCTCTATGACCTTGGCCTTGTGAATCAAATCGAGTACGTTTGAAAAATTTTGCTGTTCCTCAGAGGCGGTTTCGACAAGCAAGAAGCATACTGCGGAAAGCAGCATTCTTGTACGGTCCTCCCAAAACTGCTCGCCGCCCTGACCTTCTCCCTTTGTATTCATCATGAATGTGTTTATCATTTTGATAACAGCATTTTCATCTACATTGCCATTAAAATCTCTTATGTAATGGAACGGATTGTAATTGCAGCTGTACTCCATATTATCAATATTGAATACCTTAAGAGCATAACCCATTCGCTCAAGCATTTTTCCGCAGGATTCTACGAGCTCCGCTGACGGATCTGTTACAACATACGATGTGTTACACATCATCAAGTTAGGCTTTACAAAAAATCTGGATTTTCCAGTTCCTGTGCCTCCGAGAATAAGCATATTAAGATTGAGCATAGGTTTGATTTTTTCTGCTGCCTTTTTTCTCTTAGCAATCAGAGCAACTGATATTTTGGCATTTTCGGTAATATCTTTGCCTGTTGGGCAGAAAAAGATATTATTCTTATAAGCATAATCGGCAGCATAGCAGCCATCAGGACCTGTTATATTCAGGGCATAGCACTTTTCAAACGCATACTTTCCTATGCTTTTCAAACAGCTGTTAACGTTTATGTTTTCTAATTTATAACACTCTTCAAACGCTGATTCGCTTATTGATTTAACATATTCCGCTGAAATATTTTCCAGATCAGTGCATCCGAAGAATGCTGCCTTGTCAATAATGGTACAGCACTTAGGCAAAATAATATTTTTAATGGTTGTATTCAATGCAAAAACATATTTTCCTATTTCTTTCACGTTATCAGGGATTTCCATTGTCTCAGAAAATATGTTACATCGTATGAGACGTCCATTTTTTATTTCATATGTTTCCATTTGTATTCTCCCCGCTATTCCCCACTGGGGAATTTTTTTGAAACTCAGCTATTTCATTTTTCAGCTTGGTAATACGGATCTCATATTGTGCGGCTTCTTTGGCTTTCTGGTGTTCAGCTGCCTTTTTGTCTTTGTCCGAAAGAGCGTTAAAATCACGTTTTTTTCTGTCAACTACAAGAAAAATATCCTCTGCAAGAATGGCATTGTTATAGAAATCATTGACATCTCCTACAATCTTTTTTTCTTTGTCTGTGCCCCATCTTGCCGATCCGTGCTCTTCGCCCTTTCTGTGAAATCGCTTGGGAGTCTTTGAAAGCTGATAAGCAACAATCAATAAACCAGCCACGCCGCCATAAATGGCTCCTTTTTTAGCAATGCCATTTTCCGTTAAGGCAGAATTTACTGCCGCAATGAAGCTGCTGACATTAGCATAATCACTTGAACGATCAAGTGCTTTTTGAAAGTTTATTTCGCCCTTCATATTCGCTGTTTCCTGTAAAACATAGCCTCCCCATATACCTACAACTAAAAGTATAACGGCAATCACGGCATATATCACGAAATCGGACGTTTTTTTCTTCTGAGGAATTCCTTTATTATCTGCCATAGTTTAACTCCTGTCAAACTCCGCTGAGATCTTTTTCTCAGGAGACGGCTGCGCTTTTTTATCAGATAGCTGTTCATACGCTTTCTTTGCTGCATTTTTGATATCATTAAGGGTCTGGCTTTTCTCTTTCCTATCGGCAGCTTTCAATGATTTACTGAGACTGTTACTAAGCTTCTCAGCCTGTTTTTCTGTTATTCCAAACGCATTGGAAAGCTGCTTAATATCGACCTTGTTTTTATCCAGCATTAAAGTGGAGCTATCCTTTGATATTTTCAAATAATCTGATGATACCTGGGAGATCTCAAAGCCGTCTTTAGTAATGGTGGAAACTGCCTTGGAAATAAGCTGTTCCTTTTCCATACAGTTCAGCAATTCTGCGATAGATGCCGCATCCTGCATATGAAATTCGGACTTTAATGCTTTTTCAATTTCAGGACGTGTAGTATCCTTATTTATATCGGCATATTTTATAGATACGTCAGTATCAGTAATCTCTTGCTTAATGAGTATAATCCCATGCTCATCGTTACAGAACTTATATGCACTGACTTCCGCATTTCCAGTCTCAAAACTCTGTGCGTGAATATCTTCACGTTCAAGAGTAGCTCCGCTTGGAGAGTAAGATTTTTGTGCCTCCGAGACTATTACATTTGTCTGTAAAACATTGTAGCCCATCTGTGCCAGCGCTGCTTTTAAACGATTTTCCTGTGCGGGGACGAGAACATATTCATTTGTTCTTTTATCAAAAACGCAGCATTTTTTACCTAATGTATCATTGAAGCCATCAACCAGCCGAGCAGAGCTGATTTTTTCAGCCACCTTATACTGTTCAAGCATATCGCTTTTTATTTTACTGAAACTGTTCTGTATAGAAGGCGGATTATATTTGAATACGGCTTTATAATCATCTGAAAGTGAATTATCTATATCTGCCAGAAGTTTTTCGGCCGCAAATGGACTTATCCCGCAATCAAGCAAATTTTTGCGTACCACATCGGCATTTTCTATTCCGATTCTGACAAGCTTATTTTCTTTGGCGTTATATACTTCAATTCGATCAAGCGAATCATTGTTATAGCGCCTGATATCAGTTTTCTTGTTGGCAGAACGACTTTTTGTATTATATTTTGCGGCAAGATCTCTACCGGACAATTCGGATTTAAGATTGCCGTCTTTATCAAATATCTGATATGTTTTATCATAATCTATCTTGGCAGATATGGTTTTGCCATCGGTCAGAGCGGAATCATCTTTAGCTATTTTTATGTAGTCCTGTCCGGCTGTATTTGGTACTCTTGTAAAATATTCAGATGTATTTTCGCTGATAAGCAGCTTATCACGATTTATATTGATGGTATTATCAATTATCACAGCCTGATAGTCCTGTGCAGCTGCTATGTCGTTAGAATAGTTTGTTATGCAATTCTGTATTTGTGCTTCTGATGCAGCAGGATATTTAACGGCAATTTCTCCGCTTTCTGTCCTGAGCAGCTCTGCATCAGGGACATTTAATTTAATATATTGTGCCATTTCCTGAGTGGCTTCAATAATTTTTGTGTCAAGCTTATTTATATATTCAAATGGCATTGTCTGCTCAAATACTGTAATATCAATATTTTTCAGTTCATCTTTCAGCCTTGAAATCTCCTGCATGGCCGCTTTATATTGTCCGTCAAAATCAGATGATACAATATTCATGTAGCCGCCATCGGTTTTAAAGGTTGCCGCCGGAATGTCATGATAACTAAGCACTGCCTTAGCCATATCAATATCCTCAGCTGATATGATTTCTGCACCATTATGTACAGCAAGTGACTGAGGCGATTTAGTAAGCTGTAACTTGGTAGCCTCCTCCAATGCTCCCTGCATTTGAACAAAAAACTTTTCGGGAACAATTACCGAAGCTGTATTACCTTCTGTACTCATAACCCAGTATTTGGCACCTATCTCCTTGGCTATTTTATTCAGCCCTTCAAGCTGATTTTTATCAACCTCAATTCGGTGCATTTTATCTCCTGCATTGAGCATTTTTTTATATTCTGTTTTTTTCATCTCGCCAAATTTTATTTTTGGCTGTTTGGCATTCTCTTTAGATGATTTAGCTGCTTCACGGGAATTATATCTCTGGCTGTCTCTTTGCATTCTGATTATCTCAAGGATAATCTGCATAAGTTTTTCAAGCATAGCCGTAGTGCTGTTTACTGCATCTTCACCTATCATTTAAGTCAATCCTCCATATTCAAATAATCAGTAATAGGGATAATATCTGCATCTGTACAACCGTAAGCATAAGGCGAAACATTTATCATAGGAGTAATTGCCTGATCCGTTTCTGCGTTGTTCCAGGCATTTGGAATGGTAAGCGGAATAACTGCACGTATTCCGATGCCGTTTACTGTGATTTGTGCTGACTTTTCATTATCACTGTAAGAACTGTATAAATAATTATCATCTGAATATGCGTGAAGCATATCTCTTCGCTTTATTTTCAGCCGATCTGAAACATTACTGCTATAAGATATATCCCCATCATAGCTCACTTCAAGAAGATGTGTTTTCATCACGTTAACACGGTTTTCACCATTAAATGCCCCGAATATTTCTGATTCTTTTTCAGAGTACGTAACTTCGCCGTTATTATGCTTTGTTTCGTAATCAATAGAGGAAGGCATAAATCCCCAATTATAATATAATTGCTCTTTAGTTACCGATAACCCCTTGCAGAGTTCATCTACTGACATTCCCATTCTGGCAGAATAGATATCCATTAGCTTATTAGGGTCTATGCGTATAAGATAAACATCTTTGCAGTCGATATCACGGTTAAGATTTATCTCAGGATTATAATACACCTGCCATAAATCAGAAGAAAGAAAGTAATCCTTCTCCAGGTTAAGAGTGCGTGCATAATATTGATAGTCGGTTATATCAGCAAAGCTTTCCGGATCAGTGATATATTCCGAAAACCATTTTGCTACCAGTTTGTCGCTTTCGGTAAATTCATATACGGGGGTCTCCGTTTCTGCAAGTGTAGATTGAATTGCTTCCGATGATAAATCAGATTGTTCGGACACATTTTCGTTACTGCCAATGCAAGCAGAAAACGTTAATGCAGCACAACATATGCAAGCAACTAATTTTATTTTCATGGCTTTTTTCCTCCAAATTTATGTATTTATATTATATCACATTTGAAAAAAAGCCAAATCGGATAAAATATGCCAATATAAGTCAAAATCATTCCAAAACGGACAAAAAGAGACAAAAAAGTCATCTCTTTTATAATTGTAAAAGTTGTGTAAACATTCTGTTGCTATTGCATTTTTTTGAATTAGAAAAAAACAATAAAAAAATGCTGCACTTCATATTGAAATGCAGCAGTCCAATGATAAAACATATTACTTTACATCATAAACAGCATCAAATTTTTTTTGATAATTGCTCATCTCTTCGTTTATTTTGTCTTCTAATGCAGTTTCATCTTTACAAAAATAAATTATCTGGCTGTCTAAAGAGTTGATATCATTTTCAAAATTGGATTTAACGATCATTGAATGATTATCCGCATATAAAGATGCAAGCTGTACAACTGCAAGGCCCTTCCAATGCACGATATCTCCATAATCGTATTCTGAATCAGGGTTATCTACATAGTAACCATCTACCTTTTCACACTCAAAGTCCAATTTATAAAAAATATAATAGTAATTTGGAACTGGGTTATTATTTTTGAGATATAATTTTTTCTCATATAAGGAGTACGATCGGTCATTTATCTGCCATTTTATTTTATCTGAATCAGATACATCATTGATGAGCTTTCCTATGCCGCACATATTTTCCCATTTGCCTCTTAAGAATCCATCTTCCATAATGGCATCTATTTCTGAGAAATCATATCCATCCGGTACTTCAACGAATCCGCCAAGTTCAGTTACTGTATATTCCTTTTCTGTGGAAGATAATTCCAGATTGTTTTCCTGCAGATCTTTTGGAGTACAGCGTGCTGAAACAGAAATTACATCTCCGTTAGAAAGTTTTGTCGAGTTCGGAGAATCGCAATGGAATCTTACATTATCCCGAATAAAAGCATTATTACCGGTGTATTCCATTTCTACCGTTCCGCTGCCATTATCACCATTAAAGACAACATTTAACCCGTCAAACGGATCTATTGTTGTGATGTCTTTGGGAGTTGCTTCCGTATTCTCCAACTCTACTGATGAAGTAGTCACAGCAGATGAAGATGTATCTGTATTGGCTTTTTGGTCTCCGCAGGCAGTTGCCAGGGTGGTCAGTAACACAGCAGCTGCTACTGCAATAAATTTTGTTTTAGTCATAGATGTTCTCCTTACTCTGAAATCTTGTAGCATTGTCAGCTAAGATATTGATTATATCTTAAACATTATATCATATCATTATTTCACTGTCAACTTATTTCGCACGGAAATACTGTTCCAGTGCAGCTTGGATAACCGAATTTATGTGCTCCTCGGTGTCATTGTCATTGAAATATTTGCTATAAGTGTCTGCCGAAAGCTTATATGATTTAGGCCTTGAGGGCTTTTCAACTTTCTGTATCGCTCTTAGAGCAAGCTCGGCAGCTTTCTGTGTGCCGTCAAAGCCTTCGAAAATATCTCTGATTTGTGCCGCAAGCTTTATGTCAATTTTGACAACATCATTCCAGATGTTGTCAATCACAACAAACTCTTTATACTTTTCAAATATGGCATTAAGGGCTGTTACGGATCTGATATATGACAGCTCACAAGCTGCTCTGACAGATAGCCTGTTAGTATCAATAGCGATTTTATATTTGTCGCAGGCGGAGATCAGCTTATTAACTCTGATAAGACGAGCGATAGTGTTTTTCGACAAACCGTATTCTTCACCTACCATAGCAAGCTTGCTGTCTGCCTTTGCCTTTTCTGCTCCTGCTTCCATAGCTCCAAGCTCATCATGAATAGCTTTAAGCTTATCTTCATCAAACATTTTGGAGTGCCGGAGTGCTACTACAGCCGCCTGCTCTGATGTACACAGATCCTTAAATCCACGCTGCATAAGGTTTGTCTCAATGACATACATTTCGGCATCTTCATCGCTGAGATCGGTTTTTACAACGGCAGGAACGGTTGTAAGCCCTGCGATCTTTGCGGCATTGGTGCGGTTATGTCCTGCCAAAATCTCATACTTTCCTGACGCATCACGCACTATAATAGGAGTAAGTATGCCATTGCTTTTAACGGACTGCACCATATCGTCAAGTCTTTCGCCCGTATAAAGTGTAAATGGATGTTTGCCGTAGGGGACAAGCAAATCAATGGGAATTTCCTGTACAGACAATGTTTCCGCTGTAGCAGGTATGCTTGAAAGCATACTCGTAACATCAAATTTCATAATCTTTTCCTCCGTTTTTTCTGGCTCACATCTGCCCAGTGCATTTTCCTTGGCGATTTCGATACGCTGTAAAATGATATCTTTTTCGCCTTCTTCTGACGTATTTTTACGAAAACTGTCTGCATTAAAGAATGTCTGCATTACCTCTCGGCGTGCGGCTGTTCCTTTCTTGTTTTTCTGAAAGTAAATCAGGAATTTTGCCAATCCTCTGTTTTCAAAATCAGCCGCACGCCACGTATCAGGAATTGCGTGATTATGGTTTTCTACTCCTTCAAGACTGTTTATTTACAGATGTATGTCTGCATTTTATCGCCTCCTGTTATTCCCCAGTGGGGAATATTTATGTTCGGCTCATTATTTCGGTAGCAAGCGCCTTGTATTCCTCTCCAAGCTTTGTCTTGTTCAGGCAAAGAGACTTCATACGTTCTGAGCTGTTGGCTGCTTCGACCGACTTATGTATCTGTGTGCAAAACATCTTATTGCCGTACCGTTCTGTAAGCTTCTCAACAACCGAGCGGCTAATATTTGTGTTATCAGCCATTGTGGCAAGAACTCCGGTTATATCAAGCTTTGGATTGATAGTTTCCTTTACCTGATTATATATCTCACTGAGCATATCCAGTCCGTCAAGTGCAAATTTCTGTGTCTGAACAGGAATTATCACACCGTCTGAAGCAGTAAGGGCATTGATGAGCAGTATTCCGAGAGAGGGGAGACAGTCGATTATAACATAGTCATATTCCTGTATAGCCTTGTCTGAAAGAATGAATTTCAGTACGCTTTCCCTCTGAGCCGCCTGCATCATACACGCATCGGCATATGCCAAACCTATATCAGAAGGAATGAAATGTACCTTATTGATCTCACTGTATCGAACGCATTCGTCCATAGAGGGCATTTCACGCTTCTGAGCGCCCATCGTAAAGTTATTCGCCGTTGTCATTACGAGGTCACTCATAGTCGCTTTGTCGTCGTCCTCAAATCCGAGATATGCAGACATATTAGCCTGCGGATCAAGGTCAATGAGAAGCACCCTTTTTCCCGAAAGCTCAAGAGCAGTGCCAAGATTCACCGCTGTTGTGGTTTTGCCTACTCCGCCTTTCTGATTGGCGATAGCTATGATTTTCATTATTCATCGTCCTCCTCTTCTTCATATTCGTCTATTGCTATCCATGATCTGTAAGCAGCTTCCTCCGCCTCAAGAACGGTCATATTAAGCAATCTCATTGCTTCCATCGGATCAGCAGCTTCCGCCTGCTTGTATTCTTCGGTCTGCTTATAGCGTTCGGCGCATATATCAACGTAATTGCTTACGCTTTCCTGCGTATATGCAAGATGCTCCTCAAGAGTTCCATCCATCTGCATACGCTGGTATGCTGCGGTAAAGTGGTCCTTGAGCACATTTTTCCTCTGAATTGCATATTTGCCCTCAGATAAAGTCCTGATATCCATTTCTTCCATAATATTTACCTCCGATTATAAATTGTACTTGGGTTTTGTGACCTCAAAAGCATAACCCTCCATTTTTTTCATGCGCTCCGGATCACTTTTTATTCTGTCGATTAAAGCCTTTCGCTCTGCTGCCTGCTGTTGACGTATAATCAATGCGGCGTGAGCCTTTTCCTTAATCTTTTTCTGCCTTTCTTCCTCAGCGGCTGCATATTCAATTCGTGCTTGTACAAAAGCCTGCTGAATCTTTATGTTATCTTCAATATTCATGCTGCCATCCTCCTGTTATCCAATCAGTTGTATATTATCCGCAGTGCCAAGCAGACGGCCTCGAATACAAAAGCAAGCTTTCATAATTTCAATAAGAAGCATAGGAATGAGTATAACGCCTATGGAAGCTCCATAGCAAAGCAGAGGATTTACTGTATTAGGTGCTGCCCCAATCACGAGCAGGATGGTTAATGCTATTATTGATATACCGCCAATAATAGCACAGAGATTTCTAAAAATCATTGCCGGAAGCCCTATGACCCACGCTATTACGCAAATAAATGCGGACAGAATATAAAGCAGAGCCTTTGCGATGAGCTTGGCGGGTATAAGTAACAGTGTTGTCATAATATCGTATCCTTTCATGTCCTGATCTTGGCATTTCCCCATTGGGGAAGTTCTTTATTGTCTATATTATAGCATATGTGTCCCCACATATCAAGAGTAAAAATACACAAATTTATTTTTCTTTTTTGTGGGAAATATATGTGTACACACATATGCCTTGTGTGCTATAATATAGGAAATTGATAAGGATGTGATTCGCCGTGAAGCAAACAACCGCTCAGTTAAAGGCTAACAAAAAATATCTTTCCACGCTTGACGAATTCAAAGTGCGCTGCGAAAAGGGGGCCAAGGACAAGTATAAGGCTCAGGCTGCATACCGGGGATTCAGCCTAAATTCTTACGTGATTGCTCTTCTGGAGCGTGATGGATTTATGATTGAGATGGAAAAAGAAAAAGCAGCAAAAAAGTAGTTTTTTCATCTCATAAGCACTATTTTACCACATATTTTTCACAAGATTACAATACTATAACCTATGACTACATTTAATCGAAGGAGGTGTACTTTAAATTATTATGATTGACAACGATGTCATTACACAAGCTATATCAGAATCTATACAGATTTCAATAAAGAATTGTTTTGATATTTTTGAACCATATATTATTCAAATTTTACTTTCTGCCCTGATCCTGTTATTTATAAAAAGCCTAATAAATAAAGTCATAGATTTTGTTTGCATAGGATATTCTGAGAAAGAAATCAAGCATAAAAAGTCTATAGCATCAAAAACTGTAGATTTTCTTTCAGATTTATCAGATATTATTCCTAAAAGCAAGGATAAATAAGACTTATAGCCAACATATTCAAAGTAAGCTGCACATTTTATATAAGTGCAGCTTTTTTATATCATCATGTATTCCGGCACTCGTCTTTATCTATGAGCTGCATAAGCTTCTCATCATCACTTAAATATTTGCGGATCACACCTTGAAACTGCCTTGTTGCCCAATCAGCACCATTTTCCAAGGTATGTTCATTTATGTATTTGAGCTCATTATACGCCTCATCAGGAAGTCTGAGAAGAATGTCCATAGTTGCTTTGTCAGCAGTTCTGTTCTCCATAATAGTTTTAATCAATTTCTTATTCATACGATCATTTCCTTTCTCACTTTACAAATTTTATTGTATTTATCCCAAAACACACTTATTTACCTCCTGTCGGTTCCCCAGTGGGGCATTTATGGCTTTTTATATTATCCCATAATTCATAAAGCTCATTGTCATAATTTTCAAGAGCAGCAGCCCAGTCGGCTTCATTTAATCTTCCTTCCTCCCGTCTATAAGCACATTCCCTGTGCATAATAATAAGCTGTTTTAGTTTCCGATCAAGCTGCTCCAGACCGCTCTCGCTGATGGAGTGGTTATCAGCTGCACGATGTTCACGTTCTTTCCATTTCCGATATATTTTCAGATACAATTTCTCATTTTCAGAACATACGCTGTAATAATGTATTGTATTTTGTACTTTCTTTTTCTTGCGGCATTCGTCTGAACAAAGAACATTACCGTGCCGTTTGCCTGAAAGAAAAAGAGAGCCGCATCTCATACATTTGCGTGGAAACAATCCGTCTGCATACAGTTTGTTAAGATAATTGATGATAAGGCTGATTTGTGAAAATAAATCTTTTTATGCAACTAAATATTGCCGATCGTTCCGATATATAAGATACAGTGCCCCAACAGCGTGAGTGCTTTCAATGTCATAGGCAGTTTCCCATTCAGATATAATTTCGGGGGCAGATACTTTTAATACATCTAATGCATCATATTGATGCCCGGCATTCAGTTTCAGGTGCTTTTGGGCTTCAAAAAAATCAGAAGTAAAAATTTGATTGGCAAAATCAAAGTGCTCTGAGAGAAAACTTCCTACTCGTTCAACATAATACGTTTCAACGCCATTTTCTGATTTAATAACATATTCTCTTCTGTTATATGTCTCAATAGAGATACCGACAAAAGAATTGTTATCAAATACTACTTTCATAATCCTTGCCCTTTCCATTCCCCAGTGGGGAATAAATTTCACAGTATATTCCTAAACAATTTCATCTCATCAAAATCAATTTGAAAGCCAAGCTTTTTATAAAAATGAGTAAATCGTGCAAGCTTATCAGGAGTATCTATATCCTTTTGATATATATGCCCAAACAAATGAGAAAGTTTTAAGCTTTTTGAATCTGCTATTATTCGCTCTATTATGCAAGTACCATATCAATTGCCTTGTTCATTCTCAATTACAGCTACAGCATCTAAAAGTGCAGAATAATTTTTTTCCTTAAAAATACTCGCTGTAGCGATTCTATTGGAAACATTAAAATCAAGAGTGTTCTCAAAAACTTTATAGATACAGTAATTTAAGCTGTCAATTTCCATTGTAGCATAATGGGTTGCTTCAACTGTCATTACAGTTAAATATCCCTGGGCTTGTCTTATCTCCAATATATTTTGCTTTGAGGTGTTAAGCAATAGAAGCTTTTTGTATTGCTCATTTTCATTTTTTAGCATAGTATTTTCTGATTTGAGCAGCAAGCTCCTCGCTGTTGTTTCTTCTAAATTCTTGCAATTTCCGCAGTAAGCTCTCATCAAGATTGTCTTTGTAATGTTCAAAATTTTCATCTCCAACAAAAGAATTGATTTCGAGAGTTGTGTCAAGCAGCTTGATAAGTGTACTTGAATATTCTGCATTATTATCAATTTCAAGCAACATTATATCATCACATAGCACATTTAAATCAGCGATAAATCGTTTGTATGTTCCTTTGCCATTTGAACTTCTAAACGCATTAACATAAACGCTTGAGTGAGATTGCCTGAACGAACGTGGAATATCAGTCAAAGTTACCACGCCTTGCCACAATAATTCTCTTACCCATATTAACATATCCGAATCAATTCTTTCAAGGTTTTTCATTATGTTTTCTTTTCCTTTCTGGTCCCCAGTGGGGAATAATTTTTAAAATCCTCTTGACACCATATATGACACCGTGATATACTATATATGGAGGGATAATTGATGTCACGATGGTCTAAACTATTAAAAAAGATTTGCTCTCTATCTCCTGACATGAGATTTGACGAGCTGCGCAAGGTACTGGAAAGCTATGGCTATGAAATGCACTCTCCACATGGCGGCAGCAGTCACGTCACATTCAGAAAAGTAGGGTGTAATCCTATAACTATCCCCAAGCATGAACCAATAAAGATCGTTTATGTCGAAATGGTCAAAGCTGTGGTAGAAAGTGAGGTAAATTATGATGAAGAAGATTGATGAATATCTCAATATGCCGTACAGAATGGAAATAGTTCCTGATACAGCTGAAGGTGGTTTTGTTGCATCCTTTCCCGAACTTCCCGGCTGCATAACTTGTGGGAAAACTGCTGAAATGGCTGCTGCCAACGCAGAAGATGCCAAGAAAGAATGGCTTATCGCTGCTATGGAAGATGGCATTGACATTCCATGCCCTGATGATACAGAAAATTATTCAGGACAATTCAAGCTCAGACTTCCCAAAAGCTTACACAAACAGCTTGCAAGTGACGCAAAACGTGACGGCATCAGCATGAATCAATATTGCGTATATCTTCTTGCGCAGAACAATGCCATTCATCACAATAAATAACTGTTTAACACAGCCGCCGCTTATGGCGGCTGTTGTCATTTCCTTATGATTTATGCGGTTACTGCTCACGGACTTTTATGGTGAACGTCCTATCATCGTCATCGTATTTAACAATTTCATATGTATTAAGGAACTCGTCCATATTAACCTCAGACGAAATGGATACCTCGTATTCACCTGTCGGTTCCTTTAAGTTGAAAGGGTCAAAAAGTGCAGTGATAGCCAAAACAATCCAACAGATGTCCAGCATTGATATGCTTACACAAAATAACGTCTTAGCAGCTTTATATTCACACTCAATTAAAATTACACTTCCAAATAATGCACCAAGCAAGATAATGGTAATTGCTATGAATATCCACGCTACTATTGCTGGAAAAGCTATAACGTCTGACACATAATTTACACCATTAATAAATTCCATAAATATATCCTCCTCAATTTTCATTTGTGTTTTCTTTGGGCTTTATTGTATATACGCCGTCCTTGTAATCTACGATCTCATATGTATCCTGAAATTCAGTCATATCTGCTTCCGCAATTACAGTTACACGATATAATCCATTCGGCACTTTAAAATAGTCACCACCTATCTCGCCTTTGGCGAAAGCTCCTGCGGTAACTAATAAGGCTACGCCTAACACTTCGGCAATTAAAGGTTTTATAATCTCCCCCTCAGCAATGCTTCTTGATACCTTAAATGTAATATAGATATCCAAAACGAATATTGCAAGCGTTACAAAATATGCTGTGATCTGCAACCATATGGGCATTGACTTAACTGCCTCAATCAAAATAACACCATTAATAAATTCCATAAATATATCCTCCTCAATTTTCATTTGTGTTTTTTTGGGGCTTTATTGTATATACGCCATCCTTGTAATCAACGATCTCATATGTATCTTGAAATTCAGTCATATTGACATCTTGTGTTGTAATTACCCTGTATTCTCCAGTTGGCTTTTCAAAATTTAGTGGATCAATGATAAATTCATATGTAGCAAATGCTAAAATAGCTACAATAATAAATTCCAATATTACAACTTTGGGCTTCTTTTTGCTCATGTTCCGTGCCAGATCAAGACATATCCAAAGATCCGAAGCGATTATTACCCATAATATGATTAAAAATATCGTTGGAAAGCGATAAATCTCCTCAATCAGAATAACACCATCAATAAATTTCATAAAAATATCCTCCTTCATTCCCCACTGGGGAATTATCACCATATTTCTGTGGTAGAATCAAACTCATCTCCGACTTGATATTTGCTGTAAATTTCAGGACTGACTGAAAATTTTGCGGTTGCTTTCGGATTAACCAGCCTTGCCAAATCCTCGCTTGGCTTTGAAATGTATATTACATATTCCTTTTCAGTGAAAATATGCTCAACAATCTGTTTATCACATACAGTACCGCTTCGCAAATTGTTTCCTTGAATATGTAATTGTACACTGCATACAAGTAGAAATAAACATATCAAGCCCAATACTTTACCAATAATCCTCAAAGCCTTAAAAACATTATATTCCATTGCTTTTCCCTCCCTTAGTTTTTATTTGCATTTTTTGGCAACATCAGCGATAATTTCATTATCCTGCAAGCAGTCTGCCATTCTGCGAATAATCATCGCAGCACATTTCCGTGAGAACACACCATAGCCGTCAAGATGATACGGAAGATTAAGCTGATATGCAACGCCTTCCAGATGCTTTGACGTGAATTTATCAATATCATCATCTGTAGGATTACCGAATGCCTCCACGTCCTTTTTTATCGCCATAAGATGATCAATTTCCTTTTCAAGCCGCTGTGTTTCCTTCCTGTCCCACAAATACGCTGCGAACCCTGCCGAAGCCGCTGCTCCGATGAGGAATGACACTCCGCCGATCAGAACTGTTCTGTTGATTTTCATTATAAATCACTCCCATTATTTCTTCTTATTCGCTCAAAGCATTGCTCAAGGGTTTCACATGGATCCATACTGCGTGCCAATTCCTTAAAAATCAATATTACCACCTCTCGTGTGTAATTTCCAAAATCATCATTCGATGCCGTATTGGTTTCAATTTGATATGCGATGCCATCAACTCCCTTGGCACTAATTCTTTTCAGATCCTCACGTTGTGGGTGTGGAAATGTGTTTTGCGTTTTGGTATAATTGGTGCTTGCTGCATATCCATACATCTTAAATCACCGATCCCTTTCATAATATAGCTTAGTTTCTGAACGTTCTTCCCGATCTGACTGCAACATTTCCACCTGTTTGCGAATATCCTCATAAGATGCTTCTTCGATATTCTTACGATATGCTTTATAATACCCTGAAATAGTATCACGCTCAGTGCGAAGAGGTTCAATTTGTTTTTCTGTTTCAGACAACTTTCTTTTAAGCTCTTCCAGTTTGGCTTTTCTGTTATTCAGATCAGCTTGACTGCTTATGCCCCCATCTGAAACATAAGCCACTTTCTTATACTCAGCCTTTTCATTGGAAGTAAGAAAATCTTTATCCGACAGCTTAAGAAAAATTTTCCCGTCTTCAATAATCTGTTCAATCGTTTTAACTTGCTCTGACATTATTTTGTAGCTGTTTGATACAGACTGAAATTTCTCAGCTGCCGAATTTAAGCGTTTTTCAAATTCATTGACCGAGGTAATATTATTGGAGCTGAGATAATTAAGAAGTTCCGCACTTTTTATCAGATCGGCATAGGTTGTACGCTTTTCTTTTCTGTAAAAAACGTTTATCTGCATCTGCCTCATACAAATTGCATATTCACGCTGAACTCCTGAATATCTTTCAATAGCAGCAGGACTGATTTCTTTATCCTTATGTAAAATACGATATTCCAAGTCAGGTATGGAATACCCATCCCCCAGACGAAAACTTCTAATCGCATATTTCTGCTTTGGTGCTTTTATCGAAAGATACTTACCTTGATGCACAACATATCCTTTCTCTGAAAGCTTCATCTCAATGTCTTGAAGATTTTTTACGTTTTTATCCAGAATAATTTTGTCAATATCATTGCAAAGCTTCTGTTTCCATGATGTGCCGTTTTTTCGTGTAAGCCATTCATTATACTTCATCGTATTTTTGTGCTTGGGGCTTTCAATAATATGCAGACCGTGTTCAAGTGCAATAGCATCTGAAATCTTCCGCACTTTCATAAGCGACCGATAATTTGCATACCATTGCTTTCCGTCCAGATTATATGGGCACACTGCAAAATGATTATGTATGTGATCCTTATCAACGTGTGTACTCACGATGACCTGATGATCATTTCCGAAAACCTTTTTCGCCCATTCAATACCGATCTGATGAGCTTCCTCGGGAGTGACATTTTCATCCGGGGAAAAGGATTGTATGTAATGGTGGATACGCACCTTTTCTTTCTGCTTTGGTTTTTCGGACTTGTCCTTGTCTGCGACAATCTCAGATTTGAAAAATCTTTCCTTTGCACATATTTCGAATGTTCTGCGAAACTCATCATACGCCTCCTGAGGATTGGCAGTACAATTTATTCCTGTTGCAAATTTCATTTCGTCATTTTTGTCACCATTCAGAATATACTCAATGTTAGACAACGGAGTAGTATGAACCGCAACGTATTTTACTATAGGCACATTACAACAGCTCCTCCGACTGAAGCGGCGAAAGCCAGTCCTCAACAACAAGCCTAAGCTGCTTTATTTCTTCTTGCAAGTCCTCGATATCTTTCTGATAAATTGATTTTGTGCTGTTTGCGACAGTCGATATCTGATTGATATTCACGCCGATCCTGTTCATCGCCTTATAGACATCTGTCAGCTCTTTAAGATTGAAAACCTTAATGCTCCCTTGAACAGAAATGGTGCGAATATAGGTTCCTGTTCTCATTCCCAATTTCTCAGAATGTCTGCAAACAATTTCCCATTCTCTTGGAGAAAAATACACTTTTTTCTCTTTGTTTCCTTTTTTCATTGGCATATTGCATTTATCCTTTTACAAATATCTTGGGTTTTAGGGAGATATCCCTATTTTCGGGTCAACTGAGCCGAAAAACGAAAAGTAGGCCTACTTTTCTATGCTTGCTATTTATTTAGTCGCTCTTCTCGTGCCGCAACCGAAAAGCCTGCAAAAATCCAGGCCCGGAGGCAAGCATCGCACTTTTTCGCAACACGATGGGCTGAAAAGGAAAAAATCATCTGGATTTATCCTGTAAGTTACCCGACATGAAATCAACAAAAGCCCGTCGGGGAAATCTTACACGTTTTCCTATTTTAATGACCGGAAAGCCCAAACTATCGGGAGCATTTCTTGCTGTTTGAATAAGGGCCTTTGCAGATGTTCCAAGTACATCTGCAACCATTTGCGGAACAAGCAGTTCAAGCTCGCTTTCCTTTAAATCCTCTAAAGTACATTTACTTGCCAATTTCTTCTTCCTCCTCATTTTTTAAAAGAGCTTTCAAAGCCGGCAAACTGATTTTATTGGTTTCACAATTTCCAAGAAATTTATTGCACTGAGAACAATAAGCTCTTTTGCCGCCTGTAATATTGAGATCATTATACATATCATTATTATCAGATTCAGAACCATCAAAGGAATGATGATATATTACGGTTCCCTCTGCGTGCTGTCGAACATAAAAACCATTACATCCGCAAAACGGGCATTGCGTCAGATCTGAGAAATTTATTGCCTTTTTCATCGTAGCTTGCTTCTCCTTTTAATTAAGCCTATCATTTGTGAGAAAATCGCAAAGCAGCAGTCCTATGAGTATTATGGATATTTCAGTCATCATTCATTTTGTTCCAAACATCTCTGCACATGAAAGTATCGGCAAGTGAACCATGAGCCTGACCTCTCCACGGAATATTATAATAGGAAGCCGCTGTTGATAACTTTTGCCACCGATATCTCAACCTTTCGCTATCCCATTCGCCGTATATTTCTGAAAATTTTTTCATGCAGCATCTAAGCTCAGGCGTATCATTCTCAAAATCAAAGTCATTTTTTTCAAGTGCCTTGGAAATAAAATGCCAGTCAAAATCAATGTTGTATGCAACAGCTACTTTAGCTTTGGACATTATTTTGGATATCAGCGGTGCTATGTCAGACATCAATGGAGCATTTTTTACCATTTGTGGTGAAATATGATTTATAGCTTCAGCTGCCGTCCATTCTGTCTTATGCTCAGGACGAATATAACTATTAAGCAATATTTCGCCGCTATTGTTCATAACCGATATCTGTAGAATCTCATCTGCTTCAGGATCAAGTCCTGTTGTTTCAGTGTCAAGAAAAATAACGTCACAGTCTTTTCCAACAAGATCAGCTGCATCAGGCTTTCTGTGCTTTTTCGAAATTGTATAGCAATCCAATGTCTTATCTTTATTATTAACGAATGGGTAAAAATCAGCAGTATAATAACTTATTATTCTGACAATGCAGGTTTTGGTTGTTAATTCTCCGCCATCTCCATCAGTTTCAAGATCAATCCGATATTCTTTAAAATCTATAGTTTTGGATGCCTGTCCAAATACATAAAATTTGAAGTAATAGCCATCATGGTGTATTTCCAACCACTCACTGCCTCGATATTTCTTATACAAAAACATAATTTCTTTTCCAAATTCATTGACATATGCCTTGAAGCTTTTTAAAAATTCCGTACGATTGGATATGTAGTGATAAAAAAGTTTTATCAGTCTTGCTTTTCCAAAATAATTTGTCACTTTTATTCGTCCTCCTTAACATCGCTCTCAAGCATAAATCTAAAATAATTGAATTTGGATTTGATTGGCGGAAGATCTGTTCTTGAAATTCTGTATTTCAGCTCTTTGTATTTTAAAAGCAAATAATCATATCTTTCCAACCACTCTTTATGACTTGGGATTTTTTTTACAATGATGCTGAAAATAATTTGCATCTCATCTTCGGAAAAAGAATTATCACACGCCTCAGCAAGAAACTCAAGATTTTCATTGCTGTATTTATAAGCTTCTGAAACCGTTTCTTCTGTTTCCAGCACTTCAGCCTTAATGTATTCATCATCTTCATAATCATCTAACATCATCTGTTCATGATGATTAGGCTTTATAAAAAACGTAATGTACTCATATGCGTGACCATTACGCTTGCATTCATATGTAAAAGTTACATCCGTAAGCTCCGTTAGTGCTTTTTGACATATATCGACAACATCACGCTTGAAATATTTCCAAGGCATATTTGGATTTACCTTTAGCCAGTCGATAAGCTCTGTCAGTCTTATTTTCTTTTTACCTACACCCTCGTATTCCTTCATCAGCATATAGAACTTGATCTGATTTGCTGAGTTAAGCCGCATACTGTATTTCAGCTTCCTGCTGAAATATCCGTCTTTGGCAAGGTCAAAGAACAAATCTACAGCTCTATCGTGACAGTCAAGGGTAACAATCCATCCTTTTGTACTATCTTTTTTCAACTCAACCTCTTTAAAAAGCTGAAAAGCAATAAACTCGCCGGTTTCTGAATTCGGCAAAAAAACACATCTTCCAAGCAAAGCTTCAACATTCGTTCTCAGCGTTTTATACCTCAAATCGTTTATTCCGAGATCCTTCTGGAATTCCTTAAGAGTAAAAACAACCTTCCGGGTAGATTTATCCCTCGGATTGATTCGAGACATATATTTATCAAGAACTTTAAGCTCATTAGTGCAAAACTTTTCCGAACGCATAAGATTGAGCCTATGAGACATCTCGATAACGTGTTCTTTTTTTTTAGCCATTTTTTCACTTCTTTTCTGAAAACCAACAGTCAAGCTATCAGTTGTTAGTAAGCTTGTTTATAACAATCTTGTTTATATACCTGTTATAAGCTTGTTTACGGATTCTGCAAACCCTTTTGTAGAGCGGATTTGCAGACATAAAGGTGAGGAGCAATTACCCAAAGGTGAGGACTAATGCCTAAAAGGGTGAGGAGTAATTGCATTTAAAGGTGAGGACTAATGCCCAAAAGGGTGAGGACTAATTACACCTAAAGGTGAGGATTGATTTCAAGCACCTTTTCTCCTGTTCGCAATCTGCCCCTGCCGTCTCGGAAAGAAAATATGTAATTCTTCATCGGAAATATGTAAAATATCACATATCTTATACATTTCATCGGAAGTAAAGGGGCTATATCCCATTAGTTTTTTTGAAAGAGTACTTGGATCAATATTGATCAATCTTGCTAAACTTTTCTGATCAACATCTTCTTCAAGAAATTTAGCTCTTAATCTTACAAATGGTTTTGCCATTTTTATCAGCCTCACTTTCCCAGAAATCAAGGATTTTCAGCGATGCGCTTAAAATTGTCTGTGACTTGTATGTAATACTATACCCGTTAATATATTGGTACAGCTGCTGAACGGTACTGAGCTGTGCCCCTCTCCTGTTAAGCTCTACAAAAAGGTCCTTCTGAGTTTTTCCCAAAGCTGCAAGTCTCGCTTTAATTATTCTTCCTGTGTTAATATCCACATTTATCCGCCTTTCTTTTTCTGATATATTCTTTAAGTCCTCTATTAGACAGCCATATATGGTTATCTTCAAGGAAATCAAGCATAAAACCAATAGTTTGTCCGCTGTCTATCATAACATTGAGAGCTGCGATGATATGTGCCGGAACCTGCCCTACTGATCTATAGCATTTGCTGCCATAATCATCTTCATTTTGGTATGCAGTCTCCAAGGCATCTACACGCCGCAGGAGAGCTTCTTTCTCCAATACTTCAATTCTCCTTGACAAGCTATCAAAATCGCTTACAGAAGCTTGTAGTGTACTGTACGAGCCTGTTTGCCTTATTGATGGCAAAACTTCGTGAGTTACCCAGCGCTTAAATGGCTTTGCCTGTGGCTTGTCTGAACGAAGTATTACACTATATAAGCCACTTTCGTTGATAATATTTGTCTCACCACCAGATAAGCCTAACTCGCAGTTAGCCTTCTCATCATCATCAAGTCGCTGTGATACTTTTGATGGATTTGAAAGTTCAAGTATCTTACAAACATCTGCTAATATCCACCAAGGTTCATTATTTATTTTCAAAATACGAATTTGGTTATTTTGGTAATTCCATACCGAATATTTATTCAACTTACTTGCCTCCAAAAAAATGTTGACTTTTGTAACATAAAGGTTTATAATAAATATATCTGTATTTTAATAATAACAAATAATGTTATTAAATAATTTATTATCAATATTATATCCCAAAGTTTTGGGAATGTCAATATGTAATACCAAAGTTTTGGGATTTTGTGCAAACTGCTTTTTATTGGGGGTGATTTTTGTGTATAGTTCCAAGGATATTGCTAATCGAATAAAAGATCGTTCTAAGGAGCAAAACGTGGTCATAAAACTAATGTTATTGGAATGTGGTTTAAGTAAAAACGCCTTATCATCAATGTTATCAGGTGGATCTTTACCCAAAAGTGATAACATAGCCAAAATTGCTGATTATTTAAATTGCTCTGTTGACTTTCTTTTAGGCAGAACTGATAATCCAAATATTGGGAATACAGAGGCATATATCGGCGGTGATAACCATGGTGTACAAGCTGTAAGGAATGGAACAGTTATTATCGGCGACAGCGCTGAACAGGAAATTATTACCCTCCTTTCTAAGTTATCTCCAGCCGAAAGACATCGAGCTATTGCAGATATAATTGATTTATTGAATGAAAATTACAATACAACAGATAAATAATTCTTTTCAGATGTAAAGTACTGAAAGAGGTCAATTTACAAAAGAAGTTTTAAATATGAGTTATTCTAAAGTAATGAAGCCTATTTACAAGACGAAAAAGAAGATGCATCATAATGACATCATTTAATTAGCTTAGGAGGGTATAATGAAAGAACAGGATTTAGAAACCCAAAAATACCAATGTAAATATTGTGGTAGATATGAGTGTGAAATTAACCCTAAAACAGGCAAGCCATATCATCTGTGTTATGAGTGTTATCTTTTATCAAAGAACCAAAGTATAGCTTATTGTGAAACAGGGAAACATTATTATACTGTTGATTTTGGAGAAAATAACATTCAGCGCGATATCAGAAAAAAATGGATCACTCCCTATAGATGTTTAGATGGACATTACGTTCGATCAAAAGCAGAGGTGATAATTGACGATTGTTTATACAATCATAACATCGTCCATTGTTACGAAAAAGCGATTTTCATACCCAACCATCCAAACAAAATGTTCATTTGTGATTTTTACATACCAAGCAGAGATTTGTATGTAGAATATTGGGGAATGGATAATGAGGATTATTTAGCAAGACGTGATGAAAAAATGGAGCTTTATTCGAGCATGGGCAAAAGGGTTCTTTCACTTGAGGATAATGATATTAAAAATATTGAAGATGTAATTTTTAGAGAGTTGAACGCAGACAGACGTTCGAAGTGACTCTGAACTAATAAATAATGAAAACTATTGATGGGACAAAAATTATAGGTGCTTCAAGTGAAGCTGTACCATCATCAATGGTAATTCAAAACAGTCATGAGGAAGTTCTTCAATGTTCAAGGCAACAAAATGTGACCTTGAACAACACAACTTCAAGAAGTCATAGCCTAAAATATGGCCTCTATGCATTATCAGTAATTATTCAACAGGATACTGACTAACTCTCCGCTGCAGCTTCGATGATAAAAAATTCCCCACTGGGGAATGATAGGAAGTGATATATATATGAAACGCACTAACACAGCTGTGTGGATGGAAAAATACAACAGATGGCAGATAAAAGTTCAAAAAGACGGACTGAGAAAAACATTTTACAGCAGCACTCCCGGAAGAACAGGGCAGCGTGAAGCCAATGCTAAAGCTGATGCTTGGCTTGATGAAAATGTCATAAATACTCGTCTGAATGTGAAAAAAACGACGGCTGAGTATATCGAACAGCTTAAACTAACCACTTCCAAATCGCATTATACTCAATATGAATACTATATCAATAATTGGATAAATCCCAAGATTGGCAGGCTCAAAATCGAAGCTCTCAACGAGCAGCATCTGCAAAATATAATTAACAGTGCATACAACAAAGGTCTATCCAAGAAAACATTGCAGAATATAAAAGGGTGTATGACATCGTGGCTTAAATTTTGCCGTATGAATAAGTACACTACTCTTTTCCCTGAAAATCTAAGCATTCCCAAAGGAGCAGCAACAAAAGAAAAAGCCATTTTACAGCCCGAAGACGTAAAAAAGCTTTTTGTATCAAGTAATACAATATTGAACCGCAAAGAAACATATGATATTTTTGTAAATGCATATCGTTTTCAGGTCCTTACTGGACTTCGCCCTGGAGAAGTTATTGGATTAAAATGGAGCGATATTAGAGGCGATATTGTAAATTTACGTCGTTCTATTAATGTCCACGGTGAGGTCACTAAGGGAAAAAACGATAATGCCCGTCGCACATTTGAACTACCTGCATATGCCAAACAAATAATTTCTAATCAAAAAAAGGTGCTAAAAAATTATGAAATAACATCAGCATATGTATTTCCAAATGTTTTTGGTGATTCTGTTCCCGAAAAGACATATTACGAACGTTGGTGTAAATACAGGGATTATAATGAATTCTCTTCTAAGACTACCCTATATGAATTAAGGCACACCTTTGTTTCAATAACTAAAACTCTCCCTGAAGGATATTTAAAACAGCTTATCGGTCACAGCAAAGATATGGACACATATGGTGTTTATTCGCATGAAATAAGCTCAGATCGCAATAATGCAGCCAAAATGATTCAAGATATCTTCAAAGGAATTATTGATGATAAAATCTCTTAAATAACCCGTTTTATAACCCACTTATTTTTTTTGTATAAGTTATTGACTGAATTCTATTGCAAATAAAATGGCTTAAAATCAAGCCTTTTGTCAATATACATTAGAAATTTTACTTGAAAAAAAGAAGCGAACTCTTTCAATTCCCGTACGGGTCACCAATTCACTTGCTCGCAAACAACGCAGCTACGTTGTTTGCGAGTTTTCTTTTTGGCTAAAAATTGGGCTTGTCCGCTACTTGTCCGCTATTTCAAATTTTCTGTCCGCAGCTGCACTTCAAGCTGTATGATCCTTCCTTTTATTAAGGAATCCGAACGCCTCGTCCATAGCCTCTGATACTCTCGCCTGTGCGGTCTGGAACTGATGGCAATATACATTTAAAGTCGTTCCCGAGTTGCAATGCCCTAACGCACCCGAAACGGTGGTAACGTCAAGTCTGGCAGAGATAAGGGAAGATGCCGCAAAGTGACGGAAACTGTGAATACCGTAGAAGGGCAGATCGTTATTCTTACAAAACTCTTTAAGCCAGCCGTAGGGAGTCAGATTGTTCATTTCCTCGCCGTTCCACTTGGTAAACAGCCTGTCCGTTTCCACCCACTTGTCGCCCAAGCGGAGTGCTTCTTCGTCCTGCTCGTCTTTCAGCTCTTTGAGGATACCCATGATATAGGGACTGATCTTCAATACACGCTTGGAACGCTTTGTCTTTGTGGTGTCGGTGTAGATGCCACGCTCTGACGTGTAATTGCTCGTTCTCTTGATGCTGATGATGTTGTTCTCGAAGTCGATATCCTTCCACTCCAGACCGAGCATCTCGCTCCTGCGGAAACCGCTGTACGCTATCAGATAGAAGAAAGCACGGTACTTTGTGCCCTCGCCGTCGATAGCTGTCAGAAGCTGTGCGATCTCCTTCTGGGAGTAGATAGGCTTCTCCTTGACCTCGCCTTTGGGTATCGTCACTTTCCTGCACGGGTTGTCCGATACCAAGTCCATACGGACAGCGTAGCTGAACACGTCCGAGATAAAACTCAGGTTATGACGTATCGTTTTCGGTGCGAGGGGCTTGCCCGTCTTTTCGTTCGCACCCTCTTTGGCGAGAGAGTTCACGAATCCCTGCAAGTGCCTTGCGGTGATCTTGTCGATACGCAAGTGACCGATAGCAGGATAGACACGGTGGGTGAGCTGGAGCATACGCTCGTAAGTGGTGCTGCGAAGATTAGGCTTGGCATATTCCTCAAACCATTCCTCGGACAGTTCTTCAAACTTGACCGCAGAAGCCTTATAGCCATGCATACACGCTTCCTCGAACATTACTGCCTGACGGTTAAGCTCTTTTTCAATCTGCCGCTGCGTCATGCCCGGTTCGGGCTTCCAGGTCATTGCCTGTTCCTTGTGATTTCCTTTTGTATCGTAACCGACGGAAACTCTTATCTGATAAGAGTCCCCTCTTTTTCTGATAGTAGCCATAAGATTTATTCTCCTTAAATAAACTTAGATTTTATGACATACTCCTGTATATTTATATTGTAACACTTTACCACCATAAAGTCAAGTATGTAATCAGAAATATGTCGGCATATGTCGGCATATAATGCTCATATTTTTGTTCATGATGTGATTCCCAGATATTCCAAAAGTGCCGCTTTGCTGATAAGTATCTTGCCACGCTTGCCCTTGCCTGTTCGGATATACGGAATCTTCTCCTGTGCTACAAGCTGATGAATCGTATGCTCCGATAATCCTGTTACAGCTTCTGCACACTCCTTGATAGTCAGCATCTCAACGGGAGCTGCGGCAGAAATCGCTACAGGTTCATTATTCTTATCGTCCCCGCTTTCAACAAGCTGTGACAGTAACGCAACGATCTGCGCAATAATTTCAGTTTTGTTTTCTCCATAAGTTTTCTCCTATTCTCTCAGATCAACACATGGGGTCTGAGCTTTTTTATTTCTTTTTCAAATGTCTTGCTTATATTCAAAAATCTTTCCTGCAGATTTTCTATTTCAGGCAGATGTTCGGATTTTTCTGTTTCGGCAATTTTTCTTATCTGTTCAAGAGAGTCACCGCAATAGTAAAACGCTCTTGTGATTTTTCTCTGCTCGTAAAGATCATATCTTTTCAGATTTTCCTGAACAGCAATTTTTCGTATGAACCTACCTTCGGGAATTTTCAAATATTCAGCTTTACTGCAAATAGCCTCATATTCGCTTTTTGAAAATCTCAGATGACGCACGATATTTCTGCTCATGGATTTTCTCCTTCCCCGACAATTTCAGGTGTGGGAATGCTAAACTTTTCAGTGTAACTTTCAAGAAAGTCAAGCTGTGTGTTCAGTGCAGAGATATCATTTTCACTGATTGTTCTGTAAGTGTTTATCTCTTTGGCAATAGCGTTCAGCTCGTTTCCCACCATTCTGAAGCTTATCAAATCGTCATGCAGTGACAAAATGTCATACTTGAGAATATTGCCGTTCACAGCCATGCGGCGTATGTATTCGCAGATGCTCACATTTGATTTTGCGGCTTTTCTTCTGAGAATATCATCTTTCTTTTCATTTAATCTTATATGCTTTTCTATATATCTTTTAGCCATAAATATAGCTGCTCCTTTCATAAATCATGGGGCTGGGGATATGCCTCAGAAACGATTTTGTGGGATACAATATTTACGCTTGCTATCTTCCTGATCCGCCCTTTCATGCAGCAGAGTTGCATACCCCCTTTCAACAGGTTGCAAGCTACCCCTTCCCAAGTCCGAAAATACCCTTGTTGACCTTTGCCGCAGTAAGTGCTTCTTCCTGTTTCACACATCTCTGCTTAAGCTCCACTATAGCCGATTTCTGACTATCGCACAGCTCCCTTAACGATGATACTTCACGCTCCAGATCTGAAATGCGGCTGTTCTTTTCATCAAGTAATGCCGTAATATCAGATATACGATTTTCAAGCTCGCTTATGCGTTTATCCTTCTCTTGAGATAATTGAAAATACTTGCTTGAATCGGACCTGAAGCTCTCTGCAGCAGCCTTTTCTTTCTGCATCTGAATTTCAAGCTCTGATATACGTTTCCGTAAATCTTCATTATCTGAAACAATCGAAATATTCTGAACACGCATTTTGTCGTTTTCTTCGCAGACAATGTTATACTTGTCTGCAGAAACATTCTTCGGCTTCAGAAATTCGACCGCATAATCATCAAGCAACTTAACTTCATTGCTATTTTTAGAAATGTGGTCTTTCAGTTCTTTATCGTGCCTACGGATTGCAGAGTAAACAGCCTGATGGGATATATGATACATTTTACAAAATTCATTTATGGTTACAGCCTTCCGCCTTTCGGTACTTTTTATATGTACGGTACTTTTATTCCGGTACCATATCGGTACATTTCATTTACTTATCTTTTTGTTTCATACTTATGTACCTGAATGATACCGGAACAGTACCTATTTTCTGTACTTTAGAAGTACAGATGCAGTACATTTCCCGCATCTGTACCTCAAAAATACAGCTTTGGTACTTAGAACCCGTCTTCACAAGCATATGCGAACGTCTTTTCGGCAAATTTTGCCGCAGACTGCGTTAAAAATCCTTGCCGGGCGAAAGCCCGCCTGCGGATTTTTGCCTACTCTGCAACAAAATTATGCTCGAAAATCCGCACACATTTCTTATGAAGACAGGTTCTTAATCTTCGGTACCAATGTTCAATTTGGTACTGAATGTACTCATGAATGATGAATCTATTGAATTTATGATTTCTTCCCTATCGATATCCGGTAAAGAATTCTTATTTTCACTTTATCATTTATATCATTGTTCCGAATGCTCTCTGACTTCTGAGGAGTCTGATTTTCCGCAACAATAATCTTTCCATCAATACTGCCTATCTCTCTTCTAACAATTTCAGTGATTTTCGGAGTAAGTGCTTCTGGTATCTTTTCGATAAATATATTATCGTCCCGATGTTCCGAATATTCCGTTAATGCCGTTGCTATGAAATTCGTGTATGAGTGAAATCTTTTCTTATCATAGTTTTCGAGTATATCCACTGCCTTGCGATGCAGACTGTCCGACAGATCAAAATGCAGACAGGTGTTGAATTCCTTACCGCTGCTCATACTGTTCCCTCAGCATTTTCAGAGTCATAAGCTCATATCCTCTGGCGGTGGCGCATATATTTGTCAGCATTATCACCCGCTCATCATTTGCAACAGCGGGACAAAATCTTTTCATCACTCTCGCTCCGCCGCCGCAGATATACAGCTTCATAAAATCTCTGTTGTAGCCATATCTGGCAAGCACTTTCCGCAATATATCTCAACTATCCTTTTCATTTCGTCAACATATTTTTCGGAAATGCTGCTCTGACCTGTTTTTATAAATTCAAATGCAACATACTCATCAACATTGGTGTGAGTCTTGTCTTTTAGATATTTCAGGATTTCCTTGACGCATTCGTTTACGCCCATAATCTCAGTTTTGAAACTGTCTTCAATAACCATACTGTTTCGCACTCTCAGAATATTTATGGTGCCATTCCCGATGTCGGCAAGCATATTATCGCCTTTCATCTCAGGGAGATTTTCAATGATGGCTGCATATCCCTGGGGGAGAATTACTGCGTCCTTTATTTCCACATGATAGTTGATTCTATCAAGAGAAAACGAAACCTCTTTATTCTGTTTGAGATAGTCCCGATTTGACTCCGACTGATTACCATACCATGTAACGGGCAGCCCCGCTGCAATGAGCACGCTTGCTTCGGTCACATTATCTCTTGAAAGCTCCTTTGCGATACAGAACAGCGTGAGTATGTAGTAATCCTCGTCCTGGGTTTTGTCACTGACCACTTCCTTGTGACTCTGTCCTATGACATAGTAGCTGCCGTTGTATTCAATAACATTGGTTGTGGTAAGCGGCTTACTGTTATGCCTGGACACTGATGTGGGAGTACATGAACTTACAGTTTTCACATTGCCGTTGCCTGTGTCCGCTGCGATGATATATACGCCATTATATTTTTCTGCCAATTGGCATTCCTCCTTGTAATTTATATTTTATTCGATTAAGATTTTTCTGCCTTATCTTTACAAGTGCATTGGAATCATCCCCATTCGAGTTATTCCGTTTTTTTCTTTCCGGTAAGTCTATTATATCATATTTGATTTTTGAAAATTGACTTGAAGAAGCTGAACGCAAATATACCGAAATATACTTAAGTTTACTCAAATATACCCAAACGATCTCAAAATCTCAGAATATCTGATGAATATTCATAGTATTGTCACAGAATTTTTGTGCCTGAATATTTTGTAAACAGTTATGTGATATTGTATTATTTTGTGTTTTGGGAAGTGTTGGTATCTATTTTTCTCTTTTGTTATATATTTCTTTTCTGCTCTTTATGTCCATTATGCCATAATCGTTTTTTCAGAATTGGCTTTCTTTTTTCGGAACGGAAACGTTACGAAAGATTGTTAAACGTTCATAAACATCACTTCAGGAACAGAATCTCTTTTAATTGTTCATAGTTATGCCTTGATTTTTCGTGCCTGAATATTTTGTAAAGAGTTTCTATGTGTTTATTATGATTATCCTGTTCCCTGTCAATATACAAGTATAGTTACCTTGTTTATTTTAAACAAAATCATGGCTATATTTTTTATATGCATAAAATTCTATTGTCCTGATTTTGAAACAGATAGTATGTTATAATTATCTTAATAAGTAATAATTATATATTTTTTAATATGCGCAAGAAATAATTGTAAGAATATACAAAATGTAATTTGCTAAATAATATGTTACAGTGTTAAAAAGCACCTTTGAAGTAATGTAAAATAGGCAAGAACAAATCAAGTATAAAAATAATGGAGGTCATCATCAATGCAATTTGATTGGATAAACTTTTACTCGGAATATGCCACAAAACTTCTGTCTTTCAAAAACGACCGAAAGACGCTGATTGAGAAAATTAAATCAGTTTATACTTCAATAGATATGAAAATCCCTAAGCTGGACAGCGGAGAAGAAATTATTGATATTGACCCGTTTACAGTTTTTGGACTTTTTAATAAAGGCATAACCGATTCAAACAGATTATCAATTATCACCGGCATAGCAAATGAATTTGGAATTGAAGCGAAAATTCCTGATAATTTTGATGGGATTCCTGTGCTCAATAATTTGAAAGCTACATTTTATGGCTTTGATAAAAGAAAAGAAAATGATATTGAACACCTTTGGAAACTTTTTTCCTCTGCTCTGAAATTATCGGACGCAGATACGGAAGAAAATCGTGCTGCTTTTTCTAAGTGGTATGATATAGTTCACGAACAGCTTTGTATTCGGTGGAATCTGACAATGGGACTTTATTGGATTCGTCCTTATTATTTTATCAATCTGGATTCCAGAAACAGGTGGTATATCACCAATATAGAAAATATGCCTTCGGAATTTGTGGAATCGGTTAAACCCAAATTGAACAAGCTGCCGAATGCAGCGGATTACCTTTTCATCAGGGACGCTTGCAGGTCTGCTATGGAAAACGGTGATTATGAATATAAGAATTTCCCGGAGCTTTCATACTATGCCTGGAAAATTTCCGAACAGGTGAATCAGGAAAAGGCTGTGTCTGCCGAAAAGAAAGCATCAAAGGCTGCATTTCTCCGCTGGTTCAATCCTCTGATTCAGGCTTTGCGTGATTTGGGCGGTTCTGCTACACCTGTTGAAGCTCGAAAAAAAATTATCGAAAATGAACATCTTTCTTATGAAGAAGTCAATATTACACGAGGCAAGAACAATGTTAACAAGTTTGAAAATGAAGTTGCATTTGCTCGTAATTATTTGGTCAATGCCGGTTACATAGATAAAAGTGTATATGGTGTATGGACATTGACAGAAGCTGGACAAACTGTAGAGATGACTGATGATCTGGCTTCGGATATCTTTAAAAAGGGCGTTGCCGATTATCAGACAAAGCGTGAAAATGGCAGTGCTGCACTTGCAGACGATGATGTATCTACTGTTCATTATTGGATCTATTCACCCGGTGAAGGCGCATCCATGTGGGACGAGTTTTATAATGCAGGTATTATGGCAATTGGCTGGGGAGAAATTGGTGATCTGAAAAACTTTAAAACTAAAGGCGATATTAAAATCAAAATGAAGGAAACCTTTGGTTCAAATCTTTCTTATACGCACGCTGCTCATGCAACGTGGCAGTTTGCCAATGAGATGAAAATCGGCGACGTAATTTTTGTAAAGAACGGCACGCAGCAGCTTGTCGGACGTGGAGTTGTTACATCTGATTATGAATTTGATCCGAACAGAAAAGATGAATACGGCAATATTCGTAAAGTTAACTGGACAAATAAAGGTCAATGGCAGCATCCGGGTAAAGCTGTTATGAAAACCCTTACAGACATCACAACATATACCGAATATGTTGAAAAACTGAATGCATTGTTTGAAGATGAAACCGCCGATGATGTTGAGGAAACGGCAAAAAATTATCCTGTTTATACAGAGGACGATTTCCTGGACGAGGTTTTTATGTCTGATGACGAATATTCGCAGCTGGTTGGAATACTCAGGAATAAAAAGAACATTATTCTTCAAGGAGCTCCGGGTGTTGGCAAGACCTTTGCCGCAAAGCGTTTGGCATATTCAATGATGGGCGTAAAGGATATTGACAGAGTAATGATGGTTCAGTTCCATCAAAGCTACTTCTATGAAGATTTCATTATGGGATTCAGGCCAACAGAAACAGGATTTGAATTAAAAAAAGGTGCTTTCTACAATTTCTGCAAAAAGGCTGAGATCGACAGCGATAATGACTATTTCTTCATCATTGATGAAATTAACAGAGGAAACCTGAGCAAAATTTTTGGTGAGTTATTTATGCTTATTGAAAATGATAAGCGAGGGCTCCCACTTCAGTTATTATACTCCGATGAAAAGTTTGCGGTCCCTGGGAACGTCTATATTATCGGTATGATGAACACAGCCGACCGCAGTCTGGCAATGCTGGATTACGCTCTGCGCAGGCGGTTTGCCTTTTTTGAGTTGAGACCCGGGTTTGAAACCGATGGTTTCCGTGAATATCGCACAACGCTTGATAACGAAAAATTCAACAAGCTCATAAATTGTGTTGAGAGCTTGAATAATGCTATTTCCGCAGATGAGTCCCTTGGAGACGGTTTCTGCATTGGTCACAGCTATTTCTGCAATTTAGACGCCGAAACTATTGATGACCGGTGCTTGTCGGGTATTGTGGAATATGAGTTAATTCCGCTTCTAAAGGAATATTGGTTTGATGAACCTGTGAAGGTCAAGGATTGGAGCAGCAATCTAAGGAGTGCAATTAAGTGATACCTATACAAAATATCTACTATATGCTGTCATATGCTTTTCAGATATTGACCGAGCAAGGCTACAAGAATATTGCCACAGAAAAATTTGAGAATACCGCAGAGCTTATGGCTGCTATACTTGCAAAAGGTATATCTTTGCAGATAAAGCGTGGACTTGGAAAAGAATATATTCAAAAGACGGAGGCGCTTTCTTCGCTGCGGGGAAGGATAGATATTGCAGGTTCTGTAAAGACACAGACAATGCTTAAAAAACAGCTGATATGTGAATACGATGATTTTTCCGTCAATACAACGATGAACCGGATCATCAGATCAACGGTTGATCTTCTGCTGCGCTCCGATATTTCAAAGGAGCACAAAAAAGAACTGAAAAAGCTGATGGTATATTTCGGTGATGTTGAACCGATAGATCTTCATACCGTAAACTGGAATATCCGCTACAATAGAAATAATCAGACCTATCATATGCTTATCTCTGTTTGCCGGCTGGTGGTAAAAGGGCTGCTTCAGACCAATTCCGACGGAAGCACAAGGCTTATGGATTTCCTTGATGAACAGCGAATGTGCCGCCTTTATGAGAAATTTATTCTGGAGTATTATCGGCGTGAATTTACGCAAATCACTGCAAATGCCGCTCAGATTCCATGGCAGCTTGATGATGGCATAGGAATGATGCTGCCGGTAATGCAGACGGATATTATGCTTACTTATAAAGAAAAAATACTTATCATTGACGCCAAGTATTATTCACACACGACTCAGACACAATACGGCACGAAAAAGCTTCATTCGGGTAATCTGTATCAGATCTTCACCTATGTGAAAAACAAAGAATATGAACTGGCGGACTGTCCACATGAAGTATCGGGTATGCTACTGTATGCCAAAACCGATGAGGAAATAATTCCGAACAATCAATATCTTATGAGTGGAAATAAGATAAGTGTCAGGACGCTGGATCTGGACTGCGATTTTACGGAAATTGCGGCACAGCTGAACAGAATCGCAGAAGAACATTTTGATTTGTAAAAGAAAATTTTAGTATAGCTGCGGAGGTGTGTAAAATGTCTAATAAAGAAATACATAAATTTGCCCTTAAATGGTTTGACAAATTCAGAGACACGAAAGCCACCGGACGTGACCTTTGTGAAGATACAGCTTTTGCAGACGAATGCTTTGCTTTAGGCTTTCAGATGGATTGCGGAGAATCATTTATTGCTGCTTATCCTGATTTGAATGTTTTCAGCGACTATCGGGAGCTTGACAAAATAATAGATTCTGTTAAAGACATACAACTTCTTGGTTCAGCTATTTTTTCAAAATGGCGTTACTTTAACCATTGGGCGGGTAATGGAGAAGAAATTACACTCACGGAAAACAGAGGATGGTTTATTACTGCGCTCGGCAGACTGGAACTGCTGACATCAGAATCGGGAGTATCCGGATTTGTATTTAAAGGGGTACTGAAAAAAGCAAAGCTCATATCTAATTCACTATGTTATGGACCTTGTCCTATGCCCGATGATGAAATAGAACAGCGGCTGACACTTACCGATGACGGACGTTTATTCTTTACCCGATATAATTACGGAAACGGCGAAAAATACATTAAGTCTGCTGAACGAAGAATTAAGCTCGACAATGAAGTGACTGCTCACCTACTTAAAATATTGGAGGAATATTTCTCAGATGAATTTAATGTGATCATGGCTACAGATGTTGGTGAATGGAAACTGATACTTACCAATACTGAAGATGAGGATTTCTGCTTCAGAGGATCATTGGTACCAACGAAAAATTCTATACTGGATAACATTTCCGATGTATTCAGAAGCAGTCTTGATATGCCCGAATTGTATATGTTTGACGGGAATGCTTTTAAAGACAGAATCGAAAAAATGGTTATTGATTACCACCGAAATACCAAAATAAAGCCGTCAAATATTCCGGAAGGCACTTTGTGGGAATTTGTAACGTGGGATTACTCGGAAAAGATAGTGATTGACAGAAAAAACGAAACAATGACTTACATTCATAATATCGGAACAGGCTGTGTGGTTGAAAGAAAATATTGCATAGAAGGCGGAATTGATAGCCTGCTTGAAGGATATGATACAGATGAATTTCTCAACACTATTGAAGGAAACCCTGATGATGTGGTAAAAAATCCTTTAGAGACAAAGGATTACACTATTACTATTGATTTTCTTTATGGAAAACAGCGAGTGATAACCGGAACCTTTGATAAATATGGACTGCCCGAGGATTTTCCTGAGCTTGCAAATAACATAATTTCATTTATGCAGTTTTATGAAATAAATGAAATTCTTGACTCTTCGGTTTATGGAAAAGCTTTGCGGCGGCAATCTGAATTGATTTTCTGCAATGTAATATTTGAAGAATATGGCAAAGAATATTGCTACCTTACAGATGATGATACACTTGAAAAAGGTGATCTGGTTATTGTACCCGTGGGACACGATAATCATCGGTCTATTGCAAGAATTTCAAGTATTGAATACCACAAAAAAGAAGAAGCACCGTTTCCAATTGAGCGGATAAAGAAGATTATCCGAAAATGCACAGACAAAGACTTTGAATCTGATGATAAAGATATTTAAGAAAGAAGGACATGATAAAATGACCGAAGATAGATATGCTCTTGAATTAGAAAGGGCAATTTTTAACTGGTACTATGGCGATGATAACGCAGCACCGGAAGCGGTATTCAATGCTGTTGCAAATGGACTGAACAATGATATGCAGGTCATAGTACCTATCGAACTTCCCGAGGCTATGCTTCAGGCGATAGGAGATCCCGAAAAAGCAAAAATCGGTGAAACTTTTTCAGTAAGTGAAGATATACCGATAAAGTTCAGACACTTAGCAGCTGACGAAGACGGTCACTACTTTATTCCTCTTTTTACAAGTCATGAGGAACTGGAAAAAGGAGAGTCCTCATCTTCAATAAACCAATCTCTGAATGTATTGTTTGAAGCAGTTGATAACTGGACGGACTGCGTTGGATATATCATCAATCCCTGGGGACAGAAGCTTTTTTTGCAAAAGGATATCATTAAAATGCTTTCCAAATACAATCCGAAATCTCATATTTCCTTTGTGAAAGGCAGCGTCATTGATATGCACGTTGATGCTATCGTCAACGCAGCAAACAGCAGCCTTCTTGGCGGCGGAGGCGTAGACGGAGCTATTCATATGGCTGCAGGCCCTGAATTGCTGAGGGAATGCAGAACACTTCATGGCTGCAATACAGGTGAAGCAAAAATAACAGGGGCATACAATATAAAACACGCAGATCATATTATCCATACGGTAGGCCCTGTTTACAGCGGTAAGCCTGACGATGCGGAGCTGCTTGCGGCTTGCTATACCAATTCATTAGATATTGCACTTGAAAACGGATGTAACAGCATTGCTTTCCCCGGTATATCCACAGGAGTATATGGTTATCCGTTGGACGAAGCTGCAAAGGTCTCTCTACTTGCGGTAGTCAGGTGGCTTGATGCACACCCCGATACAGTAATGAACATATATTTCTGTTGCTATAAAGATGCTGAAATGGCAGCATATATGACTCTTACGAATCATTAATTCAGCTAATGCGGTAAAAGCAAATCAGCTGAATCATTAAGAAATCAGCCGATTTGTAAAACAGGAGTACATCAGAACCCGTCTTCACAAGCATATGCGCACGTCTTTTCGGCAAATTTTGCCGCA